>Ga0307507_10002447_pt1 | contig 38957 bp, 23 predicted proteins | sample 7_EM_MG_FD_207223 | JGI IMG/M metagenome (GOLD analysis project Ga0307507, IMG submission 207223) | Populus trichocarpa ectomycorrhiza microbial communities from riparian zone in the Pacific Northwest, United States - 7_EM | ecosystem: Host-associated > Plants > Roots > Unclassified | place...
AAGCAAGCAGACCCTCTTTTGGCTTGCTGGCTTGCCCAAATCAGGCCCTTCGGCTTGCTGGCTTGCTTGATTACCAATCAAGCAAGCCAAGCAAGCTGTCAAGCCAGCTTGCTTAATAGCAAGTCTGGTTGTAATATTGTACTTAAAGCATCTGTAACACCATCTCCCTCCTCTTTATCTTCGTCCTTAAAGATTCCTAACATCTCCAAGTTGTCTATTAGAGGTGTAATGTCCGTTTAATTAATCTGGCTGACATCCTTACTTATTATGCCTAAAGCATCTTCTTCTTCTTCGTTCCAACAACGTGCCCGTACTGTGGCTGCCATACTATTGCTTGGTGAAGTTATGCCGTCTCCGTGTTCTCGTTATGCGAAAGGGGGGTTAGTATGCGTTGTGATAGCAAGTCCTTCGTCCCAGCAACCCTCTTCCTGCTCGGAGTGTACTAAGTTAAACATTTAATCGTCCTGTGATGTTCATTTGGTTTCTGACTCTAAGTGTGCGCGTCCTATAACTCTTAACAGTCTTTAAGTTCCCTAAGTAACTTGTTATAGGGTCTCGTGTTTAATCTACCACTATAAAACTTAACAGTGAGCTCTTAAGCGCCTTGGATAAACTCCGTCGTTTACGGGAAGCAGAGCAGGAGGCTATAGCTGCTTAACAGCGTGCCCTTAAAGCCCGTTTATCGGCCTCTGCCCGTCTTCTTCGTCTTAAGAAAGTGCGTAAAAAGGTTTATTCTAAGGAGTAGAGGCTTGTTTAACAGGGTCTTGACAAGCTAGGTAACAAAAGAACTGGCTTTCCTCCTACAAGGGAAACAACTCCAAGTAGCTCGGCAATTGCTCCTCTTAGGTCCCCCTTAGGTAACTCGTTCCTTGGCGATCCTTTTTTAATGCTCCCTAACCTGCTTTCTTCCAATACTCCTTTACCTTTCCCGTAGCGTTCTTTAGGTTGCTTAGTGGCTCCTAGGTAGTCTTACTATAGCCTATCCACTTTACTTTATACTACGTTTCGTTATCCACGTCCTTGTAACTAATAATCTTCGAAACTTGCTACTTGTCTTTCTCTTGTCCTCTATACGTGTCTGCCTTATAGACTAGTAGCTTAACATTTCCACGTGCTGGTTCTAGCATCGCGACATGTTATACAGGGTAGATCCTTATTTTGGCTAGTAGGTTTAACTTATATATAACTAATAAAATTCTTTACTTAATTTCAAAAGGTTCTAGTCTAATATAGTCTAACTTCTTACTTAGTCGTCAACTCTTAAAATTTTTGTGTAGTAGCTATACTTTATCTCCCTCCTTAAGATCTGGTCCCTTAGATCTCTTAGCATTATAGTACCTTTTTATTCATTCTTATACTAGTTTAGCTGTTTCCGTAAGGTTTGCATAAAGATTTATTAATATCTCCATTTTTTGTTTAGCTGTGCTACTCGTCTTTTTTGCTTAACGTGGCGATAACGATGTTCTTAGTTTATACCCGTAATTCGCCTTAAATGGTAATATCCCCATTCCTTCTTATAGTGTTATATTATATACAAACTGTGTAATTAGTAATAATAATACCCAATTATTCTATGTGTAATTAATATAGTGCCTTAGATACTGTTCTAGTGTCTAGTTTAGTCTTTCTATTTGTCCATCCGTTTACAGATAATACGCTATAGATATTGCTGCGCAAACCCCCTATTCTGCCAAAAACACTTCCTAAAATGCCGCTATAAATCTTAGATCTCTGTCCAATATAATCTTATCTGGTACTTCGTGTCTTGTAAATACTTCCTTTATATAGATTCTAGCGACATCTTCTACTAATATCTCTTTAGTATATACTATAAAGTATCCCCACTTTGTTAGCTTATCCACTATTACTAAAATCGCGTTATAATCTTGCCCTGTAATAGGATCTTTTAACTTTAGTAACTTAACAATAAAGTCCTATAATATAACTTCCCATAGTCTTCCTAGTATCTTAACAGGTTATAGCCCTCCGTACGGCTTATACCTCATTAGTTTATTCCTTTAGCAATCTAGATATTTCTTTATAACTTATCTTGCTAGTCCCCAGATTCCTTAAATAATATACTCCTTTTAAAGCCTTAACACTAAGCCTATAGCTCTATTATGTCCTTATGTTATTCCCCTGTGGAATTCCTTAACAAATTCTTCTATAACAGACTTAGGTATATACATTACTTCTCTATTTTCGTATTGCTCTGAGTCTGGATCCTCTACCTATACTTCTTAGATCTTCTATGTCCAATCACTCTCTAGTAACTTATGGATCTGACTTTCTTCAGTTACTATAATCTTTAGATGGTTATACCTAATTAATCTATTTTAATCCTTTCGCAACAAAGCTCCTAATAGCTTTTCGTTATTTTATAGTTCAGCCTTTCTACTTAGAGCGTCTGCTCGTGCATTGTCTGTACCCTTAGTATGCTGAATTTTGAAATAGTATTCTGCAAGCATTTCCGCCCATTTAACCTGTCTTTGGTTAAGTTCCTTTATTATTAGGAATCCTATAAGGTTCTTATGGTCTATCTTAACCACAAATGGTTTCTCTATACCTTATAAGAATGCTCTCTATTCCTTAAATACTGCAACTATACCTAACAACTCCTTATTGTAGATGTCATGGTTTAACTCTAGTAGTGTCATTTTCCGACTATAGTACGCTACTGGATGCTATACGTCCTGATGCCTCTGCAGTAAACACGCTCCTAGTGCGAAGTCTAATGCGTCTGTCTCAACAACCGTTTTTAACTTTGGTTAATAGATCTTAAGGATTAGTTCTTAGGTAAACAACTCTTTAAGTTCCTAAAACAGCTCTTTCTATTCACTACCCCAAACCCACAGTTCCTCCTTCTTTGTTAGTCTTGTAAATAGCTTAATACTTTTTAACTACTGTGCCATAAACCTCCTATAGTAGTTACAAAACCCTAGAAACGACCTTAACTGCGTAACGTTCTCTAGTTCGTGCCAACTCACTATAGATTTAACTTTCTTTGGGTCCATACTAATCTTCCCTAGTTTAATAATAAATCCTATAAAATTGGTTTTCTTTATAAAGAACTCGTATTTCTTAATTGCTACTAGCATCTATTCTTCCTATAGTCTCTTTAAGACCCACTTAACGTGTTCTCTATATTCTTCCTCGTTCTCTAAGTAGATAATAATATCATTAAGGTATGCTATAATAAACTCGTCTAAGTGTTCTTCTAATACACTATTAATTCGCTTCTAGAACGTTACTGGTGCGTTTATAAGCCCGAACTATATAACTAATGGTTTATATAGTCCTTTCTTTAACCTAAAGGCTGCCTTCTATTTATTGCCTTTCTTGATCCTAATCTAATGGTACGCCCACCTTAGATCTATCTTCGTAAAGATCTTTACGTTGCCTATCCTGTCTTAAAGTTCGCTAATTAAGGGTAAAGGATACCTATCCTTCCTAGTAATGCTATTTAACTGCCTATAGTCTATACACATCCTGAGTTTTCCGTTTTTCTTTAGGATGAACAGTACTGGATATCCTACTAATAACTGTAATGGTCTAATATATCCCTTGCGTAAGTTTTCCTAGATAAACTCCTTAAGCGCCACTAACTCCGTTTTAGTAAGCTTATAAATTGGAAAGAACCTTAGACTTATTCCTTCTTCTAATTCTATCTTATAGTTCTATACTGCATACTCTAACAGCTTTTCACTTTCTAGTAACCATAACTTTTTACCATACTTGTGGTATCTCTTTGGTACATAGCTTAAGCCTCGCTCAGTTTCTTTATATATTGCTCCGACTTGGTACTATACCAACTTGGTTTGCTGTCGCACTTTACGTTATTAAGTATCCTTAATATCGACCTGACCTGTAACCCAATCGATCTTTAGATTATACTCCTATAACTAAGGCATTCCTAGTATCGCCTTGTCCTATCCTAATGGTAGTATATTAAAAGACATTCTAACTGGTCTTCCTTTAATAGTTAACTAAATAGGTCCTATTTTGAGATTAATAATACCTCCTCTATAGGCTATCTAATCTCCTAAAATTATTATAAGTGGATATAGGTGTTCCTTCTATCTATATAGTAACCCCATCCTTTTTACTGCCTTTAGTAATATATGGTTCCTAGTTGCTCCACTATCTACTAACGCTTTAAACTGCTGATCTTGCTATTTAGCTTATAAATTTAGGTATTAACCTTAAATTCCTTTAAGGGTCTAAGGCTCTAATACTAGTTCCCTCTGGTCCTATACACCTCCACTTTTCCTAACTATTAGCTGCTAGATCCTGCCTATACTTAGTCCAACTTAGGCCAATACTTAGTTTATTTCTTTTCCTCTATATGCTATAGATAAGTGTTCTCTGGGCACTCCTACCACTATTATCCATCTAGGCATTCTTCCGTAAGGAATCTTCCTAGTTAAAGTATTAAGTCTCCTTAACCTTGTACTTCTACTGGGTGCTATCTATATATATACTTAGCATTCCTAAACCGCTTTTTCTCTGGTGCCTAATATATCCTTACTAGGTACTTCTAGTTCTTATCTTTTAGTGCTCTATGCATGTTATATATATTATCCACACAAGCTATCCACAATAGTATATAATACGCTATATGTTTTAGGTTAACTCTTGGTTTATTTTTATTCTTAAATTTAAACCTATACCTAATTGACCTAACCACTAGTATTTCTACTACGGGTACTAAGATTTATTGTTTACTTCTCTAGTCCCTAGATCCTTCTTCTAGGTTCCTTAATATTATAATTAATACTCCCTTAATATAACTTATACGTTTCTCCGTAATAGGTTAGTCTTAGACAACTTTTTTATTTAGCTATATATAAAAGTCTTCCCACCTGCCATTACATCGTTGCCTATACCACTTTCCATACAACTGGTTTAGTGTATATGGTTTATCTGTTAGAAAGTACCTTATTATCGCTGCATTATAATATCCTTTAGTATGTCTTTCTTTGAACCTAGTTGGGATATTTAGATCCTCTTCTTATTTTAGTTTATCTAACCATTTTGCCCTAGGTGTCCCTACACTTAGCCTACTAGTAACTCTTTATATAGGTGCTCTATCCCTTATATAACTTAGCATAGCTGACCTCTTGTCTAGCTTTTGCTTTTACTATACAATAATTCTTATCCTAAACTTATCTATAGTTTCTTGTTTTCTGCGTCTTGTAGCTAAATCTTTATAGTTGTCTTGCTTTTTAATCCTGGTATTAACTATTTAATCTTTAGGCTAAACACTGCGTTTACCTAGGATTGCTAACGTTTTTATTCGTTCCCCAAACTTATAGTTCTTAAACTTGCGTCCTATACTCATTCGTTTGTCTTTAAACTAAGTCACTACCCTTTCCCATTAGTTTTCGTCTGTTGTGGGTCCTTAGGTATGTCCTATCTTATCTTAAAAGTCTTAAGCTTCTCTTATCTCTTCTTAAGAATCTTAAGCCTGTAGCCTTTTACCTTTATTGAGTAATAAGCTAGCACTAGCAGTTGCCTACTTACTTAGTTTCTTCTGAATATTACTCCTATTGTCTTATAAAGCGATGGAAATCGTATCTAATAGTATTATAATACCCGTTACTAAACCTTATTCTGTAATGGTCTTAGTCTCTACTTCTATTTTAACTTCTCCGAGGTTTGCATGCTCTTAGTAAGCTGCCTTTATTACCTTATCGTTGGTAAATGCTTCGCCTGTGTTAAATTTATTGTCTTTAATATCTAATCTGCGAGCTAGTTTATTGGTTCCTCTAAACTTAGATAACAATGGCTCCTATAGCTAATAGCTTACGCCATACTTGGCATCCTCATGAATTCGGTATGCGTTGTTATAATAATACACAAAACTATTAATTAAACACTCTTTTGTTCCTTATAGTGCACCGTTGTCCCTCTATTTGTATATACCGTTTACTAGCCTTGTTCCCTTTACCGTATGGTTACTTTAACCACCTCTATAGTCTCTGGCGAAATAACCTTATTTTCCATAATTTATGCAAGCTCCATCTTTAAACTATTTTTCTTGCTATAAAGTCCGCCTAAACGTCTTCTACTGCTAAGATCCCTAGTTTAGCCTCTGCTCCTAGGTCCTTTAATTACTAGATTCTTAACCTTTAGGTTTCTATAGTTTCTTTTCCCACCTTTAGGTTTCTTTGGTACCGCTTAGGTCCATTAGCTCTGCGCCATTCTATAGTTTTTAACTCTGTGTCTGTCATTGCGTACCCTACGCCTTATATAACTATAGAACTCTGTCTTGCCCTCTCTTAGCTTGTTCCCTTTAATAGATCCTATTATTAATCTTTATTAACTAGTCTATTAACTCTCTTAAAGTATCCGCATCTTCTATTAGAATAATTACGTCCTAGACTTTAGCCTTAAGTCCCTATTTATACTGTGCCATAAGCGCCCTATTGTTCCACTTAACCTGCGTGGCTAGTGTTTAAAACTGTGTTGTATACTTAATTACTAAAATGCGTTATACTAAGTTCTAAAGCTTTTGTTCTGCTGTGGTTATGGCCTCCAGGTCTTTAAATATCTGTATTAGTTATTCCGCGAACCCGTTCTAACTGGTAAATATATACCGTACGTCCTGGTTAGTAGTTGTTATGCCATTGGCCTATATTTCCATAAGATATAGTTCAAACCACTTAAGTGCCTTTCCTGTTAGGAACAATCCTGCATAGGCTACTTAATCCAATAATATTACTAACTTCGCTCCTTCCTGCACTACCTTAAAGTACATCTGCATAAGAAATCCCTTAAGCTTTAACTTCTCTCCTAAGAACCGTTCAATTGAAGGTAGTTTAACTTTCGCTACTCCAATTCCATTAATGCGTTCTTTAAGTATCCTATTATTATCTTATAAGTGATTAACCATTTCCTATAACTAACCTCGCGTAACTGCTTAAGAGTCTATATCTGCTATATTAGTGTCTCCTGGTCCTAAGGCTGTGGCTATTATTAACGCCATTATAACTAGTGCTTTGGGTGGCATATTATTCGATCTTGTTTAATACCGTAACCTTAGTAGTAAATGTGTAACGGAACCTTGTAGCAAGAACTACAGTGGGTCCTATTATTAGGCTGGGTATATAGGTAAGAATAAATTAACAATGTAATAATAACTAGTGGAGTAGTTGCCTAACAGATTAACTCCAATTATATTCTAAAATTCACTACAAGGAGAGAACTATCTACGGTAGGGACTGAGGTCCTTTAAATACACAACCGTACTCCTAAGAAATCCTCTCTTGTACGTAAGGTACGTAAGGTATATAAGGTACGTGACAGACCTTACAGACCTCATAGACCTTACAGAGCACATCACGTGACCTCGGTTATCACTTCTTATCATATAGCTCTACCGGCTCCATTCTAGACCGTGCCTGTATTAACCAACTAGCTTCCGCCGACTCTTCTCCAAGTAGTCGTAATATCGTACTTAAAGCGTCTGTAACATGTTAAGAACAAGCTTTAATATAAAGTTAAATGGCTAGGCTGGCCCGCTAAGGACTCTATATAGGAACTAGAGGATTACTTTAATTATTGCGAAGATATTCTAAAAGAATATTAAGACTAAGGTCCGTAATCTATAAGGCGTAAAAAGCGCTCTAATACTATGGCGTTATTGTAGCCTATAAAGAAGACTTGCGTAAAGAGTAAGAAATAGGTTAAATTAGATATAGAATAGACAGGCTCCGGAAACTATAAGGATTAATTAGGGCTACAGCCTAAGGTAGGATAGGTCCTTAGCCTTTTTATATATATAGTATAGAATTAATAGGGTATTTTGCTAGAATTGTATTCCTATTTATTAGTCTATATTAGGAATAGTGTTCCTATACCTTCTTAAATGCCTTATAAGGCCTTTCTAATTACTACTATATATAAGAATTAATCCTAAATGCCTAAATTAAAAGCCATTATGCCTTATTCCTAGGTGTAGGATTAGTATCCATTGGCCTATTAAGTAATAGCTAATAGGAATGAGATCTAGATCTAAATCCCTTAATAGGAGTATAGGTAGATATAAAAACAGGGGTAGGCTAATAAGGTATAAATAGAGTAGAGATCCTTAAACGCTTAACACCAATATTAGGCCTAAACTAGTACTAACAAAGTTCTTAAGGCGTAAGCTTATAGTTAATAAAGACACGCTTAAGCCTAGAATAAATAGAGATATTAGCTGGCTAGTAAAGACTAGAACCACTAAGACCTTACTATAGTAATTATTAGTTACCTATCTGCTAGGTACCTAAAGGGTAACCTACCTAATACCGTATTATATTATGCTCTTTTAAAGCCTAACGCGTATACACAAACTTCTTCTTATAGTAGACAATAACCTTCTTCTTATTACCCCTATCCTTTACCCTATCCTTAATATACTAACCTTGCTCCCTTATTAGGTGTTACTAGCTAGCTTGCTAGGAATTATAGGCGGTGTAGATAGCTATAGTATAGTCTTAAATTCGACCTAGCTATTTAGTATTAGCGCTAGAATAAGAGAGAGCCTAGGCGATATAGTGGTTAGGAATATTAAAGGATTGTCACTACTTAGGCCTAAGCTATATTAAAGCCTAAAGTTAGTAATAGAAACCTATTAAGGATAGGAAAGCGTACCTTAACATAACTGCTGCTCTTAGTACGCATATATTAATTATAAGAACTAAAGGTGTTAGACCTTATATAGTAGGTCTTATTACAAGCATCTAGAATCTTTTTATTAGATTTCTGGTTTTTTAAGGACATATATATAAAGTTATTTAGGTAGGACTAGTACTAGTTACGGGTTAGTGGAGGTTGGGGTTCTATATATAGCGGTAGGGCTAGAATACGCTATAGAATTAGCTTAGAAGAGCAGTTAGCAGGAGAATAAAGAGGTATATTAAATTAATAATGGAAAAGAAGAAAATCTTAATAATATATTAAAGATACGTCTAAAATTGGACAAAGGTTAATAATGGGAAGTAAGGTGTTAAGGAAAAGGACCAAGCTTAATAAGTAAAGTGTCTCTATACTTTACCTTCCAATACCCTTTTAGTATATAGCCGCAACCTTGCTAATATAACTCTATTATAATAGCGCAATTTAGAAGAAAAGAAACACGTATATATGCCATTTAGCTATTACTTCCTTATAAGAAAAACTAATTACACGGCCAGGAAAGGTAATTAAGATATTAATTAAAGATATATATAGGTTAAATTATACCTAAACGATACTACGGTATTAAAAGAATAATATTATAAACGTTCTTAACAATCGTATAATAGCTAGAGGCGTTATTATAAAGTGTCCCTCCTATTTACTAGGTAGTAGAGCTACGCTAAAATATAGTATAGAACTACAAGAATAAGAAAGGATTATAGATTAATATCTTAATAGTTAGATAATAGCAAGCTAAGGCTCTATATATTAAATCCTATACTAAAAGGTTCTACGGAACTATACTAGAATACTAAATTGCCTATAATATTTATAATTAATTGCAGACCGGTATAAAGGCTTAAAAATAGAGTTATATAAAAATCTTTGTGTTAGCCTAGGTAGTTACTAGTATACTTCCGGTAGGCCTCTAATAGGTTTCCTAGCAATCCTTATAACTTCTCTCTAGTTATGTTTTTTTCCTTATTAAGGTTTTTTAGAAGTTTAAAGCAGGGGTTAGATAGATAGATAATATATAGTGGCATACTAATATCTCCCTAATATGTCCCCGAACCCCTTCTGGGACAAGCCCTTATAATCTCCCTACTATAAGGTAATGGCGATTAAGGGCCAACCGCAAAAAGGGGGGGGGGCAATATAAGGGATATTATTGCGGTTACCTTAGGTTGCCCTTAGGACAACCTCTAGATGCCCCTTAGATAGTCGCCGGTTACGTGCCGGAGGCACGTGCCTATAGTATATAGTCTCCACAATCCTAGAGGCCTTACCTCCTTAAGGATTTGTCTCTCTTACCAATCTATCCTATTCCATAATCGTGTCCTTATAGCCTTTTATCCACAAAGTCCCCTTACAGAGCGCCGGTTGTTAAAAAGAATCTTATAGCTACTAAAAAGTTATTTATATTTATTGCTTATAGAAGGCACGGCTAATATATTAAGCGCAAATTGGGCGAGATCCGGCTAGCTCTTATAGCGATCCTACTAGTATTATATAATATTAAAGTGTTAGTTCTTAGTAAGAAGTACACAGTTAGTAGTAAGATATTCTTTAAAGCGATTAGTTAGCACTAGGCCGTTATATTTAGAGTAAGTTATCTTAAGGCGCTTATAAGCTTAGGCGGAGGTATAGATCTTCTCTCTTATAACTAGCAGCTGTAGAGTTACTAGCGTAGATAAGGGTAGTAGTAGGAAGCTTTTACCTTTGTATTTAAGCCAGAGCTATTATAGACGCTTTAAGTACAATGCTACGACTACTTGGAAAAGAGTTAGAGGAAGCTAGTTAGTTAATAAGGGCACGGTCTAGGATAGATCTGGTAGAACTATGTGACGAGAAATAGTAACCAAGGTTACGTAATATAATCTGTGTAATCTATAAGATCTATAAGATCTATAACAAAGTAAATAGAGTAGACAGAGCGGACGGAGCAAGGACTTTCTTAGGTATATAGTTATATATTTAAGGAACCACAGTCCCTACCTAGATAGTTCCTTTCTTTATAGTAAATCTTAGAATACAATTAGAGTTAATCTATTAGGCAACAACTCTACTAGTTATTAATTATACTTATTATATTATTAACTTCCTGTTTACCTATATACCTAGCCTATTAGTAAGTCTACCGTAGTATTTCCCATAAGGCTTTGTTATACATTTACTGCTAAGGTTATAGTATTAACAAAGTTGAATAATATGCCACTAAAAGCACTAGTTATAATACCATATATAGTAGCTACAACCTTAGGGTTAGGAGGAGACACTAGTATAAGAGATACTAATTCGCAGCTAGTTATGGTAGGTTAGTTATAAGAAATGGTTAATTAGTTAATAGATAATAATTAAATACTTAAAGATTAAATTAATGGAATTGGAGCAGCTAAGGTTAAGTTACCCTTAATTAAATAATTTTTAGGGGAGAAGTTAAAACTTAAAGGATTCCTTATATAAATGTACTTTAAGGTTATACAAGAAGGGGTAAAGTTGGCAATACCTATAGCTTAAGTAGCGTATATAGGACTATTCTTAACTGGAAAAGCACTTAAGTGGTTTAAACCTTACCTTACCAAAATCCAGATAAATAGAATAATAACTACTAACTAAGAAGTATGGTTTATGTTTACTAACTAGAACGGGTTTACGGAAAGACTTATATAGATATTTAAAGACCTAGAAGTAACAACTATAGTAAAAAGGAAGCTTTAGAACCTAGTATAGCGTATTTTAGTAATTAAGTATATAATATAGTTTTAGATACTTATAATATAAGTTAAGTAGAATAATAAGGCGCTTATGGCATAGTATAAATAGGGACTTAAGGCTAAAGTCTAGGACGCGATTATTCTGATAAAAGATATGGAAACTCTATAAGAGTTAATAGATTAGTTAATTAAAATTAATAATAGGATCTATTAAAGGGAACAAGCTAAGAAATGGTAAGATAGAGTTCTATAGTTATATAAGGCGCAGAGCACGCATTAATAGATATAGAGTTAAAAACTATGGAATGGTGGGCTAGAGCTAATGGACTTAAGCGGTATTAAAGAATCTAAAAGATAAAGTAAAAAACTATAGAAACCTAAAGGTTAAGGATTAAGTAATTACAGGACTAAGGAGTAAAGGCTAAACTAGGGGTCTTAGTAGTAGAAAACGTTTAGGCGGACTCTATAATAAGAAGAATAGTTTAAAAAAGGAGCTTATATAAATTGTGGAAAATAGGGTTATTTTACTAGAGACTATAAAGGTAGTTAGAGTAACTATATGGTAAAGGGTACTAGGTTGTTAGAGTATAATAATATAGATATAGGGATATTACGCAGGACTAAGGAGTGTTTAATTAAGCACTTTGCGTTTTGTTATAATAATGCATGCTAAATTTATAAGGACGCTAAGTATAGCGTAAGCTATTAGCTATAAGAGCTAGAGTTAAAGGGACTTAGAGGAACTAGAGAGTTAGATAAAGAATAAGATTAACTCTATAAGCTGGATTAAGATATTATAATAACATATAGATAAAGATTAGTAACAATAATAATAAAGTTAGAGTACTTATTAATTAATAGCGATAAGGAAGAAAAAGAGGCTAATTAGGGGCGCTTACACCTTAATAACGCAATAAAAGTAGAGCCTGAGACTACTATAGAACGTGGTTTAGTAATGGGTATTATAATACTATTAGATATGGTATCTATTGCTTTATAAGACGGAAGGAGTAATACCTAAAGAATGTTAAGTAAGTAGATAACTGCTAGTGCTAGCTTACTACTTAGTAAAGATAAAAGGCTAAAGGCTTAAGATTCTTAAGATAAGATAAGATATACCTAAGAACCTATAATAGATAATAACTAATAGGAAAGGGCAGCGGCTTAGTTTAAAGATAAATAAATAAGCTTGGGATAAAGATTCCTAGGGAACTAAAAATTTAAAAAAATAAATAAGGTCTATAGCAGTTCTAAGTAAACGCAGTGTTTAGTCTAAAGGTTAAAAATTTAATATATTAATTAAGAAGTAAGACGATTTTAAATATCCTTTTAAAAGATAAAAGTAAAAAGAAAGTATGGATAAGTTTAGGCAATAAATTATTATATGGCAAGAATAAAAGCTAGACTAGAGATTAGCTATACTAGGATATATAAGAGATAGAGCACTTATATAAAAAGTTATAAATAGGCTAAGGGTAGGAACGCTAAGAGCTAAATAGTTAGATAAACTAGAATAAGAAAAGGATCTAGGGATTCTAACTAGGTTTACAGAATAATATACTAAAGGTTGAAATAATGCAGCAATAAAGAGATACTTCCTTATAGATAGATTGTATATACTTATAGAGGTATACTAGAAGTGATATAAATAAAGTGGGAATAATAAGTGGGAAGATTTCTATATATGGCTAGATAAGAAAGTTATATTAGACTAAGCCATATCTAAGAAATAGATAAGCTATATAAAAGGGGCGTTAGTTATAATGTTAAAGAACTTAGAAGAATAGGCCGTAGACTAGAGAGAGATAATATAGATATTAGTACTAGTAAATAATATAGCAACGTTTAGATTAATATAGGAAAGGTTTAAACTTAGGGATAAAGATAAGCTAAGAGTTAACCTAAAGTACCTAGCGCATTATATATTAGCCTAGATCGTATATATAGATAATATGTATAATATGCATAAGACACCTAAGGATAAATATTATAAGTATCTAATAAGAATATATTGGATAACAGATAAAAAGCGCTATAGAGATACTAAGTATATGCATAGTTGGCACCTAGTAGAAGTTTAGAAGTTAGGCAACTTAATACTTTAACCAGAAAGATTCCTTATGGAAGAATACCTAAACGGATAATAGTGGTAGGAGTGCCTAGAAAATATTTGTCTATAGTATATAGAAGATAAAAAGTGAACTAAGTATTAGCTATAGAGGGACTAAGTATAGTTAATGTTAGATAACTAATAGTTAGGAAAAGCGGAGGCCTATAGGACTAGAGGGAGCTAGTAGTAGAGCCTTAGACCCTTAAAGGAATTATAGGATAATACTTAAATTTATAAGTTAGCTAGCAAGGTTAAAAGTTTAAAGTATTAGTGGATAGTAGAGTAATAAGAAACTATATATTACTAGTAGTAGTAAAAAGAATAGGGTTACTATATAAACAGAAAGAATATCTATACCTATTAATAATAATTTTAGGAGATCTAATAGCCTATAGAGGAGGTATTATTAATTTAGAAACAGGACCAATTTAGTTAATTATTAAAGGGAGACTAGTTAAAATGTCTTTTAATATCCTACTATTAAAAAAGGATGAGGCAATATTAGGAATGCCTTAGTTATTGTCAGTATACATGCTTTAATCAACGGGCACGAATATCACTGTATAATACGTATGCGTTGTTGATTGTTGGATAATTGATTGTCTAGAAGTAAGGGGTTGCTCCAAGGTTAGGTTAACTAGCCTTGCTTCGCGGTCTCATGACCACGTCACATAACTAATATTCCGACACTGGAGCAACTCTAAAAAGAAGGCTAATCTATATTCCAAAGCTAAGTTTACTTCTAGACTTATTCGCAGCGTATACGTAATAGCTAGAGATCCAATTAATACGTAATAGCTTCCACGCTCCTTTTATAGGTCCGTAATTGCAAGAAGAATTATTAGGGGTAGTAGGTTAATATGTCGCGAGGGCCGCTAAGGCGCTAGTGGTAAGCGAGCTAATAGCGATTTTCTATCCCGGGGATGGAAAATCCTAATTGGCTGGTTGAATTTAGGGTCCATATTGTTATAATTAGTTACCTAACGCTAAGCTAAATCTAAGTTCGTTCGTTTAACCCATCCTATAACTTATAGGTCGATTTGGTTTGTATTAATAAGCCGTTAAAGAGCCGCGCAGGGCTTTCCCTTCGTTATGGCGTTAGTAGGGTTGGCCTCTCTGTTAATCCATTTCACCTTTGTAATCTGTCTCCGTTCGTAGGCTTACCGGAGGCATATTACGTCAATTATTAGGCGCTTTTCTTGGGTGGTTCTAAGTCGTACTAAACAGTTATATAAGGACTTGGAATCAGTGTAAAGTATAAGTAGGAGGTTAATTTATAGGATTTTGTCTACTATAGATTTGATTGTAACGCCGATGTTAAAGCCGTGGGCCGTACTATAGAGTTCAGAAGCTAGTACGCTCTAAGTAACTCTTTTGTACTTAACTAAGCTCTAATGGACAATATTGGCCTTCTTTATAGCATTAGCTAGTACGATGACGTAGCCAATCTGTGAAGAGAGGTCCTTATTGTTAGTAAATAACGCGTCCGTGAATACCAGGAGCTGTAGGGTTTTGATATCTAACTTAACAAACTTAAGGCCTCTATTAGCGTTCTTGATTTGCCAGTTTAGACGCTTATTTAACTATTTTGCGTCTTCCTTGTTGGGGTTAATTACCTAGGCGGTAAAGGATAAATTAAATAAGGCTTCTGGCTGGCAAACTAAAGCAATATATACACCTCTAGCGCGTTAAGCAATATACTAGTCCTTTAGAGTTAAGGTTCTTGTAGCTCCTCTTAATCCTGTACTTATGGCAAGCTTGGTGCTAATTGTACTAAGGTTTATACATTGTTGTTCCTAAGTGAGCGTAATGCTCCCATTAGTTAGTAGCTAAATGACTCTACCGTTGAACTTAATAGGCGTATCGACGGTAAGTTGTTCCCGTTCTTTAGCTATAAACTTGGCCTTATACAGCTCGTTTTGCTCTGCGTTTATAAAGGTCTTATCTGCTAGGAATAGAGTATCGTTGGTTTGTAGGCCTATAATGCCAAAGGGTTCGTTGCTCTGTAGGAGACAGGGGTCGTATATAGACTAGTCCATATGCAACTGTTGGATGTAATATAAGTGATATGTTTTAAACTAGTGGTTACCGGCTTCCGGTACTCTATAGAGTGGTTTTATAACCTTTAAAATAGAGGCCTTGTTAATCCCAAGTTGCTTAATCAGCTTATGCGGAGGTTATACGTAGAATTCTTAATTTAGTGTGGTGGTTGATTGTACATAGGCCTATAAAATGTCTCGGAGGTAAAGTCGTGCCTATAAAAGCTTCATGGCGGCGATATAGAGAATTAGTTATTAGCTAACTTATTAAATGGTTGGTAATTAGGTAAGAACCAGTTCCTTTTCTAAGTTATTATAAGCTTATACGACTAGTTGGGATTTCTTAAAAGCCTTATTAGTTCCCTTGTTCTTAATCTTGTTAATAAATCGCGAATTAAAGAGTCGTACGCCTTGTAGTATATCCATAAGTCTTACAATCTTAAAAACTCCCTTCTTAAGTAGACCAGTAAGCTCCTTCTGTTAGGAGGCGCTAAATTGAGTACTGAATTGACTGTCATCCTGTAGGTAGATGGTAATGTTAGCCATAGCCGTAAATAGAGGGTATTTGCGAGGGCGTCCTCTGCCTCGTTTTAGGGTTTGTTGCTGAGCTTTAGCAGGTCTCTCTAAGACAGTCTTAGGAAGGGCTAACCCAAATAGAGGTTTAGGTGGCGATTTCGGTCCAACAATTTGCTCCTGCGATTCAGTTGCTTAAAGGTAGGGTTTTACGACCGTAGATCAGAAGGCTATAGGTCCATTAGATAGTTTAATGGTGCATATTTCACCCTTAATAGTAAATAAGGTAAATGGCCCGTCCTAATAGCCGCTTTGGCCAGTGTTTCCTTCTCTCCAGACTAAAATGGGCGAATTTAGTAGGAGATTATAAATCGCATTAGCATTAGGTCCGTTTTGTATATTTAACGCGTTGGCGATCTGTCGTTTAGCTCGTAGCTTCTGTATCTCTGCTATAGCCTTTTTAATTGCGGCAGCGCGTTATATAACCATAGGGGATGGTGCATTGGATTCAACCATTTGGGGGTAGGCTCCAAAGACTAAAAGTGTAGGAACTAGTCCTCTAGGGCTAGCTAAATCGTTAATTACTTTAAACGCCATTTAGAGTCCCATCTCCTTATTAATTTTAGGGATTTCAGTCATAATAATCTAATAGGCTCAGTGTAATAGACTATAGTAGCGCTCTACTATTCTAATAGAGTTATATGCTTTAACTAGTACTCCCTTTATACTAATTCCTATAATAGTGGCGTATTGCTTAAATTCCTTACTAATAAAGTTCTTTCTGGCGTCGTGGGTAATTAGGTCTAGTAGCCCTAAATAGGTATTAATCCAGCACATCTATAGAACGTCCTATATGTGTTTGGCGCTAATGTCTTATAGCCATCTACCGGCTTAGAATTGCGTTCCTTTATCAACAATATATAGGAGGGGTAATCCGCTGATGTACATAATGTCGACAATAATATTATAGTTAAAATTGACGTTATCTTATAGGGTAAAGCGGAATCTGCCTAGTAATTTGCTAAACTTCTAATAGTAGTGGTAGAACTTGGTTAGTTGCTTAATAGCCATTCTGTCTATTTTATGGCCAGTATGGTAGAGTAGTTTTTGCAATTTCTTAACTGAGGGATGTCTAAATCGACGATGTAGGCGCCGTAGCTCTATATTTGTTAAGTAGCAGGGGTTCGCGTTAAAGGATTCAGACAGATATAACTGTAGTGATAAGCTCTATAAGAGAAACGGGTAGCCAAACCGTTGCACTACTGGTACTTTTTTGGTGTAAGTGATGACAACATTTCTAAGGTTGTTGTAATAGATTTAGAGTCTGTCTATATCCGCTAAGCAGAGCAAGAAGGGGGTATTTATATAGATAATATGAAACTGTATCTTGCCTATAGGGGTAACGACATCCGTAGTTTTAATGGAGGTAGCGATTCTAATGCCAAACTGCACGTTAACTTATCCTTTGGTTAAGGTATTAAGTCTTATAGATTAGTCCGCGTTCTATAGTGCCTAGAATTATCTGTAACCGGCCATAGACTTCTTTAACGCACTAGTATTGATTATAATTCCTATAAATACCGTGGAAGTATAGCGTGAAGCGGCGGTTGTTGTGTTGTAGTTAAACGGGTTGGTTTCCATAGTAGGTTCCGTGGAGATTGTAGTAAGTAAGTGAGTATAAGCCTTGTTGGCTAGTTCTATGCTTATAGAGGTTACTTTGTCTGTAGTGAGAGTCCCAAATAATGTAAGGTAGTAGCCGTTAGGGTCTTCTAATTCTTCCTCGCTGTTGTCGTTATTAGTATTTTTATTAGTGTTTGTGTTTAGCACAAGAGCTTTAAAAGTCTTATTATACTCATTATTGTCGTCTCCTTTATAGTAGATAGTGTATTGTCTGAAGCGTTCTTTAAAGTTACTATTACGGCCCTTGTTATTGTTAAAACGTTTTTTGTACTTATCTCTAGAACAGTTCCGCTCCTCCTCTATGTATTTCTATAAGCGGCAGCTCTCCTTTTAGTAAATGTAGCACTTGGCCTTTAGGGATCTAACGGTGTTTTGTCTATAGGAGCGGGTTCGGTCACGGTTATTATAGATGTCATGGCGGTATGTGCAATCCGTAAAGTAGGTTCCTTAAGACGGTCTTATTAAGGCCTAGGAAGGGTATTCCTTCTCCTATATAACTATAGAAGATTGCAACTTGCTAATTAACTAGGAGAGGTCTTTAGAAGGGTTGGAAATGGCGATATAGCATACTAGTACTCCTTGGCAAGCGGTAACTAGCTTATTTATAAGGAAGAGGTTTATACGAAACTCTAGGTGTAATCCATAGCGATGTTTTAAGAGCTTATTAAGGAGTAGTTGGAAACTCTAATAGATTTGCTTATTAGGGTTCTCGTTAATAATTCCTTAGAAGTTGGTGGCGTTCCATTTAGTAAGGTTTCTCTAATAGTACTCTGGTCCTTTAAAGAAGTGACGCATGTGGTTATATGCCTCAGTAAATAATCTAGTTAAAAGGCTGTTATTGTAGTAGTGATCCTAAGTAAGTCCCTTTAGCATGGTTGGGAGTGCGGTTATATAGCCTTTAGGAGGTAGACCAGCTCTCTTATAGATATTATAGAAGATAGTTAACTTAAAGTTAAAGCTATTACTCACTTCATTGTACTTCTGGTCGTCTGTGTAGATCTTAGCGATAGTGGCTGCCTCTTTGCTGTACATAGGCAGGTGCATAGCAGGGTCGGTATTGGCAGTACTAGGGTAAAGATACTGGGCAGGAGGGGGACCAGGTGGGGTAGGAGCGGTTACTAGAGGGAGGGTAGAGGTAGTTACCATAGGCGATAATTGCTGATTCTGCGTCTATAGGAGTTGAGTAAGGAGAGTAAGTAGTTAATCTTGGGTAGAGGTAGGTACAGCTTGCTATTAGGTGGCGGTTGGTGCAGTTTACTAGGGTATAGATGCAATAGCTAGTTAGGGTGTTATAGGGGTAGGTATTTGCGTTCTAGGTGTTGTGGCTATAGCTATAGGCTGGATTGCAGGCGTTAGAGGTAGTAGAGGTAGTTAATAGCTTATAGGCGTCGGCACCGTATGGGAAGGTAGTGGGCTGTGGGGGGGGGTTGTAGGAGCTAAAGAGGCTATAACTGATAGGGGTATAGCTTGATTCAATATTAGAGCTATTTATATTAAGTTAAGCCGTTCTTGTAGCGCCACTGTAATTATAGGGCTGACTGCCTTAAGAGCTTCTGTGATTTCCTTATTTGTCCATTTGTAAGGTTCTTCCTCTTAGAGGAGGTTAAATAGTGCTTCTGAGATTAAATATCTGCTATTATGCTTTCCCACATACACTTCTCTCTTAAGTAGATGAGTGCGTAACTTTACTCTTGTGTTAACTTGCATGCGTCTGAAATCTTCAGTAGTAAAGCCTTTAAATTCCTCCTTGAATACTGTCTATAATGTGTAGTCTGTGAAGTTCTCCTGTGTGTGTACGTAGACCTTTATTGCTATATAGTCTCCTAGCTCATCTTTGGAAGCTATAGCAGCAGTGATTCTATTACTATGCTTTGATATCTTCTCATACCACTCCATTATAGTTGTGGGTTGAGTATCCATAAGGTTTAAGTGGAGGTTTAAAGGTAAGGAGGTTTAAGGTTTAAGATTTAAGGTTTAGGGTGTTCTCTATAGCCTTAGGGCCTATAGAGTGTCCTTGGTCTGGGAGTTCAAGGGTTAAGGCTTAAACAGAGGTCGAGGTTGAGGTTAAGGTCGAGGGTTGAGGTCGAGGTCGAGGGTGAGGTCAAGGGTAAGGGTGTAGTTGAGGTTAAGGTTTATGTGTACGTTCTCTACAGCCGTCGGACCTGTAAAGTGTTCTTAGCAAGGCTGCTATTCTCTTAGCAATCTGCTGTATTAGCTGTAAGGCCAATACACGCTCTTAAGCTTGAGTAGAAGTCGTAGTCTTCTCCTTTAATAAAATAGACAAGAACTAGGCGATCGGTGAACTATTTCCAGTACTACTCCTTAAGCGCTAGCTATTGCGTATTTCCTGATCTGTACGTCTACTGATCAGTGTCGGTATACATGCTTTAATCAACGGGCACAAATATCACTGTATGATACGTATGCGTTGTTAATTGTTGGATAATTGATTGTCTAGAAGTAAGGGGTTGCTCCAAGGTCAGGTTAACTAGCCTCGCTTCGCGGTCTCGTGACCACGTCACATGACTAACATTCCGACAGTTATAGAAGTATAATTTAAAGATTAATTGGGTTATAGGTTAGGTTAATATTAGGGATATATAATAACATAAGATAGTATGGTACTAAGTAGGAGTGACTTATAAGGAGACTAAGCGAGGCTTAAGTTATGTACTAAAAAGATACTATAAGTATGGTAAAAGACTATAGAGCCTAGAAAGTAAAAAGCTATTAGAGTATATAGTATAGGATTATAAGATAGAGTTGGAACTAGAAATAAGTTTAAAGTTCTTTTTAATCTACAAGCTTACTAAAACTGAGGTAGTAGTACTTAAAGAGTTTGTCTAAGAAAACCTAAGGAAAGGGTATATTAGACTATTATAGTTTTTAGTAGGATATTTAGTGCTATTCATCCTAAAGAAAAATAGAAAACTTAGGATGTGTATTAACTATAGATAGTTAAATAGCATTATAAGAAAGGATAGGTATCCTTTACCCTTAATTAGCGAAATCTAAAACAGAATAGGCAACGCGTAGATCTTTATAAAGATAAACCTAAAATAGGCGTGTTATTAAATTAGGATTAAGGAAGGCAATAAATAGAAGACAGCCTTTAGGTTAAAGGAAGGACTATATAAACTATTAATAATGCAGTCTGGACTTATAAATATACTAGTAATATTTTAGAAAAGAATTAATAGTGTATTAAAAGAACACCTTAATGAGTTTATTATAGCATACCTTAATAATATTATTATCTACTTAATAAGTAAAGAAGAATATAGAAAATATATTAAGTGGGTCTTAAAGAGACTATAAGAAGAAAAGATACTAGTAGTAATTAAGAAATGCGAGTTCTTTACTAGGAAGACTAATTTTGTTAAATTTATTATTAAACTAGGTAAGATTAGTATGGACCTAAAGAAAGTAGAAGCTATAGTGAGTTGGTAGGAACTAGAGAACGTTACGCAGTTAAGATTGTTTTTAGGGTTTTGCAACTACTATAGGAGGTTTATAGTATAATAGTTAAAGAATATTAAGCTGTTTATAAGACTTATAAAAAAGGAGGAACTATAGATGTGGGGTAGTAAGTAAAAGAAGCTGTTTAAGGAACTTAAAGAGCTGTTTACCTAAGATCTAATCCTTAAGATTTACTAACTAAAGTTAGATATAGTTGTGGAAATAGATATATTAAACTTTATATTAGGAGTATGTCTACTATAAAAGCATCTAGACAGATGGCATCTAGTAGCGTACTATAGTTAAAAAATAACACTAGCAGAACTGAACTACAATATCTATAATAAGGAGTTGTTAGGTATAGTTGCAGCGCTTAAGGAATAGAGAGTATTCTTATAAGGTATAGAAAAACTATTTATAGTTAAAATGGATTATAAGAACCTAACGGGGTTCCTAACTATAAAAGAACTTAATTATAAATAGGTTAGATAGGTGGAAATGCTTATAGAATATTATTTCGAAATTTAGTATACTAAGGGTACTAAAAATATAAGAGCAGACGTACTTAGTAGGAAGGCAGAGTTGTAGAATAATAAAAAACTGTTAGGCGCTATATTAAAGAAAGATAACAATAGATTAATTAGGTATAATTATCTAAAACTAGTAGCTATAATAGAAAGACTAGAATAAGTTTATAAGATGCTAGAGAGTAAGTGGTTAAAAAGGATCTAAGAGGCGTAAGGTAAAGATCTAGACTTAGAGCAGTATAAGCACTAAGAGGCTATATATATGCTAAAAGTAATTATAAAGGAGTTTGTTAAAGAATTCTATAAGGGAATGACTTAAGGATATAATAGAGCTATAGGCTTAGTATTAAGACTCTAAAAGGAGTATATTATTAATAAAATCTAGGGGATAGCAAGATAAACCACTAAAGAGTATCTAGATTGCTAAAGGAATAAACTAATAAGGTATAAGCTATACGGAGGGCTATAACCTATTAAAGTACTAGAAAGACTATAGGAGGTTATATTATAGGACTTTATTATAAAGCTACTAAAGTTAAAGGACCCTATTATAGGATAGGATTATAATATAATCCTTATAATAGTGGACAAGTTAACTAAGTAGGGCTACTTTATAGCGTGTATAGAAGAAATCTTAGCAGAGGATATAGCTAGAATCTATATTAATAATAATAATAATTCATTGCTTAACGTCCGATTCGGATCCCCATTAGGCCCACGCGGACTACTCCTTATATACATGTGGGGAGAAAACTCTATATGAGAAAACCCCGTGATCCATCTCCCCGCCTTTAGGACTCGCCTATATAGCGCCTGCAAGTCACCCGTGGTGCTCTACTACCTTACTTTTGGACCTCCTTGGGAACCACTGCTGCCGTAACAAGCCTACGGACGCGCTAGTATCGCGAACTTAGCTCTACTACTGTAGAGTCATTAGGGGGCGCCTGGAGCTCGCCCCTTTGCCTTCCATTACCATTTCCTTTGCAACCCGAAACTGGTCTAGTACATTTTAGAATCTATATTAAAGAAGTATTTATAAGATATAGAGCACTAATAAAGGTTATATTAGATAGAGATTTAAGATTTATAGTAGTATTCTAGGAGGTATTCTTAGCTAAACAAGGGGTTTAAGCAGTAATATTAATAGTATATTACCTATAAACAGACGGTTAAATAGAGAGACTAAACTAAACGTTAGAATAGTATCTAAGGTATTACGTTAATTATATATAGAATAATTAGGTATTATTACTACTAATTATATTGTTTATGTATAATATAACACTATAGGAAGGGATAGGCACGTTATCTTTTAAGGTGAATTACGGGTACAAGCTAAGAATATTATTAACGCTATAATAAGTAAAGAAAACGAGTAGTATAGCTAAATAAAGAATGGAGAACTTAATAAATCTTTATATATACCTTAAGGAAACAGCTAAACTAGTATAAGAAAGAATAAAAAGGTACTACAATGCTAAGAGATTTAAGGGACTAGATCTTAAGGAAGGAGATAAAGTGTAGCTACTATATAAAAACTTTAAGAGTTAACAACTAAGTAAAAAGTTGGACTACGTTAGACTAGGACCATTTATAATTAAAGTAAAGATCTTAGAAGTTATGTATAGACTTAATGTACTGGAAAGGATAAAGATCTACCCTATATAGTATATTATAATACTAGAGCCAGTATATAGGAATATTAAGCTACTAGTCTATAAAGCGGATATATATAGAGGCTAAAAGGAAGATAAATGGGAGGGTTTAAAAATTATTAGTTATAAGGACATTAATAACAAAATATAGTATAAAGTTAAGTAGATAGGCTATAGTGAGACTACCTAGGAACTACTAAGTAATTTAAAAAAACGCTATAAGAAAGGTATAGGAGTATTAAAAGAAAAAGGGTTAGGCAGTATTAATAAAGAAGGATTACTAAAGAATAAGTTACCTAAGGGGGACCTAAGAGGAGCAGCCACTAATATATTTGGAGTTGTTTCCCTCTTTATTAGAAGAGAATCTGTTTTTTTATCGCCAAGTTCCTAAAGGCCTTATTCTATAAGTTTCCACTCTTTAGAATAAACCTTCTTATATACCTTTTTAAGACGGATTAGCTAAGTAGATGTAGCTAGACGAGAGTTAAGAGCCTATTATTAAGCAGCGACAGCTTCTTGCTTAGTATTATAAGAATAATAAAGTTTAGCTAGCGCTACTAAGAGTTTATTATTAAGCTTTATAGCAGTAGATTAAACCTAGAACCCTAGTAGCAATTAATAAGAGTACTTAAAGGCTATTAAGAGTAATAGGATGTGTATACTTAGTGTTAAAAATAGAGCAAACGTTATATAACAATTAAATATTTACTTTAGTGCACTCTAAATAAGAAGAGGGTTACTAAGATAAGGGACTTGCCAATATAATATAAACTAACCTCTTTTTTGCATAATAAGAATATAGAGATAGTATTACTTTACTAAGAGATAGTATTGCAGTAATAGTATAAGACTAATAAACTGTAAAAGAATATGAAGGAGCTTTAGGTATAATAAGCAATAATATTAACCAAATTAAATAAATAAATATTATACCTTTAGTAGACAACTTAGAGATATTAGAGATCTTTAAGGATAAAGATAAAGAGGAGGGAGATAGTATTACGGACGCTTTAAGTATAATACTATAACTACTTAGAGAAGAGTTAGAGAAAACTAGTTGGTTAATAAGGGTATGGTCTAGGATGGATTTAGTAGAACTATATAATAAGAAATAGTAACCAAGGTTATGTAATATAATCTATATAATCTATAATAGAGTAAATAGAGTAGACGGAGCAAGGACTTTTTTAGGCGTATAGTTGTGTATTTAAGGAACCATAGTCCCTACCTAGATAGTTCCTTTCTTTATAGTAAATCTTAGAATATAATTAGAGTTAATCTGTTAGGTAACTAATCCACCAGTTATTAATTATACTTGTTATATTGTTAGCTTTCTGTTTACCTATATACCTAGCCTATTAGTAAGTCTACCGTGGTATTTCCTATAAGACTTTATTATAAGAGCTCTCTTACTACCTTTTCCGCTTTTAAAATCTAAGCCGCCTTCTTTTTATATTACGCCTATTAGTTATAAAACTACTATATCTTAAGCGCTAAGTTAAGAACAATTGCTATATAGTAAGTTTATATATTATTAGCCTTAATATAATACTTCTTATACTTTTGCTAGGCAGCCTCTGCGCAGGCGGTTAAGTAGTAATAACTTTATATCTTGGCCTTTTTTTTTATTGCTTTAAGAGCTTAATAAACCTATGCTTAGTTCTTTTAAGCTTAAGCAAAAGCTAGTCTAGGGTTTAGAAGTAATTAGTAAGGCTAGTATACTTGCCTTCTACTATTATAGTAGCCTTATAGAATGTTTCTAGGTAATTATATAGGTATTTAAGTTATTTCTAATGGTGCTCTTAAAGTAGATTATCCTTAGAAAGCTGCTTTGCACTTACTGCTAAATAGTAGCTACTATAGAACTTTATAATATGTTCCTTATAGTTTAGAAGGTATAATATAGCTAAGAATAATAAGTTCTAATACGTCTAGTTATTTTAAATAAGCTAGTAAGTGGTTAGTATAAGTATATAAAAGAGTCGATTTAGTTAATTTTCCTCTAGATAAAATAAAATCTAGCACTTCTGCCAAATATTAACACTAAAGCTCTATATAAGATCCCTTACCTCTAGGCCATTAAATTCTGCTAATAGGCCTCCTATTTTGATCCTCTAAAAAAAACTATAATGCTAAGGAGTTATATAAATATATTATATAAGGTTATAAAGCAATCTAATAGCCCCACGCTTTTTCTATAACTCCTTAACCTTCTTAAAGTCTGTCTCGCGATAAGCCCTTACTAATTTTTTATAAACTCCCTTTATATTGCTTCTAATAATAAAGGCCTAGGTATAAAGGTTTATAATATAGCCAAAACAGCATAGTTAGCGTCTTTTGCAAAGCTTTACTAATATATTTAGATATAGTGTATAAAGGATTGCATTAATACATATGTTATTTAACTCTGCATTATCGGCTATAAAATACCTAATATTACCTATAATCCTATAGTCGTGAAATAGATCTATAAGGACGCCCGCCATATTCTTACTAACATGCTTACCTGTAATTTTATAAAGCCTAAGAATAATATGGCAATACCTGCCGTCTTTATTAATAAAATGGCCCACTACCCCAATAATCGCGTGCGTATTTGGTGACGTTTATAAGTTAAAGGAAATCGATATTATACTATAGGCGCTCTTAAGCTCTTTCCTTAATAACTCCTTCTGCTATTTAAATAATTGTATAACCTATCTACTAATTATCTTTTCTACTTATAAAAGAAACTTTTAGAGCCTAGGGTAGAAATAAAATAAGAGCTATTAGAAGTAGGCATTTTTAAATTAGAAAAAGGCAATATAGTAGCAAATAATCTATTAAATTAGAAGAGTCTTAAAGCCTTTAAAGTTGCGATTTAGATTAAGCGATCCAGCCTCTAGATACTACTTAATCGTCGGCTAATTTGGCTCATTCTTCTCGGAGAGAATCTCGCCCGTTATCTTATCTAATTAGTAATCTTTTATAAGGTAATTTATAGCCGTTAGTCTTCCTAATAATACTACGCAGAGCTCTTACTTATACTTTAATCGCTTGTAAATATAGCAGTAGAAGAACGTTCGCTAATCCATAAAGGGTTTTAACTAAATATCCTTACCCCATTTCTAAATATATAAAAATCGTCATTTAGTGTGCTTTGGAGCTTTAGTAAGGGCTTTATACCGAATATATTGCTTTCTATAAAGCTTAAACTCATTAAACGTTTTTAACTTATTAGCTTTTAGGTTAAAACTCTTAGGCGTAAGGATTTCGTTATTAGACGTAAGGGGCGATTAAGTTAATAAATATCGATCTATAGTGGCAGTAATAAAGAAGATAAGGATAAATTAATTAAAGCAACAACGATAATGACGGGGGCAGGAGGAACAATACTTGTATACACCAGAGTTTTCAGATTGTATAGCTCGTACACCCAATTAAAATCGAATTTTATTGCTGACGTTGCTGATTGGCTCTATCCTTATATGACACCTGCTAAATTGGGTTAGAGAATTGGAGCTCTAAGAGCTCCGCTGCTTCAAATACACTCTATCCAACTAATTAAATTGATAGGATCCACTCTAATCCAAAGACGGCTCCGCCACGGAGCTCCAGAATTAACCCAGTCCAAGAAGATCACTGAATCTCATCAGATGATTATCAAACTTATGGCATTGAAGCAGCAACGAGGGTTAGACCCTTGTTTATAAGTTTTGGCGTATGCAACCTCCCCGTCGATATCTAAGTACTTGCGTCGTATGAGCTCTTCCGCTTCTTGCTTGCTAGTGAGGTAGAGGGCAATAGAGCTTGTCTGGGTTCGGATAGCCAATGAAGCGTATCTTGCTGACTGATACCCTATTCTCGGCGCTTATTTCTGCACAAGTATCATTACGGAAGTTAATTCGTGAGTCATCGCAGATGCTGTTCTGTCTACTTTGACCGGTACCATTGTTTGCTCTTTACCTCAGCGAGATCTGGTCTCAAGAATCACCCAGCTGATTGGCTCCGATACTATCGATGCTCAGGTCCAGGCGGATGCATTGCAAAACGAGAATTCTATCGCTATGCTCCGTCAGGCTGCAAAAGACCAAGCTAGCCAGAGTCCTACAGTATGGTCCAGCGAGTCTCTCGATGACGTCCACCGACTCGGCTGCGGTCTCCACAAAGCGATATCTCATATTATCGGACAGAAGTCGCTCGGCCCCAACTCCACCTACCTTCGTCACTGGGATATCTCAGAGAGCAATGTTATGGTCGGTTCCTGTGACCAGGCAGCCGCTTTGATCGACTGGGAGCAAATTATCATGGTCCCTCTTGACTTCAATAGCGGCCTGCCAGGGATCTTAGACGGTGGAGAGTATTCCAATTCACCACCGTGGCCCGCAGGCCACTTCAAGGCCGAAGATCGTCTAGAAGTCGAGGAGATGTACGAGAACACGCCGTATAAACGCGCGTTCATGCGGCGTTTAAGAGAGCTTAAGTCTCCAATCTTGGACACTCTTGGAGGAGACTCTGAAGAGATGGACCTCCTGCGTGACGTGATCGAAGATCTTCCAGGGCATAGCTATGAACGGTACGTATTGGATATATTGTCGATGATCAAGAAAAAGTACGAGTGGAAGATTTGATACTTTAGATTAGGATTTTGTCCTGTTCTGTCTTTATGCGTAGATTTTAGATATCGTCTTTAGGTTGAAATTAGAACAAGAGCATACAGTTGTTAACTACTAATTGGCACCAAAAGGACCGGTCCTATTGGCGGCGCCAATTAGGTCAATATATAGCCTCAAATTCCGGTGGACACTAGTCATGTCCAGTGGTCTTAGTAATGAATGCATGCATATTTTGGCCAAATATTCATTCAATTCATAAGCGCGCCAAAATATTCATGATTTGAATGCATATAATGAATATAGGTTAGGTAAGCTCTATTACTAGTCTTGGTATAGTGTTATAATTAATCATCGTCATCGCTAACGCCTTCCTACATCCTACCCTAATTCTTAACCACATTTATGCCTAATATAAGCTCCTTCCTCCATCCTACTATAAGCCCCATTCTTATCCACGACTTTAAGCATTCTATTTATTTAATGTTCACTAGTCTAAGCCTTATTCGCTACTATATATATATTCATAAACTTATGAATAATTCAATTCATAAGGGAAAAAAAATATTCAATGCATATTATTTGTTATGAATGAATATATTCATAAAAAAGAATGAATAAAAATATTCTTAAGACCACTGGTCATGTCTTAAGATATTGCATGTGTGACCAAAGCGTCGATTGAACGGCGTGCAGAAGGTGTTACCATGCTCTAGAACCTTATGATGAAAGCAACACAGATTATTCTGCTTTAATCTGCGAACCTAGAACACAACCATGCTGGATTTTGCGAGGAAACTGGCAGGCTCTTTGGAGCGCGATGATTTTCGGCGAGGAAGTTCGGCGGTTGAGGTTGGCGAACACCAAGATACGTTTTGCTGCATTGGGTCTGGCGCCCTTCCTCTACAACAACCTTAACGAAACGCCGCTCCCTCTTCAACACCTCGATAAGCAGCAGCTATCCGGGCTTGCATCATGGGCCAAGGATATCCAGTGTCACTCCAGATGGAGAAGTCATGCTTCACCAAAAATTCATTGAACCAGACTGTTGGGATGGGCTTCGGCGGTCTGATATATTTCTTCAAAGCATCCCTTAGTATTGTTCTCTCTTCGGGCATCGGAACCCGCTCAAGCCCAATGACATCTCATTTTCGAGAAATTTCTATGTGGTTAATGGCCGTCGGCTTGATCATGTAGTGTGATTGGCTATTTCATTAATGATGTCTTTCCCGTGTAAACTCAAATTTGTCATTGTCGGATTGTTCACCGCATCTCCTCTCATCAGTAGTACCCTTGAATATGTAGCCATCATCTACTAGGGTAGCTTCTTATTCTGCTAAGTGCATTGAGGGTTGTTAAGATTACCCAGGCCTGACACTAGCTTAGAGATTGGTGGCATACTTCAAGTTTTTCATTTTATGGAGGCTGCTTTAGCGCTTCTGTCTGCTCTCCTATATGCTTCTAGAAGACTGCGCTGCTCTAAAAGGTCTTGTTCGGCTCCGCAGAGGCGCACAGTCTAACGGTGAGCGTGGCTACCACGAGGTCTTCACACCGGGGACGCCGAGTGGAAGCGGAAGCGTTCCATTGAGCAACTAGTGCTTGGATTAAGGAATTAGAACACATATCAAAGAGTTAAACCTCCTTCTAGTGTCATCCTGTTTATTCATGAAGACAATGAACGTACGGGGAAGCATGATATTGTGGCAAGTTCTGAGCAGCTAGGCTTTCTCGTGGGCTGAGAACAATACTAAGGGGTACAATGGTAAGGAAAACAGCCACCTATTTCTACCTCGCCCCAATCTCTTCAACTTATCATCTGCAACATCAAGGACAAGCTTCAACCCGTCTTCTTTATTCCAAATCAAGGTATTCAACCGCAGCGAACCTAGGAACCAATTTCATTGTCACGACAGGCATAAATATCTCACTCAACGACGCCGGACGCCGTTTTCTCTCCGCCAGAACAATCATTTACAAGTACACTCTTCCCAAACTCAAGCACGACACGAAATCTGTCAAAAGCTTGCTCTAACTTCAATTTCTAGATTTAACAAACTTCAAAACCAACTCAATCAACATGTCTCCCATCGATAAGGTCCAACTCGAGGCTACGCCCATCAACGGCTACGGCTGTACTGTCATGTAAAGCGCCTGTTTAGGACGCCTAAGACTTGCTCCCTCGGCTTCTCTTCTGCCAACAACACTCAAGTCATGATGCTGCTCAAGATCCAAGACCCGGCGCTCTGCCTCGAAGCACGTCGGTCTTCTTCTCTTTCTCCCCCAACGACAATCACAGATCTTGTACGCCATGGCTTGATGGAAGCCGGATTATTTATGCACTGTCTGAGCCCTCCGACACGCGGGATCGGGGCTTAACTGTGCTTGCGAGTCGGCATAAACAATTCGATACTGTCGACTGTGTGCCCCTTTCACTTCTCATTTCGCATTCCAACTATCTGTTCATCACCCGGTAGCCCAGTTATAGTGTTCAGATGCTGCGCGGTTATGTTCTGTCCCCTCAACCATGGATATCATTAAAGATACTCCCATTTTTGCCGTTATTGTGGGCTGGCGATGGAGTTCCGGATCACCTGCGCTTTTGCTTTTCTCTTTTCCTATTCTAGGCGTGGTTTCCCCGGGCTGGTGTTCTGGTTTCTAGACTTCTTTGGGCGCCAGGCTTGAGGGGTGGGCTTGGAAGCTAGATGTAGGCGCGGGGAATGGGTGTTGCCAACTATATCCCCTCTTTTGACTATCTCTTGTCTCCCGTATGGATGTAATGAGTGGCTTATAGTCTATCTTTGCAGTTTAATGATCTCTGATTCGTGTTGTGATGGATGCGATTCAAAACAGTGTAACCATCCCTCTGGACACGTATAGTGCTTACGGATTAACAATAGCCATAGGTTAACTGTGATGCATCACTTTTGGCCTATTGGCATATCCTATCTTTGCTCACTCCCCTTGTAGCGGTGCAAAATCCAGGGGCATTGTTCCTTTGTGCGCGAATCTCGCCCTTAGCATTGTGCTTAGCATTGTCCTCACATAAAGCCTCCGTGCGACCTTCGCTCGTTCGCCAAGTCCGCAGCCATCTGGACGCGCGAGACCGCAGAACCTTTTCTTGTATTAGCGCGTATACGACTTTTCGTGTAACAAATATGCCTTTTAGACTTCCCGCTTCAACTAGCTGCAGCTTACATCCGCCTTTCACCCGCCCTCCCTGACTGCACATTAGCTACCGCTAACCGTGAGCTGCATGAAGAAGTCTTACATCGTCCGCGTTTGCCAACTATTATGCACAAAACCTGCCGCTTATCCAGCTCGCCAAGTGCACGCTCCATGAAAGTAGTAGTATCTCACTTTTCCACTAATCTACACACCGCGCACAAGCCTGTTGCCCGGAGAGGATATATAACCGAAAAAAAAAAAAAAAAAATAGAAAAAAGGAGCATGAGTGAAAAACCCAAGGAGAGAGCACAGTATCAGATAAAGTAGACGTCAGGCAGGCTAGCTGTCGCGGATCCTCCACCCAAACATCCCATCCATCCCATCCCCCAATCTCCGGCTCCTCGTTTCATTGCCCCTGAACCCTCTAGAACGCCGCAAACCGAATGAGTCCCAAGTATACAAAGGCCCGGGTCAGCTCCCAGGCCGCCTCACGCGCCACCCGCTCTCTCAACTCGCCCACCACCCAGCACTCCATCTCCTCTCCCTCCCCCCCTTCAAACACCTCCCCTTCCGCCCGACCTCCTCGCGCAAATACTCCAACCGGCTCGAATCCCCCTCTTCAAACGTAAACGCCCCGCTCCAGAAGCCGCAGCGGATATTGCTCGTCTCGTTGCGCGCCCGCGCCTGCTCCGCGCCCGCAGCATCCACAGGCGGGATGCCGACAGTGCGCTCGGCCTCGATGGCGATCTGGGCGATCTGGCTATCGCCCGGCATGTGGTGGAAGAGCTCCGGGTTGAGGGACCAGCAGCGCAGGCCGGGGCTGGCGAACTTGTAGCGGAGGGCCGGGTTGGGGTGCGGGTGCGGGTTCGGGTGGTGCGGCGGGGTCGGGGAGGGTGTTTTCTCGCCCTCATGGCAGGCCTTGAGGATCGCGACGTCGTAGGCCCCGGCGAAGTGTTTTTCGGCGGACGGGTTCGAGGCGGGCGCGAGGTCGGTTAGGAGGCGCTCGGCGGCGGGGCGGGTGACGGCATAGCCGAAGGTGCAGAGCGGGAATTTAGAGCGGTGGAAGGCCCGCGTGTGCTCGGGCAGCCGGAAGGCGTCGAAGAGCGACGCGGTGAAGGGGTGCAGGTCGGCGCGCGCGGGCATTGTAGGGTCGACGTGGAGCTCGTGGGGTATGGCGGCGAGGTCGTCAGCGCGGATGTCCCCGACGCCGTGTTTGAGTGGCTTGAAGTAGTCGCCGCAGTGGCCTAGGTAGAGCAGGTCCCAGTGTGCTGGATCGCCCCAGTAGTGCGGGTTGGGTTTGCCCGTCAGGGTCGAGTTCCAGGGCGCCGGCGGGAGCTTGGAGCGTGCGGCCTGGGCGGCGAGCGGGATCTGGAGGGACCGCAGCTGGATGTCGAAGTCGACGTCATCCTCGAGGATGAGTGCGGTTTCGAGGCCCGAGTCGAGGAACCTGGGAGGTGGTGAAAATCAGTTGGTGAGACATGGGTTGTGGGGGTCATGAAGGCGATTATGCGGCTTGCGGACACACCTGGGCTAAGAATTCTGGGGGGAGTGGAGAAACTCATACCACCGCAACACATTATGATGCCCGAGCCAGGCATATATAGAACCGGTGCTTGGGCCGGTTGGCGACTCATCCGACGAGTTGAATTTTTTCAAGTCTTCGTCTGTCCACTGTGGTTGGCTCGGGATGGTGAGAAGGATGTTCGTGACGTTGGCGGCTTGCAGCAGAAGCGGGCGCCGGCTGGAGCCATCTTTAGACACAACCGCAACGGCACCAAAGCCTAACGTCGCATTCGCACGATCGTTTTCGGTGAGAGATTTGGAGCGAGTTGAGCCGGGAAACTGGGCACGGTAGATTTCGCGGGCGGCCTTGCGGTAGAAGAAGAGGAAGGTGAAGAAAGCGACAATTACGAGCAGATGCACGGGACGTCTTCGCGGAGCAAGCATGAGGGGTGGTCCTTCCTGCAATGTCTCATTTCTTGCAGCCGGCGGATAAGAAAACGGGGACGGGGACAACGAGTGGGAAGGGTAGGTAAAGGGGGAGGGTTGGTGGTGTTGAAGGTGATGGTTGTTTTCGACGACGGGCGAGGTGTGAGAGCGGCTTTTAGGTGTCTGGGCAGGGAGGATGAACAAATGTCGCAACACTTATCTCCACGACACATCTCCCAGTTTGTGCAGATTGGCAGGGATCCGGTGGGGCGCTTATATTACGCCGCCCCGTAACACGAACAGAAATATGACGATGGACGGTAATCAGCATTTGTTTATGCCGCTTTGTTTCATTCATCCGCCCTGACAGGTAAGGGCATGTGCTATGGTATCCGGCGAAAGTATTGGACATTATCGGTGTGTTGCAGGGGGTTGGGTGGCTTGTGGCTTGTTTTTAATACACTTTTGCGGCAAATAAAAAAGGAGGAAAATTAAGAAGGTTCATGTTTCTATACAATCCGGCTTTCTTATTGGTGTAAAATCCTCTGCAAGGAACTCCTGCAACGCCCGACAATGTACAATTGTCAGATAATCTGTATTCTCTAAAGGCGTGGGTCACGTGCACGAGTCACGTGCACGAAGACACGTCACTGAAGACACGTCAGATCAAGGTTAAAAAGACACGATACAAGATCAATCAATCAACCCATTTCATCAATGAACTCATCTATTTGAACTTCGTGACAACAATACCTTTGCTTGATACTATAGTAAGGGCAGTGACAGCCTCGGCAAACCCACGAACCACCTGCGTCCACGCTTGCGCCACAAATCACGTGCAGAAAACTGCAGCCACGGACCCTATGCTGGCGATCACGACTTCTCCTGCTGCAATCACTCCCTCGCGACCTCCATCACCGCCGCCACCGTCGTCACTTGTAGATCTGATGCCGAGTTGGATGTCATTCTGCTTGTCCTTCATTTCTCCTATTTCCGATCTTCAAGCCACAGCACGGTAACTCTTGACTTCCTGCACCAATCCCTCCCCTCTTGCTCCGCCTCCTCAACTTCAGCCCTGGCGAGAGCTGTCATCTGTAGATGGATTTACGGCACCTCGAATCCCTCGAGCCCTGAATCACCCTCGACCTCTGTAGCCGCCTGCAATGGCCACGTTGGGCTCACCATCGCCTCCTTCCTCACCTTCCCACAACATGCGCCGTAGTAGGACCTGGGCGAGAAAGTGCGAGCGCTACTGTTGCAGCGTCGTGACATACTTTCCGCTCGCCTTCATCTACGGTTTGACAACTTGGGCCGTATGGGTTGAAGCTGGTATAGGGATGGTGCCTGCAAAGCACACTTGGACAGGTAGACCATCCCTTCACCTCTCAGGGGCTGTTATAAAAGTGTGGAACAGAACCGATGCATAGAAAAGCCATTCCAACAGCTACCCGAGGTGTTCAACAGCGTGCTTTAAAGCATACCAATCTAGAGGACCTCAACATGCCTGATCATGAGTCTTCGGAACCGGTCAAATCTGTCTGAACCAACCTCGGGCGCCTGATATAAAAAGGGGAACTCCATCACTATGCATCGATCCTGTCACATACGTTGCCTTGACATGCTGGTTTCGATCCACGAGCTAATCCTTTGTTTTTTCAGGCAGAACATCGTCAGCGGTTGGGATTCTCCTCTACCTTCTCCTGAACTGGAGCTATACCACCGCCGTCTTCACGGACCCGGGATCCCCCCTCAATACCAAAAATGGCTACAGCCACCTTCCCACACAAGAATCAATGACGTATGCCTCTTTCATGGTCAAATCTACTGGTGACATCCGATTCTGTAAGAAATGCCAGGCCAAGAAGCCAGACCGCGCTCATCATTGCTCCACTTGCCAACGCTGTGTTTTGAAAATGGACCACCATTGCCCCTGGCTCGCAACCTGTGTTGGACTACGCAACTATAAACCCTTTGTATTATTTCTCGTGTACTTGACGCTATTCTGTTGGATGTGCTTTGCTGCATCTTCAACGTGGGTCTGGAGTGAAGTGATAAGCGACGGCCAGTATACCGAAACCATGATGCCGGTGAACTACGTGTTGCTTGCAGTGCTTTCCGGCATTATCGGACTTGTAATAACTGGCTTCACGTTGTGGCATCTGTGGCTAGCAAGCAAAGGACAGACCACGATCGAGAGTTTAGAGAAGACTCGCTATTTATCTCCCCTCCGTAACTCAATGCGGCAACAGCTCAACAACCGCAACTACGTCGACCCGGAAGCGAACGGACGTCCAAGCCTCAGTGACCAGCTGAGAGAAATCCACGCCAACGCACTCCCAGGCATCACCAGGCCCGAAGAAGGCGAGTCCTCCCCTGCCCGCTCACCGTCCCGCTCCCCCAACGCAAACCCCTACTCCAGCAACCCTCCCATGAGCAACGGCTACTCCACCCATTCCCGCACGGAGTCCTACGAGCGCCGCGAACGCCAACGCGACATAGAGCGCTACGACTCGTACCTCGACGAGCGCGACAGCGACAGCCTCCCCAACGCCTTCGACCTCGGCTGGCGCCGCAACTTCCTGCACGTCTTCGGCCCGTCCCCAGCCCTCTGGCTCCTGCCCATCAGCAACACGCAGGGCGACGGCTGGACCTGGGACCCGAGCCCCAAGTGGCTCGCGGCGCGCGAGCGCATCCGCATCGAGCGCGAGACCCAGGCCCGCATCCAGAAGGAGCGCGAGCGCGCCGCCGGCTGGGGCGTCGACTCGCCGACCGAGGCCGAGATCATGCGGCATGGCCACGGCCACGGCCACGGCTTCGCTGACGCTCATCCGGCGTATGGGGCTCCGGTTTCGATGCCTCGTGCGCCGCGCCGCCCGGAGTGGCAGGCGCCCGGCCGCGAGGAGGCGGAGAATAGGTACCTCACTACCTCGACCGGCGTCGCGACCGTGCCGCTCGAGGGGCGGCGTAGTCCGGGGAAGGCGGACCAGATTCTGGGCCGTGAGAGGGGCATGTATGCGGATGGGGATTTGCCGCTGCGCACGCTGGAGCGCAGAAGGGCGGACCAGTACGAGTATGCGGAGGAGGGTGAAGAGGAGGACGAGGAGGATGGGTATGAGGTTAGTAGCGATGAAGAGAGGGCGGAGAGGAGGGGGCTCCGGAAGGGGCGGCGGGTTAGGGCGACGCGGAACTGGAATGATATCCCGGAGGATTTTCTTAAGCCGCCGCCGAAGGGGAAGAGGAAGGGTGGTGGGAGTGGGAGCGGGAGCGCGGCAGGCAGTCGCGAACGGAGAGAGGATGAGTGGCAGGAGTGGGGTGGGGAGAGTTGAGGAGGAAGCCCTTATAATTTCGCGCGGTTTGCTTTAAATGTTAGAGAGGTGCTGTTGTGCTGCATTTATGGGCGTTCCGGCTGGCTTTTCTTGATCTGTTCGCATCGTTTGTGGATGAGAATAGTTGTCAGTGTAGAGTGTTTTGGGATTGATGGTGTATTTGTACAAGGGTGGTTAAGTATGCTTTGAAATTTGTAGCTGTGGATTCGCTGGAGCTGGAGGCGGTGGGAAGATCTCGCTTCGATTACGACATCGCCATCTTTGTGTAGCATCCTTCCTGTAACACTAGCTTGTGCAGAACAGGCCGGCTTATCCCGTGCGTTGATATGGCGCACACTTAATTTGGTCGTCCCCTAGCGCCTTTGTCAACGGCCTCGCATGCTTGATAAGACTTCTATTTATATTCCATTATCAGGCACTTGAGGCATTAATCCGAAGCCGGGGTAGTGCGGTGAGGACTAGATGAATAGCCCCTGGTGTGCCGGGTACTTCTTTATCAGTGGCGTCTTGGGAAGTAAGGGAGATGTTTTTACTGCAATCGGCCATAGGTGGAGAATACCAACTAAGCGCGGCATAGTCGGAGAACGACAACGACGACTTCTCTTCGCCATGATAAATGGAAGACGCAACACCAGAACGCGTACATGTAGCTGGACACCATAGCATCATGCTGGCCAGGAAAAAAACATTTGCCTGGCTAAGATGCTCGATATCTCAAAGAGGAGAGCGAAGCGACATGTTCAGGGGCACCTGAGCTCGGCGCACACTCAACCTTTTCTCTCAATTGTCTTTCATCTTTGAAATACGAGCTGTGTATCATGCAATCGTTTGACTTGGTTGTTGTCGGTGCAGGTAAGGCTTTCTCATCACTTTATATACTGGTTTTATTTCCGCTTCTGGCTTGTCGTTGTCTCTTGATCCTGTCCTATTTCTTCACTCACCTCGTTCGATAGGATGGTTTGGCCTCGCAGCTGCAAAAACATACATCGAGCTGCATCCAGACGAGAATGTGCTTGTCCTGGAGTCTGCATCCACCGTGGGCGGCGTGTGGGCGAAACACCGTCTCTACCCTGGCTTGAGGTCGAATAATATGCTGGGCACGTACGAGTACCCCGATTTCCCCATGGATAGTGCCACGTTTGGCGTCCAGCCCGGCGAGCACATCCCCGCAGCCGTCCTGCACCAATATCTCACGAAGTACGCCGAGCACTTCGGCGTCTTCCGCCGCATACGCTTCAACACGACTGTTGAGAGCGCCGAGCAGACGGCCGACGGCAGCTGGACCCTCACCGCCAGCGAGCAACCCACCGACGACGCCATGCCCATCCCATCGCAACTCCAGACCAAGAAGCTGATCGTCGCGACCGGCCTGACGTCTGAGCCCAACATGCCCGACATCCCCGGCAGCAGCGCCTTCGCCGGCCTGCTCTTCCATTCCAAGGACTTTCAGCACCACGCCGCGAGCCTCGAGAGCGCACGGCACGTTGCGGTGCTCGGCGGCGCCAAGTCCGCCTGGGACGTCGCCTACGCCTACGCGTCCGCCGGCGTGCGCGTCGACATGGTCATCCGGCCCTCGGGCAAGGGCCCCGTGTGGATGGCGCCGCCGTACGTGACGCCGCTGAAGAAGTGGCTCGAGAAGCTCGTGCACATCCGGCTCTTGACCTGGCTCAGCCCGTGCATCTGGGGGGACGAAGACGGGTACGGCGGGATCAGAAACTTCCTGCACGGCACGTTCCTGGGCCGCTTCTTCGTCGACCTGTTCTGGAAGATCCTGTCGGCCGACGTGATCACGGCGATCGGCTTCGACAAGGACGCTGAGATGAAAAAGCTGAAGCCGTGGCACAGCGCCTTCTGGATCGGCAGCGGGCTGGGCGTCCTCAACTACCCAACCGACTTCTTCGCCCTAGTCCGTACCGGCCAGATCCGCGTCCACATCGCCGAGATATCGCATCTGTCGCCCGACGCGCTCCACCTCTCCACTGGCGCCGCCCTCCCCTGCGACGCCCTCATCTGCGCCACGGGCTGGAAACCCGGCCCACCGATTCAATTCCGCCTGCATGCCTCCTCCTCCTCCGCCGCCACCGCCGCCGAGCTCGGCCTCCCGCACCCCCTGCCCGACCCCCACGCCGCCCTAGTCGAGAAAGCAGACGCCGAGATCCTCGCCCGCTTCCCGCGCCTGCGCGCCCAGCCGCCCGTCCCCGCCAGAGGACGATGCGAGGGCGGCGGAGGAGGCGGGGTTGCCGACGCAGCAGCAACAACGACCCCGCTCCGCCTCTACCGCTTCATGGTCCCGCCGCCCCTCCTCGCCTCCCGCTCCCTCGCCTTCGCGGGGCTGCTGACTAGCATCACGACGTCCGTCACGGCCTCCGCGCAGGCGCTGTGGGTCTGTGCGTATTTTGCGGGTGAGCTGGAGAGGGTGCCGCAGGGCGTCGAGGAGGCGCGGTGGGAGGCGGTGCGGGCGGCGAGGTGGGGGCGGTGGCGCTATCCGTGTGGGTATGGGGGCCGGGTGCCGGATTTTGTGTTCGATGCTGTGCCGTATTTGGATTTGTTGCTTGGGGATCTTGGGGTTAGGGGGAGGCGG
>Ga0307507_10002448_pt1 | contig 38949 bp, 16 predicted proteins | sample 7_EM_MG_FD_207223 | JGI IMG/M metagenome (GOLD analysis project Ga0307507, IMG submission 207223) | Populus trichocarpa ectomycorrhiza microbial communities from riparian zone in the Pacific Northwest, United States - 7_EM | ecosystem: Host-associated > Plants > Roots > Unclassified | place...
TTACATCCTGGGAGCTCTTAGGGCTGCTAAGGCTAGCCTTTAGCTAGGCCTTGGCCACCCCTTATAAGCTCCTTAGGCTTGCAGCCTCCTTCCTCCCCTATTAGTTCGTCTCTCTCTCTCTCCTATATAAGGGTATTGCCTACCCCCTACTGTACGCCTAGGCAATACTTTATAGTTTGTTCGTTTAACCCACCCCTACGGCCCGATTAAGGCAAGGGAACGTCCTCTTGTAGGTATACTGAAATATCTGCCGTGTCCGCCATGGCCGTAGGTTTAGGGTATTTGCGTAGGCGACCTCCGCCTTATTTGGGTTGTGGTAGTTGCGGTCCGTAAAGAAAGTAGTATACACTCTTTAACTGGGGTGTTCCTTCTCCTATGCAACGGTTGGCGACTGCAAAGGAACTCCCTGGCTGTCTATGTATATCTTTGCTACTATAGCAGCCCCCCTACCGTATAAGGTTGTTCCTCCTACCCCTAGGTCTGATTGCTGCTATAGGGTAGGTTGTGGTAGGGTAGACTGCGGTAGGGTAGGCTGCGGTAGGGTAGGTTGCTGTTGGCCAGGTTGCCGAGGGTTGTACTGCTGCTGGGCAGGCTGCTAAAAGTTATATTGTTGCTAGGCAGATTGCTAGGGTACAAATGCAACGGGTGGTTAAGGTGTTGTGGGGGTAGGTATCTATGTTCCGGGCAGTGTTGTAGCTAGGTCGGTATTAGCAGTACTAGAGTGAAGATACTGGGCAGGAGGAGGACCAGGTGGGGTAGTAGGAGTAGCGGGGGCAGCGATTGGGGTAGCTGGCGGTGCAGCAATTGGAGTAGCTGGCGGTGCAGCGATCGGAGTAGCTGGCGGTGCAGCGATCGGGATAACTGGCAGTGCAGCAGTTGGAATAGCTGGTGGAATTAGCAGAGCAGCTGGTGGTGGGGCTAGAGCAGCAGGTGGTAGGGCTGGAGCAGCTAGTGGTGGGGTAGGCCTAGGTGGTATTGCAACTATAGCTATAGGCTGACCCGATAGACCGTTATAAGTGTGGTTTAACCTGTCTCGCAGTGCTACCGTAATTAGTGGTTCTGCTAACTCCTTAATGGTTACTATGATCTCCTTATCTGTCCATTGATGCAGCTCTTTCTGTTGTATAACCTCAAATAACTGGTCCAATATAGTGACTCTGCTGTTGCCTACGTAAACACCTTTTTTAAGGAGATGTCTTCGTAGCTTAGATCTGATATCTGTACGTATCTTCTTAAAGTTATCCGCAGCAAAGCCTTCAAAATCTTCCTGGAATAGCGACTATAATATATAATCCGTAAAGTTCTTATATGTATACTTATAGATTTTCATTTCCATATATTCTTCCAGGTCTTTCTTTAAGGCAGTTGCTATATTAATCCCGTAACCATGTCTAGCGATTCTCTCCTTCCAATTAATTTCCATATTGTCGTGTCTTTGTGTATGTTGTAGTTTAAGGTTAAGGTTGAGGTCGGGGTCGAGTTGAGGTTAAGGGTTGTAGTTAAGGTTAAGGTTGAGGTTGAGATCGAGGTTTAAGGTAAGGGTGTAAAGGTAAGGGTATATACGTCCTCTACAGCCGTTGGGCCTGTAAAGTGTTCTTAGCAAGACTGCTATTCTCTCAGCGATCTGTTGTATTGGCTGTAAGGCCAGTATAAATTCTCTTAAGCTTGAGGGAGGTCGTAATCTTTTCCAAATAAAGATATAATTCTCTAGGCGATCTGACGCGTTAGCAGTTAAGCTGATACGTGGTCTCAAGCTTTGAGGGTAATATAGCTTTCTCCTTTAACTGAAATAGACAAGGCCAGGCGATCCGTGTACTGTTTCTAGTACGGTTCTCAAGCTCTAGCTTATTGCGTATTTCCTAATCTATACGTCTACTGATCAGTGTCGGTATACTCACTTTATCAACATGCACGAATATCACTGTATTGCGATACGTATGCGGTGTTGAAGTTGGTAGTTGATTGTTGTCTAGGAGTAAGGGGTTACTCCAAGGTCAGGTTAGCTAGCCTTGCTTCGTGGTCTCGTGACCACGTCACATGACTAACATTCCGACACTAATAAACCCTTTATAAAGGCTGAAGAAGCCAGACTTTAGGAGGTAAAGTTTCTAGTAAAAAAGAGAGAGAACCTTATACTAAATACCCCAATTAAGTTTAATAGAGGCTATATTAAGCAAGAAAAAGATTTAATAGCCCTTACCTAGGAATGTTAATACTAGAACCTAAAGCTGGTTACTATAAAGGCTATAGACCTAACTAGCTTTAGAGGGGAAGTCTATAAGGCAGTTATACTAAAGAACTAGTACGTTGCTTAGAGAGCAAGAGGAGCCTATATCGCCACAGTCTGTTAACTAGAAGCTATCTTTAACCTCTCCTTTATAGTATAAGCTGTTAACCTAAAGGAAGAATATACAAAGCAGCTTAATAAGCGGCTGTAATAGTAAATTAATAATCCCTTTTAAGGACTTTGTTTTATATAACTTAATACAAGCACTCTTAAACTAATAATATTTATAGACTTATTATTTACTAATAACTATAACCTCTCTTCTTAAATTGGTTTTGTTATTATACTTATAGATAAGGATAATAGGGCTAATATCCTCTATTAGTTATCTATTAAATGCAAGCGAGTTATATAAAGTGTCTTAGTATCTAAATTATATAGAATAGCCCACGGATTTAATACTAGAGCTGCGATTAAAGCAACTATTAAGAAGATCCTATAACTTAAACAACTACTGCTTATCCTTTATACTAATTTAAAATCTCTATATAACTGCTTAGTTAAGCTTAGGACAACATAAGAGAAACGGCTTATAGTTAACCTAATATATCTACAACAATTATATAAAAGAAGAGAGATAGTAGAGATTAAATGGATTGACGGAGGTAGTAACCCTATAGACGCTATAACAAAATTAAAGCCTTGCCAGGTATTAAAAGACCTAATTAATACAAATATAATTAAGCTATAGGTTACTAAGTAGGTAGAGAAAGGAGAAGACAGAGAGACAGAAATAGAGAGTATAAAGATATTAAGCTAGCAGCCAAGGCGCTAGTGGCAAGCGAGCTAATGGCGATTTTCTATGCCGGGCATGGAAAATCATGATTGGCTACTTTAGTCATTTGGCAGAATTTGGTAGAATTTAATAGGTGGAAAGTAGCGGAATTTAATAGGTGAAAAGTAGTGCAATTTAACAGGTGGAAAGTAGTGGAATTTGGCAGATAGTGTGCTTAAGTACTATTAAAAACCAAATACTCCTAGTGTCTGATTAAGGTTGCATCTTTGCAGTTATATAACCGCAAATTGCTATTATGTGACGGCAATCTAGGGCAATTTGCGGCAATTTACCTACAAACGCGAGTTAAAAGGGGTTGGTTACGTAAGCTAAGCAAGCCTAGGAAATCTACTAAATTCTACCTATAGAATAGGAGAATCAATTAAGTATTAATTAAATTAGTTACCACCCCAATACTATTGCAATAGCAATATATATTACCGGAAGTAATACAAACAGCTAATAATTATAAGATTTACTAGACCCTTAAAAGCATAATAAATATCTTAATAGAGTTAATTTTAAAGATAGGGAGATTTTAAAAGCAAACGGTTTATAAGTAAAGGGTTACTTAATGTGTTTAATCACTTCTTGGGCTATACTAGTCCTTAAGCCACCCTATGTAACGGGACTAGCCTAGTTATAGTAGGAATGTCTTAGTAAAACACTTAACAGATAAATTCCGACGCTTTAATTAAATTCTGCCAAATTCTACTAAGTTAATTAAATTCTGCCAAATTCCGCTAACTTAATTAAATTCCACCAAATTCCACTAATATAATAGAATTTAGTTAAAACCTATTAAAATCCGCGTGGGCTTATGCCTATGCATATACTGCTAAGACCTTAAATATTTAGTTACAAGTTTCCTATATTCCTTTCTCTTCTTTATATAACGTCTTATACTCTGCAAGAGCTATATACCCTTAGATTTAGATAGAATTTATATTATTCCTTTAAATCTTCCCTAAAGCCTCTTTGCGCCCTTATATAATATTATATTAAAATAACTACTATTAAAATAGTAAACAAACCCAAATCCGCTTTAATAACCATAAGTATTATAACCCTAGTTAGGGAACAGTTAACTATAATATAATAGTCCTTTATAGACGCCTTAGCTTAGCAGCGGGCTGCACTAGAAGCCTAGTATTAATAATTAATAGAAGCACTCTATAAAGAACTTTGTAATATTAAGACACTTATATTAGAGACCCTAACAACAACACCTGTAAATAAGATTAAAATAATTATATCTAAACCTAGCCCCTTAAACGCGAACTTTAAACCAGTAATAGTAACTCAACCTATAGCTATAACAAATTTAATACCCGCTATAAAATCCAAAAAGCTCCCTAATCCTCCAATATTTAATAGAAATTAAAATAACCTATATCCCTTTATAACCAAGCTCCGTCTTAAACTTTTAATAAACTATAACTAATACCCTACTAAAGCCAGCAAGGTTAGCTACGGAATATCTTATTTAAGTAAAGACGCTGCATATACTATAGATCTATTCTTCTGTAACAGCACCTTTATTAATTTTAAAATCTTTATCTCTCTACTAGAATGAATATATAATAACGCCAGCCGCGAATATACAGCTGTTACTAAACTTAAAAACTTATAATAATAGAACCAAGACTTTACTAGCTTCTTTTTGGAATTTTTAGGCCTTATTAGCGAGCTAGATTGGAATAAAGCCGCTAAAGTTGCTGCCCTTTAATAAGCTATTTTAGATAAGATTAGAGCCTAGCTAGTAGGTAAAGAACTACCAAAAAACCTGTCCAAATTTGCTATAATATATTAATAAATTAACGAGGACCTTTAATATAATAAACAGACTCATTCCCTAAAGTTAACTATACCTTACGTTTAAAATTCTATAAAACCAGTATATACCCCGAATCGCGATCAGTCTCTAAAACCTAAAAGCCATATATATAACCCTATGGACCTTAATGCTACCTAATTCTATACACCCTTAGGAACCAATAAACAAAGAACTTAAGCCATAAATAGAGAATGCTTTAAATGCGGTAAAAAAGGATATATTTAAAAGCATTGCCAAACTTACCCCTTTAAAAAGGTCCGCTATAGTTTCTCCCATTTCTTAAATTATACCTATTTCTTAAGTTATACTTATTCCTTAAATTATACCCACCCTATAAATTATATTTAGACGCCACAAAGCATCTTACCTTTAGTTAACTTAGAAAACGAATTATCCTAAGGCTAAGTCGCGCCTTAGAATAAAAAGTAGAAGAGTATAAGTGTCTAGGCTCTTTTAGCGCTAATATATAGCACAACTCCCTTAATATACTTAGTAAAATTTAAATACTTAGAAAATAGAAGAAGGTATAAATTCTAATAAACAGTAAAGCTACTAGCATGGGCTTTATTAATATAAACTATACAAAAACTTAACGCCTAAAATTAAAGAAACTTAATAAACCTTAAGGCCTATAAGGCTTTAATAGCAAACCCTTAATATATGGCGAAATAACGCACTACGCCCTAGTAAAAATAAGAATAGGTAAATACCTTAAATATATTTCCCTATTTGTAACTGTTCGTACTAACTTAATAGTACGAGTAAGTCGTATCCCGGGGCACGAAATACATGTAGTATTGTATGCTCTTTGGGATGGTGGTGACTGTTGATTATATAAAGCAGACTACGTGGTCTATATACTAATACATCCTCCCCCTAATTAGTTAGTGCTTTATAAGTGCACCAGATGCGTAAGCGAGTGGTTAGTACACTAAACGCGTAAACGCGTACCTGGCGTACCGAGCGCGTAGGCACGCGGTTGGTACGATAGGTGCTATAATTATACACTAGCGGTACTTGAAAAATGAAACCACTTATATATAGCCTCTGTAATTGCTTTAATAGAACCATAAAATATAAAAGAAAATATATAGGAAATCTCTCCTAAGGTGCCATCTAGGCTGCCTTCTAAACGGTGCCCTAAGCTGGCCGTAAGTTCTGCTTACGGTCCGTAGAATAAACTATATGGCCTTTTGACGGGCAGTAGACGAGCCACAAGTTAGATCGTGAGGGCCGCCAAGGCGCTAGTGCTAAGTGAGCCAATGGCGATTTTCCATCCCGGGGATAAAAAATCGTGATTAGTCAATTTAACTACCCTATAAAATTTGGCGGGTCACGTAAGTCCACTAAGTTCCACTATAGCTTTCTACCGTTTTCCACCTGTACCGTATAACGAGCCGTACGGCCTTCTAACGGGCCGTAGATGTACCGTAGGTGCTCCATTAGTCCCGTTCTACCCATTCTATAACTTCTAGGTTAAGCTTATTTGTGTTAATTAGGGTTTTAAGAGCTTAACACAGCTTTGCCTTAGTCATAGCGTCTGCTAGGTTATCTCCGCTGCTAATCTATTTAACCTCCGTAATCTCGCGCCGTTTATAGGCCTGATGTAAGCATATAAGGTTGACTATAAGCCTCTTCTCTTGTGTTGTACCTAGTTTAACTAGGCAGTTGTAGAGGGACTTTAAATTAGTGTATAGAACTAGGGGTAACTGCTCCAGTTATAGAATCTTCTGGACCATTGATTTGATTGCGGCTGCTATATTAAAGCCATGGGCTAGTGTATATAGCTCAGAAGCTAGTATACTGCGGGTTACTTGTTTACACTTAATTAAAGACTAGTGCAGTATATTTGCGTCCTAATTATGGTCCGTAAGTACAATTACAAAGCCGATTTGTAATAATAGGTCTTTGTTATTAGCAAAGGAGGTATTTATAAATGCCATTATACTAAGGGAATTTAGGTCTAGTGGTACAAAAGTAAGTCCTCTTATTACGTTGTTAATTTGCTATTAAATGTGCTTATTAAGCTGCTTAATATTTTCTTCTTGCGGATCTACTGCCTGGGCCGCAAAGGACAAGTCGTAGGCAGATTTGGGTTAGCAGACTATGGCTATATAGGCGCCTCTTACACGCTGTGCAGCGTATTGGTCCTTTGTATTTACGGTCTTATAGGTCTCTTTACGGGAACTAGTAAGGTCCGTAGGCTTTACTATAACAGGCTTTAGGTTTTGGGCTTAGTATTTCTAAGTCAGCTTAATTAGGTTGCCCTTTTATATAATTAGGTCTCTATTAAACTTGATTAGATTCTGCTCAGTTAGCTGCTCTTATAGCTTTACTAAGAACTTAGCCTTTTATAGTTTAGTTTCTTTTATCACGAAATTTATATAGAGGGGTTCATTGATAAAATGGGTTAATTAATTAATGATCTTAACTTGATCGTTAATTAATGTCAATATTATGCTGGTGAGCCCCTTGGGCTCTAAGCTCAGATAAAGAGATTTACAATACACATGCTCCGTGCACGTGACTCATACACATAACCCACGCCTTTAGAGAATATAGATTATCTAACACACCCCCTTAGCTTTAAGCTCTTTAAGGTCAAAGCTAGCCACCTTCTCATATCCGTTAATGAGTTAATTGGACCGTAATCTTATTTAAATCCTTCCGTCTTGCTTTAATACTGTCCCTTAGGTCCTCTAGTTGCTTCTCCTTATTTAGCCGCTCCTTAATATCTACTATTCCGATCATATTAACGAAGCTTTAAAACCTCTGCTTGGGTAGGGCCTTTATAAGTCTATTAGTAATCATCTCCTTTGTCACTGTTTATTAAAATCATACTTGTTTTATTACGTATTCCTAACATAGCTAGTGTTAATGGATGTTAACGTATTAGAGCTTCGTGATTAGCTTTACCGTGTCTTCTATAATTAGTTGGAGCGTTTAGGTATTATCACATTTAATAATTAAGGGCTTGTTTAGTTATAACATTATTACTTTAAATAACCTGCTAATAAAGATAGCTTCCTTTACTGTCTATAATAGGGCTAACAACTCGGCTTCTATGCTCAACGTCGTAACTGTACCCTGCTTATTTGCTCTCTAGGCGATCGGCCCCCTAAATAGCTTTATAATATATCCTTGCGAGCTCTTTCTGTCGACGGAGTTGTCCGCGAATAATGCATCACTGGCACAGATAAATGATTGCGCTTTACCTCTACCGTCTCTTTTATTGTCTCGTCCTTTGTTGCGTATTCCTTTATCTCTCCCTCTACCGTTTGTTCCTTCCTCATCTCCTCTATAGTAGATTGCTCTGCTTCTCGTACTATATAGGTATTGGATGACTCTGTCTACCGCTTGATAATACTCTTAGCTTAGGTCCTAATTAAACCTTACTAGCCTTAATACTGCAAAAGCAATATCCGGACGCGTTATAGTGGCTACATAGAGTACTGAACCCAATTTTCTCTAATATAGCATCGTAGAGGCTAGTAGGGATATAGGATGGACTAATAGGTCTATATCAGGGGACGGACGCGTTAGATAGATTAATTGGTAATTAGTAGGGAGGAGTTCTAATTCTGCCATTAGAGTATCTGGAAGACGCCCTTTAAGATCTATCTTGTACTGGTTAGCTATCTTCTTAATATAGGCTTCCTGGGATAGCTATAGGAGCCTCTAGCTATAATTACATAGCACATGGATTCCTAGGAACTATTTTAGCTCACTAAGGGTACTTATCTGGTATTCCTTACTTAGCTCCTTAATTGCTTCTTGAGCTTTCTTCTCATCTGTCTTTTAGTAGCAGAAGACAATATTATTAATATAGAAGAAGACGACTATTCTACCTTTTAGCATAATACACGGCTCCTGGGGTACCTCTTTAAAACCCAATTCTGTTAGCGAGCTCGTGAGATTCTTCTGCCATAATAGTAGTAATTGTTGTAGTCTGTATAGGGCTTTTCTTAAGCGTAGTACTTTGTCTTTCTTTCCGTTATTAAATCCTGGCGGTAGCTTTATATAGACGACTTCGTCGAGATCGCAATAGACAAACATATTAACTGTATCTATCTGTGTCATCTCCAGGTCAAATTTTGCGGTAATCGCCATAAGGGTTCGGAAGGTCGTACTAGCTAATATAGTAGCTTTCATAGGTAGGTCTCCTAGAGCCTGTTAATTTCCACATACAACTAAGCGTGCCTTGCATTTCTGGAGGAATCCATACTTGTCCATCTTGTAGATGAATATCCACATTAAGCTAAGGATCTGCTATCCCTTTGCGTACTTCTTATCTGTTTCCTAAAATGACCTCATTTAATGATAAGATTGGAGATAGGCTCGTTAAGCCTCTTAGAACTAATCTCAAAGAGGATGCATATTTAGGTCCTTAATTAACTAAGGTGGCGGAGGTAAGTTCTTCCTATATAATCTAATATTATATATTCTACCTAATTTCAGCTTGCTATTGTTAAGTCGACTATTAAGGTTAAACTTCCTTCCTGCTACAAAGGCGCCATAATAGGCTAAGGTGATCCTTTTAGTAACAAAGTCTTCAAGCCTATTATCGCCGGCTTTCTTAAACAAGTCTTTAACCGAGTCGTTAAACACCCCCTAAGTGTAAAACCTATCTCCCACTTAGTTAACAGTGTCCTAATCAGTATCTAACTTTGTAGGATACTTGACGTAAAAGGCATATAGAGATTCTTTATCTTCTTCTATTAGAGGTGGCGTATAATACGCGTCTTTAAGAGCTCTTATAAGCTTAAGATCTGCTAACTCATCAAAGGTTCAAACTGGCTTATCAACGTTGTTGTCTTCCTCTTAAATTAATGGTTTAAATACTTTGTTCTTATCTTCTAGAAGAACCTTGTTCTTAGTTAGGGTATTAGGGAGTTAAATCTTCTTAATCAGCGTATCTAATTCGGCGTATAGATCCTTTGAGATGTCCGTTTACTTGCCGTTAAAGAACGTCTTTTTATCAAAGATAATATCCCTAGTAGAGATAATAATACCTTTATACAGGATCCAGATCCTATAGATATTAGTAGAGTTATAGCCAACAAGGTAGCTAATATAGGCTTACAGATCTAGCTTACTTAGTCTTTTCTTCTTTAGCTAGGTGTTTAACGTCATCACGTACGCCCTATAGCTATAGGCTTTTAGGTACGCTAGTTGCGGCTTTCTTAACCTATTAGCTAGGAAGGTATAGAACCTCTTATACAGCAATTTCCATCTATTACTTTCCCGTGGCGTTCAATCTCAAAGATAGACTATATAGTTAACTATCTCGTTCCATAGATTATGTGGTAGATTAGCAGCAATTCTTATAGCACGTCCTTTCTCAATAATAACACCCCCTAAGCGTTCGGCGGTGCCGTTTTGTGCTTAGGTATATAGCGCTGAAGGCTTAAATATAATCCCTTGCGTCTATAGCTATTTAAGGGTTCTCCTTCTCCCTAGCTCGTTGTCTAATCTAATAGTGTTAACTTTAAGGTTATACCTTAGACAAATCCATTAGGTGAAATTTTTAAGCACTTATAGTGTCTCCTTCTCTTCGCCATGCATTATTATAAAATACGGGAAGGTTCTTCCTGAGAAAGTATTATAGATAAATATAACTTGTACAAATCCGGCATGCGCTTTCTTAAGGTCAGTTTAGTCAATATAGAGGTTAAGAAAGGGTTTATTAATTTTCCATTCTAAGAACCTTCTTAAGACCTAACGCTTGATTTTGGCGAGACTGCAATATTAACATTCTGTTGTCTTTAGGCCTCAAAGCTTAACTCCTAAGGTGTTGAGACCTAAATAATAAAGGCTTATAGGTCCTGGATGACCTAGATATAGATGCCATAGACATGCATCTCCTTTCAAATCTGGACGAGCGTCTCTTAATAATGCTCTACGCTTCCTTTAGCATAGCAGTTGGCTTATATTAAACGCTAATAGACTTTTTGGTTGGATATATTCAATAGTCTATTGTCCATAACGTTCTTCCATTTAATATAGGATTGTGTCGTCCTTTTAAACTAGAAGATTGTTCTCTCCTTTATTATCCTAGTAGTACCCTCGTTTTTAAAGTAGACGGAACAACACTAGATTCGTATTAAAGTCTATATAAAAGGCAACGTCCTTAAGACGTAGGATTCCCTTGCTCTTGTCTAGTTTTATAACTTAAATAGTGACATCGCTGTAACCTAGTATAGGCACTTCTAAGCTGCCTACAATAATATATTTGTGTCTTAAAGCTTTCCTGAAATTATAGAAACGAGAGAGATTATTAAAGATATAGAGAGTAGTTCCTAAGTTAAGAATAGTTAATAGCTTTAGTGGATAGAGTTAACCGGTGTAATACAATTCTAGGAATATTGTATTAGCTTCTTTTTTAATCTTCCTAATTATCTCCTAACTCTCAACCTGTCATTATTAAGCTTTATTAATATTTAATTCCTTAAGCTTAAGTCATTCCACTTAGGCAGTTAGATCCTTATCGTGTTCTACCTTTTTATACACCTTTTTTATATATATACCCTTAGCATTAAATCCCTTAGGCCTTTTGCACTTAAATAGATACCAATAGTTAGGAAGGGTATATCCCCTCATATTACATGCCAGGCATTTTAGGTTCTTTAACTTCTTGGAAGACGTCTCTTTAGTTGAATTTATCCCTGCCCTTTTTTAACTACAAGATGAGCTGTTCCCTCTTCCCTTTTAGACTTTAGCAGTAATAGAGATATCCTCTTTGGACTCTCCTACGAAGTCTACGTTGAATACACTCCCTCTAGTAGTTAAGGATAGTACGACCTTTAAGAGGTTTGCGAATGCTTCCCATAGCTCCATTGCTACTTTACAGTATTCTAACGAGTAAGCCTTTTCGGTATTATTTGCCTGTTTGGTGTATATAACAAAATAGGTTTCGCTTATAGGTCGTATTGCATTCGCAAGGTCCATTAGCCAGATCCCATTAGTTATCTACAGAAGACCGTGCTTCTCTGCCATCTTCATCGCATGCTCCCATCTGTTAAGCTACTAGGTAATTTTTGCCTGCTTAAGTCCCTTAAGTGATTTTGTGTACTACAGTTATACCTTCCTTATTATAAAGTTCTTTAAGGGCTTAGTGTCTTCTTTCAACCGAATTAGCCATTCCTTAACTGTAAGGGAAGGGTCGAGCAGTAGCTTCTTCTGGATTGATACTGTAGATATAATCTAGGTGCGTATCTGTTACAGATACTCTTCCTGTTTTAGGAAGTACTTTATATCCTAGTTATAGTATCGTCTGCTGTTTTTATACGCTCTCTATTGGTTTGTTAAAAGCTGTGCATATAAGGTTGCATTCTCATTGAAATCTGTAACTTTTAGAAGAGGTGGTTTTTTAAGTAGACCTTCTTAAGGTGCTTCTATAGCTGGGTTAACATAGGCCCAAATTTGCTAATCTATAAGGGCTTATAGTTGCCAGATCTATTGCTCCCAGTCTTCTAGTTTATTAAGGATAATCGTGGTTAACAAACTCAACGTTAGTAGAGTCATTTTAACTAATAGGTAGAGGGGAATTAAGATGGAATTCGTTATTAGGATCGTCCTTGTCATCAAAATCGTCCTTTGACGATTGAGGTAGGATTTCTATTAGAGTCTGCGTCTTAACAATAAGGTGTCAGAGTCTGACAATAAGGTAGAATTTCTTTAAATAATTAAGTAATAGCTAAATAGCTTCTTAAGTCGGCGGACCAGGCTTATAACTATCACAAAATTTATATAGAGGGGTTCATTAATAAAATGGGTTAATTGATTAATAATCTTGACTTAATCGTTAATTAATATTAATATTGTGCTAGTGAGCCCCTTGGGCTCTAAGCTCAGATAAAGAGATTTATAATACACGTGCTCCGTACACGTGACTCATGCACGTGACCCACGCCTTTAGAGAATACAGATTATCTGACATCTTTAGCATCCGCAAAGGTCTGGTCTGCTAAGAATAGGGTATTGTCTATTTAGAGTCTAACAATACCAAGGCCGTTTAATAGGCTGTATAGGAGGCAGGGGTCGTAGGTTAACTGTTCCATTTTAAGTTTACTAATGTGGTGCTAGTAGTATATCTTAAACCAATGGTTTCCAGCTTCTGGTACTCCGTACAGAGGTTTTATAACCCGTAGGATTGTTCCTAGTTATAGGTTAAGCTCGGGGGGTGGCCGTATAAAGATACCCCTACTTAGGTAGGTATTAGACTGTATATAGGCTTATAAGATGTCCCGTAGGTAAAGAGCTATGGGTTTGCTTTACTGTAGTCTAGGTATAAGTGCAAGTATAATCCATTAGCTGACTTGTTAAATTATAGGCGATTATGTAAGGACTAAGCCCTTTTCTTAGTCGTTATAGGCTTATATAACAAGCCTTAATTTTTCAAAAGCTTTATTAGTACCTGGGTGCTTAATTTTGTTAACGAAGTGTAAGTTAAATATATGGACGCCTTGCGGAACGTCTTTCTCTGTTATAACCGCAAAGACGCCCTTTTTAAGTAGTCCGTTAATCTCTTTACGTTGTGAGTCCATAAAGGGGGTTTTCTGTACTAGAACTAATATATCCGTAGGCGGAGATTGCCTTGCGGATATTCCTGCGGAGGTTAGGTAAGTCTCTATTATAGTATTTTTAGTTACGAGGTGCTTTTAGGGGCGTCCTTAACTGCGCTTTATAGTAGGTATAGTGGGTTTAGTGGGTTTCTAGAGGACTTCTAGGGTAGGCAAGGGTGCTTCTAGCTCGTTTAATTTGGCGGTTGCTTCTGGTTTGTCTAGTTTAGCGGTTACCTCTAGTTTATCTAGCTTAACGTCATAGGTGTCTTTAGGCCGAAAGTAGGGTTTTATGGACGTGCTCCTAAAGTTGGTTGGGCCGCTAGGAAGTTATATATAGTATATCTCGTTTTCTATAGCTAGTAAACAGTAGGGTCTGGTCTACTTGCCGCTTTTATGCCATATAAAGACTTTAGAGTTAAGTGGGAGGTTGTATACTGGGGTCGTGTTAGGTCCGTTACGGTAGTATAGGGCGTTATTAACAGCTTGTTTGGCCTGTAGTTTGACTATCTCGGCTATCGCCTTCCGTATTACAGCTGCTCGTTCCGTAATGGATAGGGTAGAAGGATCTAGGTTACTTATCCTTAAGTAGGCTCCGTAGACCAAGAGGGTAGGTACTAGTCTATCTAGGCCAGTAGTGTCGTTAATGGCTTTTACGGCCATTTGTAGAGCTAGTTCCTTTTAGATGTCCTTACACTCGTCTATAATAATCTGGTAAGCTCTCTGTAGGGCTAGGTAAGCTCGCTTAATAAGCCCAACGGACTAATGCGCCTTAACTGGAACGGCTTTTGTTGATATAGCTATAGCCATAGCATACTGCTGGAATTCCTTGCTAATGAAGTTCCTACTAGCGTTATAGGTAATATATTTAGGAGGTCCAACGTACGTGTTAATCTAGCAGGTCCGTAAAATATCCTAAGTGTGCTTTGCGGATATATTTTATAACTAACGGGCGGCTTAATAGCGGGTTGCCTTGTTAATTATATATAATACTAGGCTGCTGTTAATGTACATAATGTCTACGTACACTAAATGGTTAAAGTTAAGATCCTTATAAAGGGTGAACTTGAATCGGCCTAGGGAATGTCCGTATTTCTAGCAGTAGGAGCAGTATTTAGTTAGGTAGTTAATTGCCTTCCTATTAACGTTGTCATGTCCAGAACGTTTAAGGACTTTATACAGCTTTTCGGCTAACGGGTAGCCAAAACAACAATATAGATGGTGGATCTCCGTACTAGTAAGGTAGCACGGGTTGTAGTTAAAAGATTTCTAAATATAGGTCCGTAAAGTCTTTCCCTATATAAGGAACGGGTGTCCAAATCGTTGTATAATTAGTAGGGTAACATACTTGCTTTCTAGGGCAGTTGCGGGGCCAATTAGGGTGTCCGTAATGTTATTATAGTATACCTGTAACCTGTCTATATCCGCAAGGCAGAGTAGGAAAGAGGTGTCCGTCTTTACTATATAGAAGTTAACTAGGCCAATTAGGGTCTTAACTGCTACTAATCCAATTAATACAGTTAAGCCGATACTAAATTGGACGGTTACAGCCCCAGTTTGCGTAATATCAATATCCGTATTATTATTTATGGTGGTCCTATATGCGAGGTATTGTCCGTAGCCTATAGTAGACTTCTTAGAGGCACCTATGTTAATTATAACACTGTAGAATTCCTTGGGGGTATAGCGTTCTGTGGTGATATATGCAAATGGGTCCTGCTCGTAATCTATAACGTCCGTAATAGGGGTGCTTACGGAATAGTTTTCAGGCGCAACTGAGTGTATAAAGGAACGGTCGGCTAATATGGTCGTGATATTAAAGGCTTGGCTGTCCGTAAAAGGTCTAAAAGTGGTTAGGAATGTCTCTAAGGTCTCTTATTCCTAAGTATCTAAGTTAAAGTTAATTATAAGGGCTTCTATTAACTTATTAGGGGGCTCTTCTACTTCCTCTCCTTCGTATTCTAAAATAAACTAGCTGATATGGCTATTAAGTCTCTTCCTGGACTTGTTATATTCTTCCTAGGTATGCCTTATAGACCAATATCCTTCCTTGCTGTATATAAAGCACTTCTGGCTGGTTCATCTGTGGGGGTATATTTTTATACGGGGGTTGCTGCGGGGGTTACAGGTAGGACTTGGTTGGTATAGGTGCTGCTAGCAGTAGCGGTGGTCCGTAAAGTAGACGTCTAAGTCTGTTTGCGGATATTAAATATCTGTAATAAAGGCTTAAGTGCTGCCTGGTGGGTTTAAGACTTTGTACGTTATAATAGAGGAGCGTAGATTATTAATAAGGCCAGCTAAGGTATCTGCAGGCTTATAGTAGGCGTACTTGCAGGGCTCTACTTCCTAGCAGGCCGTAATAAGTTTATTGTATAGGAAGTTGTCTGTTTGAAGCTTAGCGTTAAGGCCATGCTATAGGTGCTAGAGGTCTTTAATAAGAATTTACAGGTACTCTATAGTCGATTTTTTAGTATTCTTGTTGATTACGGTCCATAGCTTAGTTGTATTCTATTAGGTAAGGATATTACGCTTATATTCTGGTCCTTTAAAGTAGTTATAGGTAGCTTCGCATAGCTTATTAAAGGGAACACTAAGGGGGTTACTCTTAAGATTAGTGTAGTAGTGGTCAAGTGCTAGGCCGTGTAGTATAGTAGAGTAGGCTTGGCTAAACTCCTATTTAGGAATATCAGCCTTCTAACAGAGGTCCGTAAAGATGGTCAGTTTAAAGTCAAAGTTGTCGTTTTCACCGCTATACTTTAATTCGTTGGTGTAGAGCTTGGCTAGGTTGGCTAGCTCCTTACCGTAGGTCTTTACTTGGGTGCATTACGGATCTATAACTTACGGATCTGTGGCTTGCGGATATGTGGTTTATAGGTATATAGCTTGCGGATCTATAACTTGGGCAGGTTGCAGGTCTATAGCTTTATTAACGGAAGGGTTTTAATCCGTATTTTGGTTTACAGGGGTATTACGGTCCGTAACTTAGGTACTAGGTGTGCTTTAGCCCGTAAAATCAATTCCAAAATCGCTTAGGTTTATAGGACGAATTTAATTAAGTAGGTTAGGTATAAGGCCAGCAATGCCATTAAGTTTGGGAGAAGCAGAGAGATTATTCATAGCTTTAACCTGGTCTAGGATTTTCTCTTTAGTCTATTCCGTTTGGTCCTCCTCCTATATTATATTATATAAGGACCGTGTAATAGTAACTCATTTATCCTTTTTAACCCATACACCTTGGTGACGTAAAAGGGTTCGTAGGTTATGGATGGCAGTAGGGTTACAAGCCTTAAGAATAGCTTCCGTAAAGTCCGCAAAGTCTTCCTTATATTGCTCCTATAGGTCGTTGTTTAGAAGCTTATAGTGTCCGTATTTAAGGATTTTAAAATTAATGTAGTCGTTGACGTTGTCTGTAGACGTAAGGTCGACTCCTTGGCTCTACTTCTTTTGACCTTCGCTGATTTGCTTGCTTATATCTGCCATATTATGTAGCGTTGTATGTCTATATAAGCTGTGGCGGGTTGTAGTAGCTTATAGCGGGTGGGGGAGGTCTTGTAACGGTCTGTAAAATTGATTAACGGGTCCGTAACGGTTCGTAGAAGGGTAGGGGTCTCCGTAAGGGGTCTAAAAAGAGGTTGGGGGTATTAAGGGAGGGTATAGTAGGAATAGGGGTTTGAGGTTTAAAGAGGGTTGAGGATAGGGGGTTCCATAAAGGTCTATATTCGCGTCTATAACTTCTGGTAAACCGTACTAAGACTTAAATAAGTATATAGAGTTGGTAATAGTCTGTAATCCCTAACTTCCGACCTTCTAGCAGGTCGTACTAGGAGTCTAAATGGGTGGTCGCTGTCGTATATATCGCTCGGTGGGAGGTGTCGAGTAATTACTAATCTGTGCGCGCTTACTGATCAGTGTTCGTACTAACTTAATAGCATGAGTGAGTTGTATCCCGGGGCACGAAATACATGTAGTATTGTATGCTCTTTGGGATGGTGGTAACTGTTAATTGTATGAAGCAGACTACGTGGTCTATATACTGATGCGTCCTCCCCCTAATTAGTTAGTGCTTTATAAGTGCACCAGACGCGTAAGCGAGTGGTTGGTGTACTGAACGCGTAAACGCGTACCTGGCGTACTGAGCGCGTAGGCACGCGGTTGGTACGATAGGTGCTATAATTATACAGTAACACCCTTAAATTAATATAAAGTTATACTTAGATATAGATAGCTAAAGCAACACAACCCCTTAATTAGTTAGGTTAAAGAAACTATTAATATACTTTAACACAGTGCAATAGACGTAATATACGTGCAGTGTAGTGTGTAGTTGGATTCTTGTCGTTCTATCTATACGTCTTAATGATATATATACGCGTCTCGCGTAGATCACGTGCTCTATATATATAATATATAAAACAAATATCTACCAACACTAGAGCAACTCTAAAGGAAACTAAATTATACCATTTCTGTTATTTATCTATAATATACAGTAGCTTCTCCTTTAATCCTATCCCTATTATATAACGCCTATAATAGCTCGCACAAGGTAAGAAAACGGGAAGAAAAGGTATATATTATTAACTTAGTTGCTTAGTTAATATATACACGGAGTAGAATAGGATTTAGGTAATAGTCCTAGCAGAACTTGGTAGGATTTAGTAAACTTGGCAGAATATAGCAGAATGCCATAGATTGCCGTTAGATTGCTACTTACAGTCAGTCTTTAATTGCTAAGTTAGTAGAAACAGGTAGACGTATATAAGGTATCGTGGGGGTGTCCCATAACAATTACTATCTAATAAAGATACTAAGCTAAGGAGAAGAAGGAGAATTATTAGGGGTAGTAGGTAGATATATTACAAGGGCCGCTAAGGCGCTAGTAGTAAGCGAGCTAATAGCGATTTTCTATCCCGGGGATAGAAAATCCTAATTAGCTAGTTAAACTCAGGGTCTGTAAAATATAGCAGGTAGCATGCCCTAGTACTATTACAACACTAAGCCAAATCTAAGTTCGTTTGTTTAACCCACTCTATAGTCTACAGTTTTAAGTGATTGGTATTAATTAACTTCTTAAGGGCCGCAGATGCCTTACTCTTAGTTATTAAGTTAGCAGGGTTACTATTACTATTAATCCACTTAACTTCCGTAATCTCTTTGCGCTTATATAACTAATAAAGACATATAACGTCTATTATAAGACGTTTCTTTTATATAGTGCCTAGCTTGATAAGACATTCGTAGAGTAATTTTAAGTTAGTGCAAAGTATAAGTGGAAGTTCAATCTATAGGAGTTATTTAACAGTTAACTTAATTACGGCGCCAATATCAAATCTATAGGCCATTATATAGAGTTCTAAGGCTAGTACGCTTCTAGTAACTCTCTTACACTTAATTAACAACTAGTGGATAATATTAGCCTTATATAACGCGTCCTCCAATACCAGTATATATCCTATTTATAATAAGAGGTCCTTATTATTAGCAAATAAGGCGTTAGTAAAAGCAAATAGGCGTAATATATTAATATCCAATTTAACAAATATAAGGCCTCTTATTAGGTTATCAATCTATAATTGTAGTTATTTGTTAAATTTAGTAACATTTTCCTTTTTAGGGTTAATTACCTAGGCAGTAAAAGAGAGGTTAAAGGAAGCTTCTAGTTAATATATAGAGGCAATATATACACCTCTTACGTGTTGCGCAATATATTGTTCCTTTATAGTTAGTGCATTATAGACGATGCCTCTTAAACTTATGGTTGTAGCTATTTTACCCAGGTAGATTATATTTAGGTTCTTATACTAGTATTCCTAGGTTATTATAATATTACCTTCCCAAGAGAGTTAGATAATACATCTATTAAATTTAAGTAATTGCTTAACCGTAAGTTACTTGCGCTCTTTTGTGAGAAATTAAGCCTTTTCTAGATATTATTGCTCCGCGTCTACAAAGGTGGTATTAGCCAGAAATAGAGTATTATTAGTTTAAAGGCCAACAATACTAAAGTAGTTAAAAGTGTTGCTCTATAGGAGGCACGGGTTGTATATTAATAAGTTTATATCTAATTCCTTAATATAGTAATTATGGTAGGTTATAAACTAGTAATTGCCTACTTCTGGAACACTATATAAAGGCTTAATTACCTTTAAAATTAAGTTCTTTCTAATACCTAATTAGCTTCCCAACTCGTAAGGTAGTTAAATATAGAAGTCTCGGTTTAGCTTTATAAGAGACTGGATATACGCCTAAGAGATATCTTATAGGTATAACTGTATGCCATTACCTCGTAGTATCGCTGCGATGTATAGAATAAGGCGTTAGCTAACTCGTTAAATAGTAGGTAACTAGGTTAGTATAATACCCTTTTTAAGATCGTTGTACGCTTAAACAACAAGTCTCGATTTCTTAAAGGCTTTATTAGTACTAGGGTTCTTAATCTCATCTATAAATTATAAGTTAAAGATTCTAACTCCTACGGGTACATCCTAAGGGTTAATTATCTTAAATACGCCCTTTTTAATCAGTCCTGTAATTTCCTTTTAACGGGATGTTTTAAATTGCTTATAGTTACTATCCTCTTGCAAGAATATAGTAATATTAGCAGTATTAATATAAGGGGGATACTTACGGGGTCTTCCTCTTCCTTAGCAAGGTAGTTATGCTTCTCTAGTTTTAATAAGGGACGGTTTCTATATAGAGACGGTTTCTATAGACGGTTTATATATACGGACAGTTTTATCAACTTAAATATTATTAACTTGGGTGCCATCATCTTAAATATCTTTAACTTAAATATTTCTAGGGTCTATTAAGTACGGTTTAACAGCAGTGCTGCAGAACTTTATAGGGCCGCTAGGTAGGTTAACAGCACACGTTTCTCCTTTAATATTTAGTAGGTTATATGGTCCTACCTAATATCCAGGTTGTTCTATATTACCTTCTCTCCAAACCAGTACTAAAGAGTTAAGGGGTAGGTTATGAATTGCGGTAGTACTAGGGCCGTTATATATATTAAGTGTATCTACAACCTAGCATTCCGCTTATATTTTCTTTACTTCCTCTATAGCTTTCCTAAATATAATTGCACGCTATATTACTATAGGTAAAGGTGCGTCGGAGTCTATTATTTAGGGGTACGCTCCAAATACTAACAGCATGGGTATTAGGCCGTCTAGTCCTGCGGAGTTATTAATTGCTTTAAAGGCCATTTATAGTACTATGTCCTTATCAATTCCTGGTATCTCGGAAGTAATAATATAATATATACGTTATAAGGGGCCGTAGTAACACTCTACCATACTAATTAAGTTATAAGCTTCGACTAGTACGCTCTTTATAATAGTGCCCATATTAACCACGTATTGTTTAAACTCTCTGCTAATAAAGTTCTTTCCTACGTTATATATAATCATATCTAGGGGGCCTAGGTATGTGTTAATCCAGCACACTTATAATATATCCCATATATACTTAGCGCTGATATTCTATAGCTATCTACCTATTTGAAATCGGGTGCCTTTATTAACGATATAAAGTACGGGCTTGCTGTCAATATACATAATATCAACAATAATACAGTAGTTAAAATTAACGTTATCCTTTAAGGTGAATCTAAATCTGCCTAGTAACTTTCCATGCTTTTAACAGTACAAGTAGTAGCAGGTAATATACTCAAGGGTCTTATAATTAGCATCATTTTCATAGCCAGCGCGGTCCAATATTCTTTTAAGTCACTCTACTAACGGATATCCAAAGCATCAGTATAGGCGTCGCAATTCTATGTCAGTTAAATAGCATGGGTTTTAGTTAAAAGACTCTATAATAAATACGTACAACAAGGTATCCCATAGTAAAAACGGGTATCCAAATCAGTATACAACTAGTACGGTCTTTAAGGGGGTTATCAGGACATTCTTCAGGTTATTAAAGTACACTCATAAGTTATCCATATCCGCTAGATAAAGCAGAAAAGGGGTATCAACTTTAACAATGTAGAACTCTACTATACCTATTAGTATAGCTATCTTAATAAAACTAATAAAAGATATAGAACCTATTCCAAACTATACACTAACTATGCCTCTCATAGACTCGTTTAACTATACTTTGTTAATCTTCTAAAGTGCAAGAAACTGACCGTATCCTACTATAGAACATTTAGAGGCTCCAGTGTTAATCATTACACCCATAAACTTTATGGAGGTGTAGCATAAGGTTATATTATACACAAATAGGTCTGTGTTAGTAGTAAATACATCTATTATAGTATTAATAGTTATAACTACGTGGCTATAAGCTCTATTAGCCAGTTCTAAAGCTATAGCGGTCGCATTATCTAGTTCAATTTCACTATACAAAGTGTAGTATACTGTAGTCTAGTTATCCTCGTTTAGTAGAGTATTAGGGTCCATATTAATTACCAAAGCGTTAAATATGTCGGTAATCTCATCATCCTTATTATTGTCCTCATCATCATCACCTTTATAGTCCATAATGTATTGCTTCATTCACTCCTAGAAGCGGTCCTTAAACTTATTCTTAAACTTAGTCTTAAACTCTTCTTATTCCTCCTTAGTATGTTTCTATAAGCGACATCCTTCCCTATTATATACAAAGCAACATGGTTTCTATTGGTTGCGGTTATACAGGGGGTTACTACAGTTATTACGGTTGTTATAGTTATAGTTGTTGTCTCTTCTATGGAATTATTAGTCCGTAAAGAAAGCTTATATCTTCTCCATATAGTCTTTCTCGTATGCTATAATAGACAATTAAAGTTTATTAATAAGGGCTCTAAGGTTATCTAGTAGGTCAGAGACTATATATCTGCATACTGGTATTCCCTGGCAAGAAGTGACGATTTTGTTATAAAGGAAGTCCATAGTTTGTAAGGTAGGTCTAAGGCCATGCTATAGTTAACGAAGTCTATAGATTAGCAATTAAAGGCATTCGCTTATAAATTTGTCTATATTTTCTGCCATTACTATTGTAAGTGTAATGGTATTCCACTTGTCTAGGTTCTTGCGTTGAAATCCTAGTCCTTTAAAGAAATTCCGAAGGTGTTCGCAAGCTTTAGCGAATAGTAAGTAGGACAGTTAGTTTGTATAAAAGTGGTCTAAAGCTAGTCCTTTCAGCATAGTAGGGAATGCTTTAAGGTAAGCTTCTTAGGGTATATCCGCTCAATTATAGATATTATAGAATATTATCAATTTGTAGTCAAGGCTTTTATTTATACCACCGTATTTCTGCTCCTCCATATATATCTTGGCTGCATTCGCAATTTCCTTGCCATAGCTAGTCACAGTGACAGGGCGGTTCTCCTCGTCCATAGATTATACATAGAGTTGCTATATTATTATTACAGGTTAAGGTGTAACAGATAGTGTAAAGGTAGAGGTAGTTATATATTAAGGTATAGCAGGAAGTATAGGCACTAAGAAACGTCCTACTTATCACTCCTCCAAGGTTCTGTGTGTCTTGTAGTACTTAATACATCTTGACTTAATACCAGTGCCGAACTTATCCTCAAGTATATTTATCTTTTCTCTAGTCTATTCTGTTTGGTCTTCTTCTTATGCTATATCGTATAAGGACTAGGGAAGTGATTTACCTTATTTATAGTTGGCGTTAACCCATACTCCTCTAATATTTATATAATCACGTAGTTTCTAAAGCCAATATAAGGAGATTTTCATAAAGATATCGACTGTAAAGTCTTTAAAATCTCCTTAGAACAACTCCCAGAGTATTAAGTCTATCTGGTTGTATATCTCCATATATATGTACATCTTGCATTATACGTAGTTAGTTAGCTCGTCCTTAGTAACTTCCATTAGGTTAATTCTATCTTCCTATTTAGTTGCTTCTTCCTCCCAGTCTTTCTCTGTTCCTAACATCTTATATTTTATATATTATTCGGGTAAGGTAAGGTGTTTCAATTTATAAGGTAAAGATAGGGGGAGCAGTTAAGGAGGCGGTTAAGGAGGTAGTTAAGGAGGTAGTTTAGGGGCGGTTTAAGTTATTAAATAGGGTAAGGTATTCTACACAGTAATTCTTCTAAAATAGATAGAACGAGATATCTAGAAGTCATCATAGATACCAGATAAATACTCCTAGGTAGTTTCTCTTCTTCTCTTTAACTAAAATAGGCTAATACAAAAGGTAGATAAGTACAACTATCTTCCAATCTGCTATAAGGTGGACAGTATAACTGTCTTCTAAGCTATCTGCGTGTTTCCTAATCTATGCGCGCTCACTAATTAGTGTTGGTATACTTTAACACAGTGCAATAGACGTAATATACGTGCAGTGCGGTATATAGTTGGATTCTTGTCGTTCTATCTACACGTCTTAATAATACATATACGCGTCTCGCGTAGATCACGTGCTCTATATACGTAATATATAAAACGAATATCTACCAACAGAAACGCTAAAGTTCTATATAACTTACTGCTAAAGTTATTGCTTAAAAAACCATATACCTTATAAACATGCACATAACTATTCAAATTTAATATAATATAAATTACCCTTACTATAAACCTTAAAACAAGACAATAAAGCTATAACTACTAATTATAGCAAAGAATGTAAAGATGTTTTGTTAAAACCTCTTAAAATTTATATAATACAGGCCGTACCTTTTATTTTATTAGCAAAAAGATAAGATTATAAAATCTTCACTATAATTATAGAAGATATTAAGAAAGCACTAAAACCAAAATAGTATATTAATTCTTAACCTCTTATACCTAAAGAGTACCATAATTTAATTAATAAGTGTAGGTATTACAGGGGTGTACACCTAGGTATTAGGGGAAAGTTATTATATTATATTATTCTATCTATCTTCTATCTATCGTTAGGGGTAGCAAGTAGACATATCGCGAGGGTTACTAAGGCGCTAGTAGTAAGCGAGCCAATGGCGATTTTCCATCCCGGGGATGGAAAATCCTAATTAGTTAAATTTAGGGTCGGTAGAATATGGCAGAATTTAGCAGCGTGACCATAGGTAGTAAATACATAATTCCCTTATTCCAACACTAGTAGTTCTTCTTTTATAAAGAAATAGTAAAGTATAGAGCTTAAGGGGCCTTATCCTCCATAGTACCTTTCCTTACTTATTAGCTCCCTTTTTTTATACCCATCCTTCCACTTATACATTTAACTAGTTTAAATTAATAAACCTCTTAAGAGCCTTGTTTAGAATAGACTTTGTTATAGTGTTAGTAGGGTTATCTTTTCCATCAATCCATTAAATCTCTGTAATCTCTCTGCGCTTATATAACTAATAAAGTGCCATAATATTAATTATAAGGCGTTTCTCCTTAGTAGTACCGAGCTTAACTAAACACTTATATAGTGAGTATGAATTGGTGTAGACAATAACTTATATATATAGGAATCCTAGTTGCTTAGTAATCATTTTAATCGTTATATTAATTATAATAGCTATATTAACACCTTCTACTATGCCATAGATTTTAGAAGCTAATACACTTCTAGTAACTCTCTTGCTTTTAATAGAGCTATAGTAGATAATATTTCCCTTAAGTGTAAATTTGTTGGTTCCTATAGGGTCGGTCTTAGTCTTATTTATAAGGATAATTAAGTAGCCAATTTAGGAGCTAAAATCTTTATTGTTTATAAAGGAACCGTTAATAAATATAAAAAGCTTTATATGCTCTAGGTTAAGAGTAATATACTTAATACCTCTATCTATATTCTTTATCTGCTATTCTAATTACTTATTTAATATACAGATATTAATTTTAGTTGGATTTTGGTATTGTGCTATAACAGACAGATTAAATAAAGCCTCTAGCTGGCAGATTAATGCAATATATATACCGCGTGCACGTTACTTAAAATAATCTTACTATAGATTCTTTCCTTTTTTATTAACTAGCTAAAGCTTCTTACCTTAGTCTTTCTAAGTAAGGTGAATGTCTAAACAAGGTTTCGCAATACAGCTACACGCAATCACGTAAGCTAAGCGAGCTTAGGAAATCCACCAAATTCCACCTATAAAATAGGAGAATAAAAGAAGCATTAATTAAAATCAGTTACCACCCCATACTATTGCAATAGCATTACATATTACCGGAAGTGATACTAACACTAATCAGTAATTACAGATTAGGAGACGTATTACCTATAAAGAGAGACGAGCTCGATCAGTCCCTACTATAGGCCTCTACCAATCCCGTTTGCTAAAGAGCATCAGTCAACATATATTTAAAAAGTTAACCCCTTTTCTTAAGAGGCCCTTAATTCTTTATACATAGCCTTTAGGTACTTAAAGAACCAACCCCTATCTAATAGGCCCTTAGTTCGCGTCTATTACGCACTCTAAAGGCGTTAGGTACTTAAGGAACCAACCCCTATTTAATAGGCCCTTAGTCCGTATCTACCACACGTTTAGAACCTAAAATTAAACCTAATAAGGAGTATCAGGCCCTCTAAAAGGCTTTAAGTACTTAAGGAACCAACCCTTTTAATAGGCCCTTAGTTCGCGTCCATTACGCATCTATATTAATTTACATCCATTACGCGTTTAGAAACCAAAATTAAACTTAATAAGAGTTATAAGACAAGAATTGATATATTAGATATTAGGGTATAAGTTAGAAAAAGACAGAGGAGATAGAGCAAAGGGCTTAATGTATAGTCTAAAAATATCAATAAAGGAGAAATTAGTGAATTTATATAGTACAAGATTATGGAATATGGATTTTATAATATAATAGATAATAATCTATAGGAGCTTTACCGCGACGACTTTAACACCTTTACACTAGAAGTCTTCAAAAATTGTAACTAGACAACTATTTATAACCTCTAACACTTCCTTTAAGTTTATAGAGTATAGGTTAAGAAGGACAGACATATTATAGTTTTATAGTTACTCTTTAACACCTTATAAGAAGAGGATCCTATAGAATAGACTAAGCTTAAGATTAAGGAGCATATAGTAACCAGAGGGAAATTTAATTTAGGACGAATTAACTACCTTCTTAAGAACAACTTTACTAGTACTAGTACCATTAAAACCCCAATCTTAACCTTACCAACTATAAACCCTACCCTACTTATAATACCACCCACAAACCCTATTCTACCCACATAATATACCTTGCCGATATAACAAAACCAACCTTATATTAATCTACCAATAATAATAGGACTATCCGGATAGAACTAAAACTAGGGTTTTAGTAAGGAGTTAATAAACCTTATAAAGATATATATAGAAGACAATAAGTACAGCGGAAAAGATAACAATTTTAATTTTAAACTTACCATCTTCTATAACCTCTGTAGCAGAGCTAATATACCCTAAAAAGCCAAAGTTAAAGCCTACCCTATAATGTTACGCGGCCTAGCACTTAACCACTACTATACTAACCTTAAGAACGTCAGTCTAACCCTTTTGTTTAACCAAATCTGTAACGCCATATATAACTACTTTAAGGGACCTAAGTATAGGCGTGGTATACTAGGGCAATAAAACTTAATAACCTTAAGGTCTATAATAAGCAAAGGCGAGAATACTGGAAAATCAACCCTAGACTATCTATAATTACTTATTAAAAAACTAAGATACCTCCAGTACGGTCTTAACCTAAATTTACGCACTAACAAGTTTCTCTATAACAAACTTATTAACGCTTACCAGGAGTTACCAGCTTGTTAATATACCTACTTTAAACCTTCTAATAGCCTAACTGGCTTAATTAATAACCTACGATCTTCTATTATAACTTTTAAAAAGTTAAATAATAAAAACCCCTAAGCTTTCTTTACTAACCGCTATTACCATAAGCAGTACCCCCAACCACTATCTCAACCGTATAATAGACTACCCAACCAATATACACTACCTAAGAAGCGCTGCTTTGTTTGCTACAAGGAAGGTTACTAGTTATCTAAATACTTAAGAGAAGAACGCGATAAATTAAAGAAGAAGTTTAAGGACAGATTTAACCGCCGCTTTAATAGATATGCTAGGCAGTATATTACTAAATATAAGGGAACAGATCACAATAATAAACTTGACTTAGAATCCATTAATAACGCAATAAAAGCTCTTATAATTAATATTAAGTTACTACTAGCATCTCCAATTTAGGAATAGACTAAACTGTTTTTTTACCTCTTTTAGAACAATATAGCATAGAGGAGCCATTAATACTATAACCAACTTAGCGGACCAATCCTTTACCTATATAATTACTGGCATTAACCTAACTGCTTATTACAATAACTTAGACCTATTTGCCTACGTTGCTACCAGCCAATATACCTCTAATAAGTTCTATAGAGTGATAATTAACACTAGAGCTTTAAAAAAAATTAACAGTAGGTTATAGATAATACCTCGCATACAGGAAGACCTATAATACCGTTATTAATACTTTAAAGGCCGGCGCTATTAACATCTAGTTTAGCATCAGCTCTACCCCTTTTATTAGTTCCGTTATAGTTAATACACTAGTTAGTAATGTTGAGTTTCACATTATAAAGGCCAACACACCCTTCCTACTATATCTTACAGATATAGACATATTAAAGGTCTATTATAATAACCTTAAGAACGTCCTAGTCACCCCAACAAAATTAGTACCAGTAGTTTACTAATTTAGTCACCCCTTCTTATTATAGGAAGAGTTACTACGGTCATTTATAACCTACTTGTTTAATTAAAACCCCTGCTACCTAACCACCATTAAACTCCGCTAACTCTACCGCCGCTTTAAACATCTATTAGCAGACAAGCTACATAAGGTATTAGAACGCTCTGGCTATAATAACATCAACAAGCAGGTTATTAACTATCTCACTAAATACTGCTCCTACTGCTAGAAATATAGCAAATCCCCTAGACAATTTAAGTTTACATTACAAAAAGACCAAGATTCTAATTTCAACCATTCTATCTTTATTAATATCATATATATTAATGGAAGCCCTATCCTCTATATAATTAATGAAGCTACCAGATTTTAAGCTGTAAGATAGCTACGCAATATCTCTACAAAGTATACCTGGGATACCCTACAACTCTGCTAGATTAATACCTATATTAAACCCCCCAACTACATTACCTATAACGCTAGGAAGAACTTTATAAGCAAGGAGTTCCAATAATACGCTATAGCAATGGCCATATTAACCAAGAGTGTCCTAGTAGAAGCTTATTAGTCTATTAGAATAGTAGAAAGAGCTTATCTAACTATACGCCAAGTATATTAAATAATTATAGAGGAACTACAGGACTTAGGAATAGCTAAGAAATTAGCTTTACAAATAGTAGTAAAAGCCGCCAATGACACAGCTAGCCCAGACGGCTTAGTCCCAATACTACTTATCTTTAGTGCCTATCCTTAAATAAGCAAACTTAACCTACTAGCACCCTCTATTATATAGCAAGCAGTAGCTATAAAGAAGGCAATAGAGGAGATAGTAAGGATTAGGGCAAAGAAGTAAGTTAATAATATACTAAACCAACAAACCGGTCTATCTGTCACTATAATCCACAACCTCCCCCTTAACTTAGAAGTACTTATATAGCGCAAAGGCAATACTAGACAGAGCGGTAGATAGACTAGCCTATTTAAATTACTTAAAATCAACGGAGAAATATGTAAGGTATAGCTCCCTAGTGGACCTACCAATTTCAGGACCATAGCAGTAAAGCTATACCTATAACCTAAACCAGAAGAACCTAATAAGAAACTAGAGGAAGAACTAACTAAGGAACTAATTAAGAAACCAACTAAGGAACTAACTAAGGAACTGATTAAGGAACTAACTAAGGAACTAGCAGCTAGTGCACCCCCCTAAAGATTAAAACGGACATAATAATCGCCAACAAAATCCTAGCAAAACATTATAGATATATTAATATTTATTAACGACAGCCTAATAAAACCTAATACTATAACCTTTAAGTATACCTTACCGTTATTTACAGAGTCTTAATGTAAGGAGACAAATGGTTTACTTAAGAAAGGTGTCTTTAAGTTTATTAATATAGCAAACATCCCGGAAAGAGTTAGAATCTTTAACTCCCAATTTATTAACAAAATTAAAAACGCTGGAATAGATAAGGCCTTTAAGAAGTCTAGACTAGTTATATAAGCCTATAATAACTATAGCAAAGATCTAGTCTTAATACAATCACTAACTATTTAATATGTCAGCTAGAGAATTATCCTAGTACTTATGGCAACCCTATAAGGAAACAAAAAAAGACCAGCTTCTCTATACCTACGTAATATCTCACAAGCTTATATATAGTCTAGTACCCACCTAAACAGAGACTTCTTTATACGCCTACTACTAGAACTTAAACTACAAGATAAATCAATTCTAAGAGTTATTAAACCACTCTATAGTATCTCGGAAGCTAGTAACTATTAGTTTAATATATACCACTGTTACCACCTTAACAAACTACGGATGAACTAGTTAATATATAACCCCTACTTATTATATACAAACAGTAATAGCTTTAGAATTATAGAATTACAGATTAATAACACACTATTTTTTACTAATAAAACCTTTATAGAGGCTAAAGAAGTTAAACTTTAGGAGGCAAAGTTCCTAGTAAAAGAGAGAGAGAAGCTTACGCCAAATACCCCAATTAAGTTTAATAGAGGCTATATTAAGCAAGAAAAAGATTTAATAGCCCTTACTTAGGAACGTTAATGCCAGAACCTAAAGTTGGTTACTATGAAAACTACAGACCTAACTAGCTCCAGAGGGGAAGTCCGTAAGGTAGTTATACTAAAGGACTAGTATATTGCTTAGAGAGTAAGAGGAGCCTATATTGCCATAGTCTATTAACCAGAAGCTGCCTTTAACCTCTCCTTTATAGCATAAGTTATTAACCTAAAGGAAGAATATGCGAAGCAGCTTAATAAGCGGCTATAATAGTAAATTAATAATCCCTCCCAAGAACTTCACTTTATATAACTTAATACAAGCACTCTTAAACTAATAATATTTACGGACTCGTCCTTTGCTAATAACTATAATCTCTCTTCTTAGATCAGCTTTATTATTATACTTATGGATAAGGACAACAGGGCTAATATCCTCTATTAGTTATCTATTAAATGCAAGCAAGTTACACAAAGTATCTTAGCATCTAAATTATATAGAATGGCCCATAGATTTAACACTAGAGCTATAATTAAAGTAACCATTAAGAAAATCCTACAACTTAAATAACTACTGGTTATCCTCTATACTAATTCAAAATCTCTATATAATTGCTTAGTTAAACTTGGGATAATATAAGAGAAACGACTTATAGTTAACCTAATGTGTCTATAACAATTATATAAAAGAAGAGAGATAGTAGAGATTAAATAGATTAATAGAGGCAGTAATTCTATAGACGCTATAATAAAATTAAAGCCTTACCAGGCGTTAAAGGACCTAATTAATACGAATATAATTAAGCTATAGGTTACCGAGTGGGTAGAGAGAGGAGAAGATGTAAAGGCAGGAATAAAGAGTATAAAGATATTAAGCTAGTAGCCAAGGCGCTAGTGGTAAGCGAGCCAATGGCAATTTTCTATGCCGGGCATAGAAAATCGTAATTGGTCACTTTAGCGATATGGCAGAATTTGGCAGAACTTAATGGAATTTAGTGGAATATGGCAGAATTTAGCGGAACTTAGTGGAATCTGGCAGAACTTGGCGGAATTCGGCAGTAACGCGCTCAAGCACTGTTACAAAACTAAATGCCCCCAGTATCTAAACAAGGTTTCGCAATGCAGCTACACGCGATCACGTAAGCTAAGCAAGCTTAGGAAATCCACCAAATTCCACCTGTAGAATAGGAGAATAAAAGAAGCATCAATTAAAATCAGTTACCACCCTATACTATTGCAATAGCATTACATATTACCGGAAGTGATACCGACAGTAAATAATACCATCTAACTTTATTGTTACTACACATCTATTAAAAATCAAGTTATATTCGGTAGACAGTTTATCTCTTAGCTTTACAGTTAAGTAAGCCTTTTATAACTTATTATCCTTTAAGGTAGCAAATTCCTTAAATACTAAGAATAGTGTATTGTCTATCTGCATGCTAACTACTCTAAAAGCTTCCCTTTTAGTGGTAATTAATAAACAGGGGTTATATAATAAGGTCACTATAAATAATTTCTCCTTGTAATGCTTATAGTATATAGCCCACTAGTATATTCCTGCCTCCAGAATTCTATATAGCGGCTTTTGTATAATTATAATGGTGCCTAGAGGGTACTAGTAGCGTATCTCCTTTAGAAGGTTGGCTAGGATTAGGCGATTTAGCATAGTAGTTAACTAAATATATGCCTATATAATGTCTCGCAGGAAGAGCTTAATTCTAAGCTTTGCAAGAGACGGCGTAATTATAATAATAACTCGTTAGCTAGCTCTTTAAATAGTTAGTAATTAAATAAGAATCCGTTCCTTGCCTTTATTGTTATAGGCTTAAACAACAAGTCTTAACTTCTTAAAAGGGGTATTTATTGCTTTTCCTTTAACTTTATTAATAAGTCTTAAATTAAAGATTCATACACCTAAATACTTGCTAGGGTTGTATTATACGAATTTAAAGACTTCTTTTATAACTAGACTATTAATCTCCTACTGTTGGGACTTCTTAAATAGGCTTCCTGGAGTAGTAATAACACCGTCCTTTTATAGCTTTAGAGATAGTTCTATATTAGCTTACTCCTTGCAAGTTATAAAGGTTATTAAGATCTTATCTTCTTCTATGGCTGTAATAGATTGATTATTAAGGTTAGTAATTAGGTAACGTCTACTGCGGCGGACCTCTTACTAATTCCCTAGATATTAGATATTTCTTAATCCTTGGGGTTATCCTTGTCCTTATTATACAATCTAAGGTTCCTCTAGTAGTTTTTAATCTTTAGCTTAGTTAGGCTGTTTAGTAAGGTATAGCTTAATAATAGTTAATTGGAATTTGGTAAGTTCTTGTGGTATATTAACTATATAGGTCTCTCTATTAATTGTAATTAGCTTATATAGTCCCTTCTAGCCTTTCTTTTTACGCCAAACGCGTATGTCTGACTGGAGAGGTAGGTTTAGGGTAATCTTGGTGTTAGGGCCATTGCGTATAGCAAGTGCGTCTTTTACCCGTCTCTCCGTATAGAGACGGCGAACCTCCTTAGTTGCTGCATAAATAGCCTCCGCTCTCTTAGTAACGGATAGAGACAGAGGGTCTATTTTAGTGAGTTATAGGTATGCGCCAAAGACTAGTAAAATAGGTATAATGCTATTAGGTCCTGCTGAATTGTTAATAGCCTTAATAGCTATCTATAAGATCATCTCCTTATTAATGTATTTGTTCTTTAACTTATCCTAAATAATTTTATATACACGTTATAGGGGTATATAGTATCTCTTAACCAAGCCAACGCTATTGTGAGCCTTTACTAGCACTTTCTTAATTTTAATCGCTATTAAATTTGCTAATTGCTTAAACTCTATAGACGTAAAGTTCTTTTTAGTATTATGTATAACCATATCTAGGGGCCCTAAATAAGTGTTAATCTAGTATATATAAAGTGTGTCCTATGCCGTATAGGCTAATATATCCTTTAGAAATCTAGTAGCTTTAAATATAGCTATAGAGTTAACAACCTGTAGTATAGGCTTTTTATTAAGGTATATAACATTAATAATAACTAAATAGTTGAATTTATGGTTGTCCTTTAACGTAAACTGAAATCTTCCTAGGGATTTCTTATGCATTTGGCATTGGTGGCAGAACTTAGTTAACTTTTTAAGAACTACTATATCAACGTTATAACTGGCTTATTGGAGAATATTAGTTAGTTATTAAATAGAGGGGTGTCCAAATCGTTAATAAAGCTGGCGTAACTTAGTTTCTGTTAGGTAATTCCATGCTAAAGTCTTTTCTAGTTAATTAAGAAGCATCTAAGAGTGTCCCCATTTGCGTATAACTGGCATAATCTTATTACCTTAAATAAGAATATTCTTAAGGTTATTAAATCGTACTCCTATAGCATCTATATCTTAGAGATATAAAAGAAAGGGTGTATTTATAGGAACAACATAGAACATAATAGTGCCTAGAGGGGTAGGTACTCGCATAACGCCTTTAATAGTAGCAGTGCCTTTACCAAATCTGATTCTGTTACTTCCGGCCATCAATACATTAAGTTAAATAGTAGGGTCTCTCCTCTGTAGTGCTAGAACCTATGGTTTACCGGCTAAGAAGATTCTAGCAGCTCTACTGTCTAGCATAATACCCTAGAACTTGTGCGAAGAGTAACGGTTATTAAATATAAAAGTAGAGTTAACTAGGATCTGTTTATCTAAGCTTTATTTAAAGATATTATCTTTTGTAAATATATGGTATGTAGCCTAATTGTTAAGAATAGAGATTATTTAAATACCATTAATCTTTCCTAGCTCTATTATAAAGTGTTCATCTTTATATAAAACGTCCTCTATATTTATTAACATAAACTAATTAGAACTTGGCTTGATTATAGCATTATTAATTCCTTTAATTCCTTTGTACTAGGCAAGGAAGCTATTATAATATTCTAGGGTAGCCTCTTCCTCTAGTATATAGAACGCATATTAACGGAACTTCTTATATGCCTTCTTTTGCTTCTTAATAGTATGCTTAGTAGACCAGCAACCTAGCTTATCGCAGACGTGGTATCTCTTCTACTAAAATCCTGTTCTTTGGTTTCCTCTATAACGTTGGTTTTCTTAGTATATGCTTCCTTTTTAACCTCTATATAAACGGAAGCTTTGTCCTCTATCTTGTCCACGGCCTCCGTATATCCAGTTAGTCTAGTACTAGCTATATTTGTATTTGTTATTATTAACATTAGGCTAAGTTATAAATATTAATTTAGCTTTATATAATCGCATGGCTATTCTAATAGCTAATCGCAGTTCCGTATAGATTTCTTTAAATATAGGTAAGGGCTTATAGAGCGCAAGATTGCACTCTTTAACACCTTGGCACGCATTAATAACTTAATCGCGAAGGTTATGTTCGTACTAGTATTCCTTTATAAGTCCTTACTACATCTTTTATAACTTGTTAACTATAAGTTAGAAGCATTCCAGTTTTAATTTGCCTAGGTTCTCTAAAATCGTATATAGGAGGGTAGTCTCGTGCCATTCTAATAGGTACTTCTAGTAATTCTCTTCTGTCTTAAAGTGTGCCTTTATAAGATTAATTATAGTTTGGAAGTTATATAATTTACCAGAGAGCTTGTTATAGTAAAAGTTGCTTGCTTATCCTCTTAGCATAATTAAAAACACGCTATAGTATTAAGTGTCTGGTAGTCTAATCTTGGAGTAGTAGTTATAGAATACTTATAGCTTAATGTCCAGAATGTTATACTTTTCTTTACTATACTTCCTGTCGTCGTTATTATAAATCTTTATTAGGTCCGTTAGTAGCTTAACTTAAATGCTTCTACTATCTCCTTGCTTAGGTATTAGAAATTGTGCGTATAGCTAGTAGGTTTAACTAAGTGGCTGTTACGTAGAGGGAAAACCTAGCGGCTGTTAAGATTAAGTTTGTGGTATCTAATGGTTTAAGTGGTAGCTTAATTAAGGTAATTATATAATTGCTTATATTTATTACTAAGGGATTTATATAGTTAAGATGGTGATTGCTGCTTAAATAAGCTTGTATTTTTCCTTAATTGCCTTCTTAGTCCATTTAGCTAGAGTATCTTCCTTAAGATAATCTTAAAGAGTTCTTATATAAGAAATAGAGCCTCTTAGTTCTTTAACCTATACTCCTCGCATAATAAGTTGCTCTTAGAGTTCTCTAATAGCAACGCGGTAGCTAAGCTTAAAGATATTAAATATAAAGCCTTCAAAGTCTTTATGGAATAATTGCTATAAGTCTTTACTCTTGCGGTTTTTATAAATTATACGGTAATAAGTTAATATATAAGTAATGTAGCCGTTAACAATTCCTTTTATATAGTGTTCCTTATTATTAGGATTAAATAATTTGCCCTAGTATGCCTTGTCTACCTTATATCTAAGGTTTTATAGAATATCTATAGTTGTAGTTGTTTCCATACATATTTTCTTATTATAATATTCTACTTATATATTTGTATAAATGGGGTTCGGAGTTATATAGTAATTGGAGGTATTAGTAGTATATGGTATCGCCTAGTCTCTTCTCTTTTTAGGTTAGGAAGGAAGGAAGGACTAATTAATAGATAATATGCATAATGGACATAGATTAAAGACGGGTTAGGACTTAATCTTTTAAATATCCTTAAGATTCTTCTCTTTTTGGGTTAGAAAGGAAGAAGCCTTTAATATTCTTTAGTATAAAGCTGTAAAGTAAGTATAAGACTTAACACGTATTAGGCTAGAGTTTGTACACGTTCTAATTTAGGTAAGGAAACAAGAGCGCCTTTATCTTTATATATTTATCTCTTTTAAAGAAACCTTGCTGTTCTATAGTTGTGAGGTTAACCACTAATTAGTGTAGGTATTATAGGGGTGTACACCTAGGCATTAGGGGAAAGTTGTTATATTATATTGTTCTGTTTGTCTTCTATCTATTATTAGGGGTAGTAAGTAGACATATCGCGAGGGTTGCTAAGGCGCTAGTGGTAAGCGAGCCAATGGCGATTTTCTATCCCGGGGATGGAAAATCCTAATTAGTTAAATTTAGGGTCGGCAGAATATGGCAGAATTTAGCAGTATGACCATGGGTAGTAAATATATAATTCCCTTATTCCGACAATAAGTTTAAAAAATAATTTGTAGACTAACTAGCCCCGCACTAAAATAAGCACGATTTTAAAATTAAACTTAAGCCTGGCATAATACTAAAGTTTAGTCCGCTATATAGTATATTATAAGAAGAACTACTTATAATGCAATAATACCTTAACAAGTATTTAGAAAAAGGATTTATTCGCCCTAGTTAATCTCTATTTACCTTACCTATACTATTTATTAAAAAGCTAGGAGGAGGCTTAAGATTCTATATTAATTATTAAGCTTTAAACATAATTACAATTTAAAACTAATATCCAATTTCCCTAATTTAAGAGACGCTTAACTGCCTAGTAAAAGCATGGTACTTTATAAAGCTTAATATAGTTGCCGCCTTTAATAAAATCTATATATATAAAGGAGATAAGAAGTATATAGCCTTTTATATATAATAGGGACTCTTTAAATACCTAGTAATGCTATTTAGCGTAAAGAACGGTCCTAGTATATTTTAGTAATATATTAATAATACACTTTATAAATTCCTTAATATATTTATTACTGTATATATTAATAATATCTTAATCTACTTATTCTTGCTTTCTAAACATTAGAAACACATTAAAATAGCCCTTAAACGCCTATAAGATATAGGCCTATAATGCAACATTAAGAAATACAAGTTCCATACGTCTAAGGTTATATACTTAGGCTTAATAATATCCTATAATAGAATTAAAATAGACCCTAAAAAAGTCTCTGTAATTATAAACTAGGAAAGCCCTAGTAATATATAAGACATTTAAGGATTTCTAGAATTTACAAATTTTTATTAATAATTTATTAACTACTTCTTAGAAATTGCCTAGCCGTTAGTAAACCTAATAAGGAAGAATATAAAATTTAAATAGACCGCCAGATATAAATAAGCTTTTAATAATTTAAAATATTGCTTTATAACTACTCTAATTCTTACTTACTTTAACCCTAACCTTAAATATACTATTAAAACCAACTCGTCTAATTATGCGCTAGGGGGAGTATTATCACAATACAATAAAAATGGCAAATTATGTCCAGTAGCCTTTCTCTCCTAAAAACTTGCCCCTACTAAATTAAACTATAAGATATATAATAAGGAACTACTTGCAATTATTAGATGCTTTAAATAATAGCGTCCTAAGCTAGAAGGATTATTGTTTCCAATATATATATTAACGGACTATAAGAACCTGCAATACTTTATAACTATAAAATAACTAATACAGCGCTAAATTTATTAGGCCAAATACCTTTTATAATTTAACTTTAAGATTATATATTAACCGGGCAAACTTAATTAAAAGCCTAACATATTAATAAAATGATTATAGGACTTACCTATAAATGCTTTAAATAAACAGATTATAAATTAATTATGGATCTTACTGCCCCTTAAGCATTTTAAAAAACTACATCCTATATTTCTAGATATAGAACTTAATAGAAATAAATTAGAAGTTAATAAATAGGAAATAGAAATTAATAAGCTAATGAAATATAAATATAAAAATAATGTATAGATAGTAGATATAATAAAGGCGATTTAAACTGGAAAACAATAGTATAAGGATATTATACTTACTAAATGCGAAATTTAAAACAATTAATTATACTATTAATAGAAAATAGTAGTTCCAAATTCCAAACCCTTATAATTTAAAATACTTAAATTTATATATGACTTCCCTATAGTAGGATATCCTGGCTATATAAAAACTTATAAAATTATTTAATAAGTATATTACTGGCCTATAATACACAACTACATATAAAAATATGTTTAAGTATACAGAATGTGCGTATATGGAAAGACCTCTTATATAAAGAAGCAAGGAGTACTTTAACCGCTACCAATTCCAATATAAAGATAGCGTAACATCTTAATTAACTTTATAGTTGACTTGCCTAGTAGTAACAGGTTTATAAATATTATAGTAGTAGTTAACCGTCTTATAAAAATACAATATATAATCCCCATAGACTTAATTAATGCAATATTAATAGCCGAATGTTTTATTAGGCATATCTTTAAGCTATATAGACTTCCTAACTTAATAATATCTAACCATAAAAGCCAGTTTATTTTAGACTTCTGGCAAGCTCTATATAAATAGTTAAGTATTTAAACATAACTCTTAACCGCATTTTACCTAAAGATAAATGGTTAAACTAAAATTGCGAATGTAATTATGGAACAATACTTATAAATATACTGCTCCTACCTGTAAGACAACTGGGAAAAATAGCTGCCCTTAGCTGAGTTTACTACGAATAATATAATAAATATATTAATAGGCGTAACGCTATTTTACGCGACCTATAGACAAGACCATTAACTTAGATTTAAACTATAACCTAAAATTAATATAATAAGACCCATAATTAAACAGATCTAGTTAATTAACGCGTATAACTTTACTAATTAGATAAAGTAGTTAATGGAACTATTACAAAGTAAATTAATATACGCTTAAATATTATAGAAATGGTATATAAATAAAGAACGAGCCCCCGTATAGAACTTTAAAGAAGGTGTTCGTACTAACTTAATAGCACGAGTGAGTCGTATCCCGGGGCACGAAATACGTATAGTATCGTATGCTCTTTGGGATGGTGATGACTGTCGATTCTATTAAGGTAGACTACGTGGTCTATATACTAACGC
>Ga0307507_10002449_pt1 | contig 38938 bp, 25 predicted proteins | sample 7_EM_MG_FD_207223 | JGI IMG/M metagenome (GOLD analysis project Ga0307507, IMG submission 207223) | Populus trichocarpa ectomycorrhiza microbial communities from riparian zone in the Pacific Northwest, United States - 7_EM | ecosystem: Host-associated > Plants > Roots > Unclassified | place...
CCTAAACAGGAGACCGACCGGTCAGTCGAGAATGGAGGAGGAGACTAGACTTGACCGAAATATTTGGTCAGGTCAAGTCCAGTCCAGTCGGGGACCAGTCTAATATGGGATCCATGTTGAATCAAAGCGGCTGTTGCTATGACATGTTTTACTACATGTGAGTCCTACTCTTTCGAGTTCGCCTGGCAGTTATAATGAACAACCCGCAGTAGAAAAATTATCCTACACTCGCTTGATCCTCCACTAAAAATAAAACTCTGTCGGACGGATCCCATATTGGTTCTTAGTCGTTTTCGTCTAACCGAAATTCCAACATCAGATATCACTCGACTTCCGGAGTCTGATCCTGTCTGGTCTAGTGGGTTGCCTTGCCATTCACTGCTCGGTCGATCAAATTTCTATCCTTTGACCGGACTTGACTATCACCGAAGCATGTGTTCAGACTAGTCTGGCTCCGGACGATGGGGAATCTTGGCCAAAGGCTGGGCACATTCTATCACTCGGTCCACCCAGTCCGACCAGGTCCGGTCCAGTCAGTTCCAACAATCAAGACTGTCCAGTCGGTCTAATTTCCACCTTCAGACTAGACTTGACTTTGACTGTACTGACTAAGTCCAGTCCAGTCCTCCGCCGACCATTCGGAGCCCTGACTGCTATTGCATACTTCCAGGCTCTGCCGTTTGGTATTGACAACCTACTTGTCTCTAAGCGGCGTTGGAGTGGTTTGGAAATCGCTAGAATTATCGGTTTTTGCTGGTAGCCGTGGGGGATGGAGGATTTGGTTGTCAGCGCATAGGACAGGGGGTGGGAATAACTCCTGATTTGGATTGGTACGCACGTTTTTTGTTAGGGAGAGAAAATAATTGGAAGATGGCATGCGAGTATTGAACCGGTACACAGGCTGCCAGCTGGAGCGCGCTTTTTTGGTATTGTGCCTTAAGAAAATTAACCGTACATCAATCAACAGGAAAAACTTCGGTCATGACAACAGCACTCCCCCGCCAACCCCGCTGTCATAGAAATCAAAAAAAAGCTAGGAAATGTAAGTACATAACAGAATATATAGTAGAAATTAATATTTGATCTAGAGAAATATGTTTAGGAGGTGTTGAAAATGCGGGGTGGTGAGGAGGGCTGCGCTGCCATCGATGGTTTGTGTACGGTTAATTTTGTTGACGGGTAATAGCAACGCACCAAGAGAAAAACGGACCTGGGTCTGGCGGCTCGAGTATGGTGCAGTGCTGTACAGTACCACACAGCGCTCGGGTGGTGCTTGAAAAGCTCTAACTTTTCGCCTTCCCTCGCCTTCGCCCAAACCTGCCCAAAGAAATTCCCCTCTATCCCCCGCTACCTCCTCTCTTGATCTACAAACTGCACCACCGTGGAAAACAGGAGGAAAGATAGGAGGGACAGGATGGGTTCTGCAGCATACCAAACCCCGACCATCAATATAAACCAAAACGTTGGTAATGTGACGGAGAGCTACAAGAATGTGTGGAGTAACTGCGAGATATCGGTGTGGGATGAGAGGCGCCAGATTTTAGAGTGGTTGTCCCCTATGGCCCCGCGGGAAAGACATCAGGCTATCAGTGGGGGTCGGATGGGTGGAGTAGGAGACTGGCTTCTTCGCACAAACGGGTTCGAGGGGTGGCATGCAAACGAGGATCAGGGCGTCAATCCTGTGTTATTCTGTTATGGAGATCCAGGGGCGGGGAAGACATATCTGAGGTATGTGAGAGTAGGTCTATTGAAACAGCGGGCTAAAAACTAACTTGAGAGGGGAATCAAAAGCTCTCTTGTAATAGATAAACTGTGTGATGCATTCGATAAGGACGATGTGGCCGTGTCTTGCGCCTACTGCGACTTCCAAGCCCACATAGAGCAATCTGCAACCAGTGTGTTAGCAGTTCTCTTAAAGCAACTTATAGCGAGGATGGAACCAATTCCGGAAGAGATAAAGGAGGCTTTTGACAGAGCGAAGACGAAAGTTGACGGTCGGGCACCACGGCTCCCGGAAATCCAGGCGATGCTCGTCAAGTCTGTCTCATTACTTCGAAGGGCATTTATGTGCATTGATGCTTTAGATGAGTTTCCCACAAAACATCGACCTGAACTTTGGGACTCTTTACGGCACGTTATCTGGGAGTGTCCGAACATTCGATTATTCATCACCGGGAGGCCGCACATCCGAGAGGAAGTCAAGAAATATTTCCTCGGATATCCCGACCTACCCCCTGTAAAGCCGACCGAGGAGGATATTCGGGCGTATCTTACTATGAGGTTGAAAAAAGACTCAGAGCCGGATGCAATGGATGCTGGATTGAAAGCGGATATTCTTACAATTATTCCTGATAGGATCTCCGGGGCTTATGTAAAACCCGTAGATCGTGAAGTTAAGGTTATCACCTAACCTTGGTCTCTAGATTTCTTCTCGTTTCCCTAATTATGGACGCAGTTCTAGAAGATGCAACAATACATCGGAGAAGGCAAACGCTCCATAAGATGACCAAGGGCTTTGATCTAAATGACGCATACGGCACAACATTGGATCGCATAAGAGAATAGAAAGGGAGCCGCGTGAAGCTTGGAATGGAAGCGCTGATGTGGATTTCGTGTTCCGAGCGGCCCTTGAAAGCAGAGGAGCTATGCCATGCATTAGCGGTGGAAGTCGGAACAACTGACCTCAATGTCGACAATGTCCCGTCAATGCGGATCTTATTGAGTTGCACATTAGGACTTGTCACCATCGATGAGCAAGCACCCGTGGCTCGTCTTGTGCATTTTACTCTTCAAGAGTATCTTGCAGCACATCCCACTTTGTTCACCACACCTCACTCGATGATGGCTAAAATATGCCTCACCTATTTAAACTTTCAGTCTATCTACAAGCTCTCAACTGTTCTCGATACCATCCCATCGACAACGCCGTTTCTGCACTATCCCTCATGTTTCTGGGGGTTCCATGCTAGAAAACACGCAACGGGAGGCGTGGAAAGGCCAGCACTACGACTTCTTCGACGAGATGCAGACCATATATCAACTAATATTTTCGTACGGGAGAATAAGTTTGGCTTTTGGGACTGGCAGGATCGCTATCGGGGTGGACATCCCGACCTTAGGGGCTTTACGGGACTTCACTGTATCGCATACATGGGCGTTGCCGAAATCGCGGGTGCAATGGTAGATATGAAAATATGGGACCTGAACGGGCGTGATTCTAAGGGCGCAACGCCATTAATGTGGGCTGCCAAATACGGGAATTTGAAGTTCGCGAAGCTGCTTCTGGAACAAGAAGCAGATCCCACTTTAGCGGACATGCAGGGCCGAACATCCCTCACACATGCTGCGCAAGCTGGATTTCAGGATCTGGTGAAGCTGCTCCTGGAGGCAGAAGGTGTTTGTGCTGATTTTCCAGATGAACGTGGCCGGACATCATTCTCACTTGCTGCCGAGCGCGGACATGTGGGTGTAGTGAAGATACTCCTGGAGCGAAGCAATGTCAATCCCGATTCGTCGGATGAAGGTGGCCGGACACCACTATCATATGCTGCCGAAGATGGACATGAGAACATGGTAAAGATACTGCTGGAGCGAAGGGATATCAATCAGATTCGTCGGATAAAGATGGCCGGACACCACTATCATATGCTGCCGAATCCGGATATGAGGGGGTGGTGAAGATACTGCTCGAGCGAGGGGATGTCAATCCCGATACGTCGGATGAAAGTGGCAGGACACCACTATCATATGCTGCTGAATTTGGACATGAGGACATGGTGAAGATGCTGTTGGAGCGAGCGGATAACAATCCTGATTCGTCGGATGAATATGGCCGGACACCACTATGGTATGCTGCTAGATCTAGATATGAGGGCGTGGTGAAGATACTGCTTGAGCGAGGGGGTGTCAATCCCGATCCGTCGGATGAATATGGCTGGACACCACTATCGTATGCTGCCAGGTCTGGAAATCAGGGCGTGATAATGATACTACTAGAGCGCGGGGATATCAATCCCGATTTGTCGGATCCATTTAGCTGGACACCACTACTATGTGCTGCTAGATCTGGATATGAGGGTGTAGTAAAGATACTGCTGGCCCGAGGGGATGTCAATCCTGATTCGTGGGATAAATATGGCCGAACACCACTATCGTATGCTGCTGAATCTAGATATGAGGGGGTGGTAAAGATACTGCTGGAGCGAGGGGATGTCAATCCCGATTCGTTGGATAAATATGGCCGGATACTACTATCCTATGCTGCTGGAGATGGACATGAGAACGTGGTGAAGATACTGCTGGAGAGAGGGGATATCAATCCCGATTCGTCAGATGAAGATGGCCGGACACCACTATCGTATGCTGCCAAATCTGGATGTGAGGGCGGGGTGAGGATACTGCTGGAGCGAGGGGATGCTGATCTCGATTTGTCGGATGCATATGGCCGGACGCCACTATCATATGCTGCCGGATATGGATATGAGGGCGTAGTGCAGGTACTACTAGAGCGAGGGGGTGTCAACCCCAATTCGTCCGATAATGATCGCCGGACACCACTATCATATGCTGCCAGATCTGGACGTCAGGATGTAGTGAAGATACTGCTGAAGCGAGGGGATGTGAATCCCGATTCGTCGGATAAAGATGGCAAGACACCACTATCATACGCAGCCAAATATGGACATGTGGGCGCTGTAGAGATGCTGCTGGAGAGAGGGGATGTCAATCCTGATTCGTCAGATAAAGATGGCCGGACACCACGACCATATGCTGTCGACAGTCGGCCTGAAATTTGGCGGGATCGGACGTTTTTATCTGGGAATGATGACGTAGTGAAGATGCTGCTGGCGCGAGGGGATGTCAACACCAATTCAGAGGATGCGAATGGCCGGACACCGCTATCATATGCTGCCGCATCTGGACATGAGGGCCTGGTGAATATTCTGTTGGGGAGAAGGAATGTTAATCCAGATTCGTCGAATAAAGATAGCTGGACACCACTACTATATGCTGTCACATTTGGACATAAGGGCGTGGTGAAAATTCTGTTAGAGCGAGCGGACGTCAATCCCGATTCGTCGGATAAATATGACCGGACACCACTATCCTATCATTTATCACCAGAAAAGAAGAAAGAGCAGCTAGAATTAAATGCTATGGAGACAGAGGTACTAAGTGAAAGGAGAATGAAACAAAAAGGGAAGGAGTTGAGGGATCAAATTGCAAACATGATATAGTGGGACTATCAAACGATAATGAGAAGTAGATGATTTGAATGGATGGAAAATAATGATTAATGTAGATTAAATTAGTTAGTTTTAAACAATCTACATAGATATATTTATTCAATCCAATAGAGATATTTGCTGTGCCTTCCCACGAATAGCCTTTTTCAACCAACCCTGGCGAAGATCCTCTGTCAGTCCAACAAAGGTTACACAGCCAATTGTGGTACTCTCCAATAAATGAATAGCAGCAGTAGCCTCGTCGGCTGAAAACCTGCCCTCTTTGTACATTTCCATCAAGAGTGCTAGTGGTTTGCAGTAGGGTTGAAACTCATCAGGAACTCGTGCAGATAGGGATGCTGACTGGATGACAGGGTTTGGAATCAGAACTTGTCAGTCCTCGGGAAGATGTGCATGCTTACTTGCACCAGTCTCAGCAATAAATTCAGAAACCTCATTCGAAATCCTTTACGCAAAGGTGGCCATTGAGGGCTTCTCGGAAATGGTTAACATTTTGCGTTGGCCCTTGCCCCCTTTCTTAGGTAGCCTTGGATGAACTGGGGTGGTGGTAGTTGAAACAGACTCTCTAGGGCTAAAGGAGGAATCCTGATTTAAACTCTCCACTTCAATAGTCTTCGATAAGGCCAGATCAATTGCATTGTCTACCACTTCCTGTTGGGCAATAAAATAGGAAATATTGCCTTCATACCAGTCAGGATTATCCTGACTTCCAAATTCGTCATCCATCATGCTATCCTCCCTTTGAGTAGATAGCTCGATCTCCTCAAATGCATTAGAGTCTATCGCCTGACTCTCAGAGTTGCGGATTCCTAGTTGGCTGCTGCCAGCAGTAAAGGCCTTGCATCCTATTGCTGTCGTATTGGAACTGACTTCATCCAATGCATGATAATGCTCCAGAGAATGATGTCTAAATTCTGCGGCCTTGGGGAAGTTCTATTATAGAATTTGCTCTCACCTTCTCAAATTTCTTCCTCTTTAAATAGTGAACTATACCTTCAAATAATCACTCCAGACACTGTCAGGAGCAGTAACAACCTTTGCTTCATCATCCTCCCCAAAGTCCGAAGAATTTAGCAAATGTGTAAACGTCTTCCACTTTTGTTTCATCTATTACAATTAATAATCAAATAAGTTAAGACTTTATTATGATGTTCAAGTTTTCACTAATAATACTAATGGATATTATACTTACAGTTTGCATGCGAGTCTTCAACTGCATCAGAGTTTTTGTCTCTTCAATCGTATCTCTGTTGAATTCTACCATGATATCCTGCTATACCTCCGTTTGAAATCTGTTATTCAGTTTTTGTCCATTTTCACACTGAGCCAACATTCCATCAATCACCCTTTGATCAGCATCTTTGATCCATACAGCCTTAGTGGCATGAGGGGTCTATTTCACAAACATGGTTGTCGTTGAGAGGTATCAATTTGCTGTTGAGAAATTGCCTGTCGGCCCTGTTGTAGAATTGGCAGGACAACAGGTTTTTATTCTCATAAAAATCAAAGTAATTGTAACGGAATCTACTATTATCGCTATTATTCCTGAACATGATGTTGGATATTGCCTATTGGGATTTCCCCAGTAACGAATTATTTCTTACTTGTAACCGGTACAGGTTACTATGTGTTATGTTTGGTTTCGAGTATTGTTTGATACTTAGTATGTTTTATAATTGAGTTTGATACTTATGATGTTTTATGTTTGGTTTCGAAGTATCGTTTGATACTCAGTATGTTTTATTTATTGTATCGAGATATCGTTTGATACTTGATATGTCTTATGTAACGTTTCAAGGCTAGCTTTTGGGAGTCTTTATGGTTATTGTTTACAAGGCTTCGGTTAGCCTGACAAGTGTATTTAAGACGTGCTATTCTCCAAACTTAGAGAGAGCAGACTTCGACAGAGAGAGTTTTCAATATACTTGGTTGAACAGTTACTTCTTCAGTTCGCTTTGAGAATCCAATAAGACCAAAAACATCCTTAGCTATTAGGAACTACTTGGTAGTTGCGATATAGTAAGAAGTTTGTTACAACAACTTAGTCTAAGCCTCCGGTACTTAGTCTCGTTATATACCGTACTTTAGTATAGAGATAGTATCGTTACCCTATCGATTCCCGCCACCACCCAGGAGGCGGTTACATTACTAGTACCTTGTACCTTCCCGATTGTTATAGTTTCCTATTAGGTAGTACTTTCCTTAGTTCGCTTATTACTACCTTTCATTCCTTGTACCCAATCGGGAAACTCTATCTATTACTGGTTTAGTACATTAGTAGCGATCCCTTACTTGTTTGATTCCATTACTTGTTTTGTTAATTATATCCTGTCGCATCTACACCTTTGTTTTAGGACTTAGTTGTTTTTGCTTCTACCTTAGTATAGCTTAGCATTTTCGTATGGACAGGATATTGGTTATGATTTATTTGTATTGGAAGAGTTCGAGATCCCTTAAGGATTCGGACTCTCAAGCCTCACAGGAACCCTCGCTTTAAATATACTAAGTTGAACGGTCACTCTACTAGTTCCTAACCTTTGTTATATCTCCTGTAGAGATTTCCATCGACGCTTCTCCTCCCTGTCCTTTCAGTATCGCTGGATCTCCCCCTGGGAATCTCGCGATACTCAGGAGCAGGTTACAGTAATAATGTTGTTGCACTCAAGCAAGAAAAGTGTAACTGCTTGCTAAGCAAATAGAATTCCAACAAAAATAGCATGTTTAAAAGTATTGGGTAAAGCCCTTAATATTAAATTTATTACATCCTATCCTTAGCTTTCTATTAATAATATTATTTTACCTCTGTTTATCTAATAAGCTCTACTACAATATTTGCTAGTTATTATTACATTATAATTATTATATAAATTCCAATACAAATTAATTTATTCTGGAATTAATGTCTTAGTAATCATGGTTGTGAACTTCCATATTATTTCAAAACATGTGTAGAAACAATGATTTTGTCGTGTGTACAAACAATGCTGTGCCAAACCCAACCGTTATTTCAACACATGATTTGGCCCAAAACATGTGTTGAAATCAAGATTATTGCAAATAATGGCGAGCCAAACACCCCCTTATTATCATAATATTATCCATAAAAAAATACTGACACCGGTGTGGAGTTGTGAGCTAGGGCGCTCGTCATAGGGTAGTTTTAGCAGTCCAGAGAGCGTTTGCGCGCCCACTAAACACCCCACATTGTATATAGCTTGGCATGCAGAGTTTTCTGCATGTAGCCAACCACGCTCTTTCCTTAGTTAGAGAACAAACCAACCGACACCCAGGCAATCAAAAAATGGAGATCGTTCCATCTATTTCAATTGGGTCCATTTCTTTCTCTGTCATCTTACCCTTGTTCAGTCAATTAAGCAATACGGCATCAGAGAATTTCACCATCGATATATTATCCGGCATAGTAGGAGGTCACAGAAACACACACGCAGGGTGGATCCGGCACGCGCGACACACCATCCAACTCAAGGGGAGTTAGTCAGGGAGCCCGTCACCGGTACCCTCTGCTTACTAGTACGGTATGTGAGAACATCGATCCCTTACTATGTGCCTAATGCCCAAACTTCTCATACTCATGTGGCCTAGAACCACATGCCCTAGGACTACTTAAGACCCCCGTGCTACTCAAAGAGCTATGATACTCAGCTGGTTAATTAGGGTATTCAACCTCTAGCTTAGGATAAAACTCTATGTTTATTGTGGATGATATCATAAAAAAAAAAATAGGTTGTCCTTTGTAAAAATAGAGCTTCGGTTTTTAGAAATCTTATTTCATCCGCAAGGATGCTATGGAGAAAGGATGTTCAGCCTGAATTCTAGGCTTGCTAAACTTGAGGAAAACCCAAATTTGACACAAATATTTTTCTTTTGTACTAATTCCTCTAGGCTGTTTGTCCAGTCTTTGACTTCATCTCACATTAATTTAGGGGCTTAGCCCACTAGCTTGCAGCTGGCTGAACATCCTAAAATCTGGTGAAATCAACAACCAGTATTAGATTATCGGTAGAAATTAGCCTTTTAGCCTCGGATAGCCCTAGTTTGACGGGTTAATAGAATCACAAGTCTTGTTAATAGGATTCAACACCGTCTGAGTTCTGATCTTATGCTGTGTCAGGAAAGTATTAATCCCTCTTCTGGGTTTTTACCTCTGAATCTAGAGACAATGGGTTCTGCTTGCTGGGGAAAAGGACCCCCTAAAGTGATCAGTAAAGTATGCCGTTTTCCAACTGTCGAGAGCCCAGGGTTCCGAATGGTCGGCGGAGGACTGGACTGGACTTAGTCAGTAGAGTCAAAGTCAAGTCTAGTCAGATGGTGGAAATTAGACCGACTGGACGGTCTTGATTGTTGGAACTGACTGGACCGGACCTGGTCGGACTGGGCGGACCGAGTGATAGAATGTGCCCAGCCTTTGGCCAAGATTCCCCATCGTCCGGAGCTAGACTAGTCTGAACTACATGCTCCGGTGATAGTCAAGTCCGGTCAAGGATATCGTAGAAATTTGACCGACCGAGCAGTGAATGGCAAGACAACCCACTAGACCAGACAGGATCAGACTCCGTAAGTCGAGTGATATCCGATGTTCGAATTTCGGTTAGACGAAAACGACTAAGAACCAATATGGGATCCGTCCGGCAGAGTTTTATTTTAGTGGAGGGTCAAGCGAGTGTAGGATAATTTTTCTACGGCGGGTTGTTTGTTATAACTGCCAGGCGAACTCGAAAGAGTAGGACTACAGTATTCCATGGCATAGCGAGCCCGCGGCATAGCGAGAATGCCCATACAAATAATCCCTCTCCTATAAAATTCCTATGCGCGTTCTCGCCTTACCGTGGACTCGCTTCGCCGTGGGTTACTGTATCACATGTAGTAAAACATGTCATAGCAAGGGCCGCTTTGATTCAACAGGGATCCCATATTAGACTGGTCCCTGACTGGACTGGACTTGACCTGACCAAATATTTCGGTCAAGTCTAGTCTCCTCCTCCATTCTCGACTGACCGGTCGGACTATTCGGAACCCTGCGAGAGCCCAGTGGCCAGGTGATCTGTGGAGATATAAAGTAGACTACAGGAGTTTGCCGAGGAAGACGAAGTCCGTGGAGGTCTATATCTTTGGGCATATTAGAATCAACGGCAAACCACCAAGCGGGCTATGTAGACATGATATGCATATGGTCTAGAAGTGCTTAGAACATTCTAGCTTTTGTTTTCTCATTTATATATTGTTTTCGTTATAAGGGATGCCCGATAGTGCACACTAGTTAGTATAAATTGAAGCCAAGCCACGCGCTATATCGGATTTAGATAGAAGTTTGTTTACCGGCATCGACTTTGCGAGGGATTACTAGAAAATGAACAATTATACTAAGTAATGGCATTGAGCAAGCTAGAGGGGCTTCCCCAATAGGCTTTCTTAAGATGGTTCACAGGCTGGCCCTAGAACCCCACATTATAAGACGTTACGTCAACCTATACAGGGTTCTGAATGGTGCGACCAGGCCCGCCAAGCAATAGGATACTCACGGCCCTTTGACAGAATTAGCACCCCGTTTTGTTCAAATTAAGCTTTTCTTAATTAAACACATTGTTTTCATCGATTATATTGTAAAATTTCAGGAAGGTTGGGATGGAGATAGTGCCTCACTTAGATTAGCGGCAGCGAAAATCGATTTATGAGTATCAGTTTTTTCTTCAGTGCGCTGAGTAAGTGATATTACATGAATATGAAATATTTTATAAAGACGGGTCCGCGACCAGTCCAGGTCAGACCGGACCACGTTAGTCAGGTCCAGTCATTGACATCAACCAGGACTTGACCGGGCGGACTACCGTATTCGGAACCCTGGGCCTACTCGAGTATACAAGTAGCGGGGCCTGACGTCTGCCTTGTCCTCCCGCCACATGCCGGGTGAAAAGTTCTCGCTGGGGCCCACAGCTAAAGAGAAAGCTGGAAAAACTAGACATATTATTATTTCTTTGGTTGGCAAGCTCAGGTTCCACTCGCGCATCACAAATCGTCCGGCTAGCAAGATCCAAGCAATCAATGATTTTTTGGATCACTAGAGAAGGGCTTCTCATACGGGAGCTAGAATTATCTAGTGAAGTGGATATTTATAGAGACTATAGATACTTTTTTGTTTCATTTTGTTTCCAAAGATATTGATCCTGATAAACCCTCCGCCTATTCCTAAAAAATAGCGCCGGTTGCCGGAAGACGTCCGACAGTACCGATACTGTAGGCAGAGAGTGAGTCATAACCCACCCCTTTGCTCCTATGATGTGCTTGAGGTGGTAGGGTCAGCGAGAGCTCGCGCATTACGGGTCTAGTCACCACCTGGGACATGGGGAAACTGGGTGGCTGGCAAACAGGGGTACGTGATGTGCAAAAATGTGCGTGTTAAGGTTAGGGTTAGGAACTGATTACGAGTCATTAATCCCTGTCTGCCGCCCGCCTTGTTTCGCTATGCCCCCGGTGGTGACTCTGGCCTAAGTGCCGATACGAGAACAATCCTAGCAAGCCATAATCCAATCATTTCCTCGCTAAGGCGAAAAACAATGCTCAGAAAAAAATTATACGCTGGAGCTGTTCCTACTGCCCTGTCCAACAGTATGTGCTAGAAATCAAATTCTCCATTCCTCCAAGATCTTATGGCTATCAGCAAAAAAAACTATTTCTGGCGAATGTCAAACCACTCCAACACCGCTCGGAAGACCAGAGGCCTGCCAATAGTAGAATATAGAGCTTACCGGGATGGAACAGCAGTCCGTTATACAGACATCAGGCAATTGCTAGGCGAGTCGCCTTCCAAAAGTGTAGTGCTGACATAACTGAATAAAATTCAACTCGTTTCTATCACTCTAAGCGTTGATTCATGCAAGGTACCGCAGGCGAAGGTTCCTCTACCAAGTGAGGAGCATCGTTTCTGGATTACTGTAACTGGACCATCAACCTACTCTAAGTTTTACTGGGGCGCAAATTAATGATCCTGACGGAGGGGACAAACAAAACGCATTGTTTGCAATATACTGGTAGATATTAGTGTCACTCAGTCCAAATATTTAATAGACGCCCGAGTACCGTAGAATTCTGTGAATAAGACACGCCTTATTGAACATTTGTGCTCGGAGGAAGTGTAGTTCTTGTTTAGGCTGTTGATTGAACCAATAACCATTACCCATTTGCCCGGTGCGCCTAACTTTCAAACTCCCCTACCTATTTGCATGCAGGGAATTCTACTGGTAGTCTAACGGAATTGCAGACAGCGGCAACACCCCGTGGAGAAACTGAGCGGGGCGCGGAGAGTGAACAGGGATTAATGACTCGTAGTTTTTTGTAACTCTACCCTTAACGTGTACATTTTTGCACATGAAGTACCCTTGTTTGCCAGCCACCCAGTTTCTCTATGCTCCAGGTGGTGATTGTACCGCTACGTTTTTTCTGTTTCTTTTTTTCGATAGCAACATAGCAACTTCGATCAGGCGACTTGAGTATGGTGCAGTTCTAGTGCTCCGGTGGTGCCTGAAAAGCCCTCGCTTTTCGTCTTCCCTCACTCTCGTCCAGTCCCGCATAAAGGAATTCCCCACTGCCCCTCATTACCCACTCGTTTGCTCTAAGAAAAGCACCGCGACTACTACGACCACCACCACCACGGAAAACCGGAGGAGCGATACGCAAGACAAGATGGGTTCCGCAGCATCATACCAAACCCCGACCGTTAATATAAACCAAAACGTTGGTAATGTGACGGATAGTTACCGGAATGTATGGAATAACTGTGAGATATCGGTATCGGACGAGAAGCGGCAGATTCTGGAGTGGCTGTCTCCCTTGGCACCACGGGAAAGGCATCAGGCTGTGCGTGAGGGTCGGATGGATGGAGTAGGAAACTGGCTTCTTGGGACGGACGAGTTTAAGAAATGGCATACCAGCGAGGATCATGCTGTTAATCCTGTGTTATTCTGTTATGGCGATCCAGGGGTAGGGAAGACATATCTGAGGTATGTGAAAGGAGCTCTGTTGAAATAGCGGGCTAAAAATTAACTTAAGCGTGGAAACAAAAGCTCTCTCGTAATAGATACCTTGTGCGATGCGTTTGATGGGGACAATGTGGCTGTGGCTTGTGTCTACTGTGACTTTCATGCGCATAAAGAGCAATCCACGACTGCCGTTTTAGCAGTTCTCTTGAAGCAACTCGTGGCGGGGGTGGAACCAATACCGGAAGAGATAAAAGAGGTATTTGACAGAGCGAAAAAACAAGTCGACGGTCGGGCACTTCGGCTCCCCGAAATCCTCATAATACTTTTCGAGTCTCTTTCATCACTTAGGCAGGGGTTTATCTGCATTGATGCTTTAGATGAGTTCTCCCCAAAACATCGACCCGAACTTTGGGATTCTTTACAGCAAATTATCCGGGAGTGTCCAAACATTCGACTATTCATTACCGGGAGGCCACATATTCGAGAGGAGGTTAAGAATTATTTCCCTGGATATCCCGATCTGCCCGCCATAAAGCCCACTGAGGAGGATATTGGGAGATATGTTGCTATGAGGTTGAAAAAGGACTCGGCGCCGGATGCAATGGATGCGGAATTGAAGGCGGATATTCTTACAATTATTCCGGAAAAGATCTCTGGGGCGTAAGTAAACCCGTAGATCATGGATCTAGGTTATCAGCTAATATTGGTATCTAGATTTCTTCTCGTTTCCCTAATTATGGACGCAGTTCTGGAAGATGCAACGATACATCGAAGAAAGCAAACTCTTCATCGGATGACAAATGGCTTCGATTTAGATGATGCATACAGCACAACATTGGATCGCATAAGAGAGCAGAAGGGAAACCGCGTGAAGCTAGGAATGGAAGCGCTGATGTGGATTTCGTGTTCTGAGCGGCCCTTGAAAGCCGAAGGGCTGTGCCATGCATTGGCGGTGGAAGTAGGAACAACAGACCTCAATGTCGACAATGTCCCGTCGATACAGACCTTGTTGAGTTGCACATTAGGACTTGTGACCATTGATGAGCAAGCACCCGTGGCTCGTCTTGTGCATTTTACTCTTCAAGAATATCTTTCATCACACCCCGGCTTGTTCACCACCCCTCACTCGATGATGGCAGAAATATGCCTCACCTACCTAAACTTTCGCTCTATCTGTGAGCTCTCAACTACTCTCAATACCATCCCATCGACAACGCCATTTCTGCACTATTCCTCATGTTCCTGGGGGTTCCATGCTAGGAAACATTCAACGGAATGTGCGAAACGGCTAGCACTACGGCTTCTCCAACGAGATGCGGACCACATATCAGCTGATATTCTAGTACGTGAGGAAGGTTTTGACTTCTTGTATCCATGGGATCGTTGTCAGGGTCAACATTCTGACCTTGGGGGATTTACGGGACTTCACTGTATCGCATACATGGGGGTTGCCGAAATCGCGAGTGCGATGGTTGGTATGAAAACATGGGACCTGAACGGGCGTGATTCCAAGGGCGCAACGCCATTAATGTGGGCTGCTAAATACGGGAATTTTGCGCTCGCGGGGCTGCTTCTTGAGCAGGGAGCCGGTCCTGGCTTGTCGGACAAGCGGGGCCTAACATCGCTCACACATGCTGCGCAAGCTGGATTTCAGGATCTGGTGAAACTACTCTTGGAGGAAGGAAACGTCAGTCCCGATGCGCCGGATGAAGATGGCCGGACACCACTATCATATGCTGCCATATCTGGACATGAGGGCGTAGTAAAGATACTGCTGGAGCGAAAGGATGTCAATCCGAATTCGTCGAGCAAAAATTCCTGGACACCGCTACTATCTGCTGCCCTATTCGGACATGAGGGCGTGGTGAAGATGTTGCTGGGGCGAGGGGATGCCAATCCCGATTTGTCAGATAAAGATGGCCGGACACCACTATCATATGCTGCTGGATCTGGACATGAAGGCGTGGTGAAGACTCTGCTGGAGCGAAGGGATGTCAATCCCGATTCGTCGGATAAAGATGGCCGGACACCACTATCATACGCTGCTGGATCTGGATATGAAGGCGTGGTAAAGACTCTGCTGGAGCGAGGGGATGTCAATCCCGATTCGTCGGATAATGATGGCCGGACATCACTATCATATGCTGCAGAATCCGGACATGCGGGTGCGGCGAATATTCTACTGGACCGAGCGGATGTCAATCCTGATTCTCCGGATAACAATAGCTGGACACCACTATCATATGCCGCCGAATCCGGACATGAAGGCGTGGTGAAGATACTCTTGGGGCGAAGGGATGTCAATCCCGATTCGTCGGGCAAAGATGGCCGGACACCGCTATCATATGCTGCTGCATTTGGACATGAGGGCGTGATAAAGATTCTGCTGGAGCTAGGAGATGTTAATCCTGATTCGTTGGATAATGATGGCCGGACACCACTATCATATGCTGCCGAAGCTGGATACGAGGATGTAGTGAAAATGCTGCTAGAGCGAGGGGATGTGAATCCCGATCCATGCGATAATGATGGCCGGCCACTACTAGCATATGCTGCTATCTCTGGTGTTGTGGCCGTAGTGAAGATACTGTTAGAGCGAGAGGATGTCAATCCCGATTCTCCGGATAAGGATGGCTGGACACCACTATTATATGCTGCAGAATCTGGATATGTGGGTGTAGTGAAAGTACTGCTGGAGCAAGGGGATGTCAATCCCGATTTGCCGGACGAAGATGGCCGGACACCACTATCCCATGCTGCCCAATTTGAACATGAGGGCGTGGTGAAGATTCTGCTGGAGCGAGTGGACGTCAATCCCGATTCGTCCGATAAAGGTGGCCGGACACCGCTATCATATGCTGCCGAGGGTCGGCACAGGAGCATTGGGTCGCCATTCGTATGCATCATTAGCCCAGAATCTAAAAATGCGGGCGTAGTGAAGATACTACTAGCGCGAAAGGATGTCACCCCCGATTCAGAGGATGCAAATGGCCGGACACCACTATCATATGCTGCCGGAAATGGACGTAGGGGCGCAGCGAAGCTACTACTAAGGCGAGGTGATGTCAATCCTGCTTCGTTGGATAAATATGACCGGACACCGTTGTGGCACGCGGCACAGTCTTGGCATCTTATCCTGGCAAGAAAGTTATCAATACGAATGTCTTTGGATCCCCAAGCCATTCCCTATCCTTTCGACGAGTATCTATTGAATCTACGTGCGGTGCGCCCTGCAGCATCAGCTCCCGCGCCTATCTCCACATCCAACACTACCCTCGACCCTACCATCACCAAGCCCTCAAAGCCACCGAAACGTCATGCAGAGACCCAACCACCCTTGCGTCGTTCTAAGCGCAAGCGCTTCCCTCCCTCTTAACATCCTCGTGTATACCCGTCCTCACCGCTGAAGACTATATCGCCCTTTATGACATAATTGTCATATCTGCTCACATACTTGCCCCATGAACCCACCCTATACACCTCTACCACCTCCTCAAAGGTAGCATCCACATTCAAGCTATCATAATCGGCTTCCAGCCTACACAATAACAACCAAAATAACCGAGCAACGTGTCATGTAGTCAGAGTTGGCCCTACTGGGATCTGTTGGCTTTTTGTTTTTTATATGTCTCTCAGAGGGCAGAGCCGCTCTTTTTTTGTTGTGCTTTCGGCCACTTTTCCAACATAGGCAATATTCGACTACATAGCACACAACTCGATTATTCCATTTTTTATGGTAATGAGTCAATTTTTCCCCCCCTCATAATATATTCCACCCGGACCTTCACTCCTAATCGTTTTAGTTGGGACGGGGATACACACCGGAGATATTTTCTGTGCCTAACGCCCCATTCTTTATATGGCTTCCTTTTTTCCCCACAATTTCCTTGGTCTTGCCTTGCCCTTCACTTTTTCGAGGGGTGGCCGGTAAGATCAAGTCACCTCCGGTTTCCTTGTACCATAGCGTTTTTCTTTCCCCATGTCTTTCCCCTCGTTTTCCCCCTCTTTAGTTGGGGTTATTTTAGAGTCAGGGTATATGGCCGGGATGTGCTGTAAGATTGCCGTTTGAAATGGTTGTGAGTGGTTGACCTACTGCGATAACAGTAATGTTTTCTTTCGTCATTTCGGTTTTTCTTGAGAAGAGGAGGTTCTTTCTATGATATCAGTAGATTATAATAGATCCTGGGTATTTTGTCACGCCATTTGGTTATTATCTCCGTATATTCCTATTCGATTGATATATAGTATTGTGTTATGAATTCTAATTCGAGTATAATAATATTATATCAATGACAAATCATATATTCTTTCCCACGAACCAGCCAGTAACCCAAACTTCTAGTATTGTACAGTTGTGGGTCTTCCCCCTCAGGCATTCCTTTGCGGGAATTGGCAATCTTAGCCGCAGAGGTCCCAGTAAGGGTAGGCTGCAAGAACAACCGAACAAAAGCAAAAGCACACGACCGAAGTGAAAGGATGAATGCCTGATAGCTGTAGTTGATCGTTTTGACTAAGTCACGAATATAGTGAAGGATGAAAACCGAAAGGATGGTTTCTTGCAGGTAAAGAGGGATCCACAATGCTTGTTCTCTCTGAGAGGTGTTTTCACCTCTCTTACATAACAGGAAAGGTACTGCCTAAGCCGCCCACTTCTCAATTGTGAAAATGCATACCCAATCCTCACGAAAATGTACAAAAGGTTGTGAATGCTATTGAGTCTTGATATGTCATGGCGGGAGGCAGATTTCACATAACTTAACGAATGAAGGGAATAATGTGAACCAAGAAAAAGTTTACTGTTACCTCATCATGGAGCTGGAGGACTAGTGGTATCGGTACTGTACGTATTAACCCCCTTGTTGTCCATCGTAATCTCTAATACTCATTATCCTATGGAAATTCTAGTGATGTAGACGAAGAGTACTGGAAGAACTATGTGGTGGGAAATAAGTCAATATCAAAAGTATGATTCGAGGATAACAGAATAGTTGCGGAGACAGAGATGAAGGAGTAGTAATTTATTTAAATTTCCTCAGTAGAGCAGGCAGTAGGAAATTAGTGGAGATGGACATTATAGATGGGATATCGAAGCCAGCACTCGATTTACGAACAGAGGGAGAAGATATATTCACATAGCACATGAATGATGATCAGAAGCTGGAGATGGAGTCCAAGATGGGAAAATATTTGGAGTCATCTTCAGATATCGGTTACGCATGAATAGTGTTCCCAGCCGTCCGGTCCGTCGGCCTTCCGGGTAGGACGGGACTCACTAGAGCCCATAGCCTATTTTTTAGAGGGCCTAGCATGGACTACGCCCGGGAAGGTGAGGGGTTGATGGAACGTGGGGAACTATAGTCTTATATATTAGAGCTCCGGGACTAGCCTAAGTAGATATCATACACCACTAAACTCATCATTATGTCATCATGAGATATCACTCGTACCTTCTCCGCGGCCTACAACCACATGCCCTAAAAGCCACTCAGAGCCCAGGGGCACCCAAAGGGATACTCACCTGGTGTGGTCAATTAGGGAATTCAACCTCTAGCTTTGGGTAAAACTCTATTTTTACTGGGGATGACATGTCAAAAAAGAGGCTCTCCTTTGTAAGAGCAGAATCTCGGCTTTTAGAAATCTTATATCATCTCTAAAAATGCTATGAGAAGATGTTCGACCTGAATTTTTTACATATGGTATACTTTACTTTGCCAATAAACGTGTTACTGTCAGCCACAGCTACCGGGCCTATGCCGAACTACCCAAGCTCAACGTCAGGTTTTCAGCCCGAAATCTGCTGCTGCCGCCTGGTTCAAACATTGGGAAACCAGGGCTAGTGAAGTTGGGAGTATAGACATATCAAACACTTGCAGCTTCTAGAAAAGCCAATATTCCACTACTAGATGGAATGATAAGTTGTTTGGGATATGTTCGTCGAATGGGATGAGTACGGCGGTCTATAAGGACCCAAACAGCCAACGAACTAAGACATTGATTTTAGGTTTTTCGGATAAGCGAAACCCACAGCAAAAAAAAAAGAGAAAGGAAAAAGGGATGTGTTACGAATTCTCTAAGGTAAAGCGAGTGAGATTTCTAGTCTATGAAATGGTTACTTGGCTTCAAAGAAGAAGTTGGCTGTTATTAGGAAAGGAGAAACGGGTACAGTTGTCGATAAGGACCCAGACCTCCACCACGCTCAGATATTGCGTTTAGATTTTATCATAGGATAAGCGAAACTGCAACCAACGGCCTGTGGCGGGGTGTTTTGTTTAGCTTTCCCGGGCCAGGACCCCACCCTGCTGACAGGGCCCAGTCGAATTCGGGAGGCGAGAAATAGGGCCTACCCCAGGAAATGAGCGTGATCAGGCCCCAGCCGGGTGCGGGGCGGAGACAACCAACACAATATTACCCCCGGGCCTCTGTACTGGCGAGGTCGCAGAGTGTAAACCCGCCCCCCGCCCCGTAACGAACACTAATAATATCAAGGAGAAGTAGCAAAATTCAAACCAAAGAAAAGGAATAGGTGGCCAGACAGGGGAGAAGGAACAAAAAAACAAAAGTGAAGTGAGAGAAAGAACCGCTAGGTAGGTGGTGTAAGAGAAAAATCACATAAATATTATGAAAATTAATGATAGGAAACTAGAAAAAGCAAGAAAGTGAAAAATATTCAGAGAATAAGAGGCTGTTTCAATAGAACAGTCTTGTTCCGTTCTCCCAAACAATATTTTCTTTATATTTGCTTTTCTATATAGTTCCTCACTTTCCTTCCTTTTCCCCCAATTTCTCCTTTTCTAATAACAGCCACTTCCCACCCGAAGCCAAGTGACTTTTTCATAGACAAGAGATCTCGCTTGCTTCGCCTTAAACAATTCGTAACTTTTTCCTTTTCCCTTTGTTTTTTGTTGTGGGTTTCGCTTATCAGAAAAACCTAAAATCGATGTCTGAGTTCGGTGGCGGTTTAGGTCCATAGACCGCCGTAGGGTGAGGATGGGCAAGAGCTATGACACCAAAGCTTTGGAAAGTCTCATTTGCTTGCTCCTCCGCTTCGCCTAGAATTTCCAGACTCGCTAAACTTAAAAAGCGACGGCTCAGTTACCATCGCATGGCAAATTACTCAAGTACTCGAGTAGTGCAATCGAATGGGTAGTATTGAGCTGCCGGTGATAGCTTAACATAGGGAAAGACAAAAATTGACATAAATAGCTTTTTTTCTTTTACACCGATCCTTCCAGATTGCGTTGTTCATTGAGAAAATTAACTGGACACTAGGCGAGCGCAGTGATACATCGCTTCCCGACAGCCCGGCATAACAATCCATCAGGAAAAATCCTTGCCATTCAACAGGTACTTAATAATTTCTTCTCTTTGTTCATTGGTCCTTTTTTTTTGATTATTCAGATGGTAGTGTTTAAAATTATAGGATATGTTCGGTAGAGAGTATTGAGGTCCTTATTGTTCTACCTCGCCCGGAGGTGTCCTATATATACACAATCTCTACTTTACAGAAAAAGTTTTCTTCCCATCGTCCGACTCTCCATCACATTTTCCTCACAGCCTTTTGCTTCCCCCAATGAACTCCTTCAAACCGATTTCCAAATGGTTCCCCATTCCTTCTCTTTAGTCGTCTCATCCTCATACAGAATTTCCTTCAGCTACTGCAATCCTTAACACTGCTGATACCTTCCATTGTTTCCCAATCGTTGTAGTGCGACATCCTTCTTGTTCCATCTCTTAGCGTATCTTAGTCCCAAACATCCGACTCCTTCTAGTGTTGATTCCCAAACCGTCCCAACCCCCTAGTACATTTCCTGAATGTTCTCAAAACATCTCCGCTGCAGCTAACCTTCCCACAAAACAACTATCGCCGCAACTACCATAATCCGCAACACTTTCCAAAACCAAACTCTCCTCATTCAAACATTCCGTGTCGTAGCAGGGATCATCGAGATAGAACCTTCGTGATTATTCTAACACTGTTGGTGGGAGTGCTCATGTCGTGGCCTCCCCGTTGATGTTCGGTTAATTTTGTTAATGAACAATATGTCTAGCCTTTGACATCATCTCACCTTCCTTTAGGGCTCAGATCACCGGCTTGCAGCTGTCCGAGCGCTCCAAAACCGCGAGATATCCACCATTCGATTTTTAGTAGAAATCGGCAGACAGGTAATGTTTGAAGGGTCAATATTATAGAATAGCGAATTTAGTTAATGAATTTAGTTAATGAATTTAGTTAATGTCATCTAACTCTCCCTAACCACTAATCTTATTCCAATACTCTATCAAGAAAACGCTAATCCCCCCGAAGGAGTTCGACTTTTAAGTTCCGGGGTCAAGAAGACAGTGCTTGCTATGAAAACTAACCCCTTTAGGTGATCTATATTACACCAGTGCTCAGCACCGTCCGGTACTTGTATGCAGTGTTGACAACGGTCTGGGGTCTGGAGGCCTAGCGATCTATGAAGATCCGAGCCTGACTGCTGGGATCTGGAGAGGACTGCGGAGGCCGTCCGGGTTTATACCCTTTGACAGACTAGGAGCAACGGCGAACCTCAGACTAGGTTATGTGAACGATAATAGGCATACTGTCCTAGAGTACTTGGAGTTTCTAGGCTTCTTTTCTTTTGAAATTCTATATTTTTTTAGTTACTCACGGGATACCTGGCACTGCACAGTTGGTGTAAATTAAGGCAAGCTGTGTGCCGGACGAGGACTGTATTGCATCCTCGTTCGCAGCCGAGGCATTTCCAAGCATCTGCCTTTCTGCAAAGACTTTGCGAATTGAGGTATAACGGTGTAGGGGTATTCTATAGCCTTCCTCTAGTTGGATGGTGTGTCGACCGAGCTGTATCGGCCTGTGTGATGTATGATTGTGACCCACTACTATTCACGGCAATAACTCAATGGGAGGTGACCGGAAGGCGGCGTGCCTGATGGGATGGACAAGGGATAGAGAGAACTAGAACCACTGAGAGCAATAGAGACAGAACAGAGACGTTGTATATTGGGTGATCCCCACCAGGGGGCATATTCCTCCCTAACTAAGATACATCAAGGTGGCTTAGTCGGTTGGGGTATTCTGAACGTTGGTCAGTGGGGTAACTGGAAGCTGCCTGCTCATAAGGGTATCGATTGGGCTGTGGGTATCATCTGTATCCCTCAGTCAGAGTTTAAGTATATAAGGGGATAATGTCTTCTTCTGATTGGTTTGTTCCTCTGCTGGTGTATGTGGAAGCTGTCACCTTCTGACTCAGTGTGTGTATAATTTTCTTCAGTTCTCTAACTTCTCCACATACTGAACCTTCGTTGCACTGGCCCTTCCGCTTCTTCCTTTCCTTACTCTTTGACCACTTCTCCTTCTGACCTCTTTGATTTATCAGACTTCTTCCTCTCGACACCAAACATGGAATAGTCGTTATCCTGGTTGTCCTGGTTGTCACTGTTCCAGCTACTATACTTCTCATAGCCCTTAATTTTCAATTAGATAGCATAGAGCAAAACGCATTTAACAACTTAATGCTGAGATTTACAGGAGCCCATCCTGAGGAAGATTAGAATGGGTATTTCATACAACCGTCAACTCGTCAGACCATCAATGTAGTATTGGATACAGGTTTTATCAAAGTGCTGGACCCTGCTCAGTTACTGCAGAAGTAACTTGAGAACTCGCTGAGAGTACAAGAACACATCATTATTGCCTTGTTGGAGTTTGCTCATCACAAAAATGGTATCTTCCTGTGCTTGACCATCTCTCTCCTCAGCATCAAATTATGCAATCAGGGCTTCCCTCAATACCTCTTCATTCCACGAAACTTTCTCTAGAAACGTGTAAATAAACTTCCATGCCACAGACCTGATAAGGGAGGTGTCATATATCTGCCCAACCTCTCTCATCTTCAACTTCTCTCTCTTTCCATCAAAGTTCTCACCCATTGCATCAAACCAGGAGTTCATCCTCAATAAGAACATTCTGACTCTGACTTCATCATCAGCAGTGAACACAATCCGACTTGTCTGCTGAGAAGTCATGATTCAACTCAAATGACCTGTAACAATCTTATTGAGCACAACAAGGGGGGGGTAAGTTGTTAAGGTTGAAGGAAATAATAACCTATGCGGGTCTGACGATCCATAATGCGCAATACTGGTACAATAGCGGAGCAACTAGCTCTTAAACAAACTACCAAGATCAAAGCTACAATCAAGAGTTCGATCACCAACGCACAAACTAGAAGCAAAGAAAACTTCTCTGCTCCAATGCCCACGACTCCACAATACTCAATTGCTCACAACTCTCTCAACCTCCGCCCTGCTCACCCTCTCAACACTATCGCATATCTAATCTTAATGCCCAACACTCCTGATGCCTACTATCTATCTAACTGATGGTAGAGACAGGAGTATATATAAAACAACAACGTAGCCTTCCAGGCTCCCTCTCCCATCCTTCCATCGATCGCAACAGCGATCTATTCCCTTCCATGCATGTCCCTTCTTCCACGCAGGCTTCCTTTCCTTCCCTGATCCAAAGCACATATCTGGTGGTATGCTGATGGATAACACTATAGAAGGAACATGCTGAGTAGCATCAAAGAGCTTGCCCATGGAGTGTGTATCTCTCCGTATGGCATATGCCATGAACCTCTTTGTCTAAACTTTAACGGGTTGAGTGTGTGCGTATCTGGGGGGTAGTGTGCACACCCGATATATTGAGTATGTCAAGCAGTATCCAACATTTTCAAGAAAGGTTAAATACCAATCCATTTCAGAGCACCATAGTGTGGGGGTATTCTATGACGTTCCTTTAGTTGGATGGTATGTCAACTGAGCTGTCACGGTATCCACCTCTGTGATGTATAATTGTGACCTACTAGTAGCCCCTTGCCCCTATGGTGCTTATGATAATATGTATAGAAAATTATAAAGCTAAAAAGGAAATATACATATACAATAAAACCAAAGTTAGAGGTCTGGAAAGCAAACAGAGCAAGTAAAGAATACACCTAGCATCAACAGTGTTATGTACTGGATGCAGTTCTTCAGTGTAGTGAAAGCTATATCTAGCACCTGCTACTGGTATAAGTATACTTTCTTTGAGTGTAGTCTGCAAATGATATTGGGCATTTACCCACTTAATCTAATAAATCTTATTTGATCAGCAATGGGTCTCTCAGAATGATTAATAGATTGAGAATAGAAATTTGTATCTTATCAAGCATGCCCTGCCAGATTTATAGTGGGTGCATGAACTGTTATTATTATAATTCACATATGGTCAGTCTTCTCAGTACTCACTATGCCTCTTGCTTTCAATAATACATTTTGCTAATAATAATAAATAATGCTTCATGTATACTCACTTGATTCCATATTATTTGAAATAGTATCATGTATATAATAGTAGCAAAGAAAATTGAAACTAACCACAAATATCATAGCTTAAGCTAATAATATGATCTCATAGGACTTTTATTTGATGTATTAAATACTTTGAAATTTTGTTTGTAGCTATTTTGGAAGGTAGTGTGGCTCTCAAAGCTAGTAGAGGTAAATATATATCTTATAAACCAGAAACAATAATATCTGTACATGGAGTTTATGTACTATTCCCATACTTTCTCATATACTTCAATTCTGTGATTCAAGATACTCTCTAAACCTTCCAGGCAGTTGGTTAAGTCTTGCAAACTTTATTCCATAGTTATTGGAAAGAGAAATACTTCCCTCTAGCTTGAACCATGTAGGGTACCCACACAGGATAAGGCCAAAAGCTGTGTTATATAGTTTATTCATATAGTTAGAGCTATAGAATAAGTTTTGGTTAGTTTGGGCATTGATATTTAGAGATTTCCCACCTCAATAGCAAACATACCAGATTTTGCTTGAAATATTTAGCATTATTAGAGTTGTGGTGTGAAATCTTGCAATCCCAATGCCCAAACAGACTAAAACTTATTTTATAACTTTAACTGTCAGAATAGACTATATAACACAGCTTTTACTTATCCTGGATGTGTACTCTACATGGTTCAGGCTAGCGGATAGTATTTCTCTTTCCAATAACTAGTAAATAGAGTTTACAGCCCTTGACGAACTGCGTTGAATGTTCAGAGAGTATCTTGAATAACATAAATGAACTATAAGAGAAACTATTGGAATAGTAAGCAAATCCCATCACTAGATATCATTATGTCTAGTTTATAAGATATATATTCAATTCTAGTAGTTTTTAGAGCCAAACTACCTTCCACAATAGCCACCAACAAAAATCCAAAGCCTTTCATACATCAAATAAAAGTCCTATGAGATCATATTATTTGCTTAAACTATGAAATTTGTGGTTGGTTTCAATTTTCTTTGCTATTATTTTAAACAAGATACTATTTCACCCAGTTTGGAATCAAGTCAGTATACAACAAGCAGTATTTATTATTATAAAATCTAAACTCCTGATTCTGATTTTCCATATTGAAAAGTACTTTGAGACAAATTTTCAATATGAGATTCCTACCGGTTGTGTAGATAATAAAATATATATTTGGTGTTTTAGTGGTTGCCATGGTGAGCCCTATGTGGGTACTGAGCCTGAACCCGGTAAATTACGTTATACCTTACGCAATATCTGACAAAATACCGTAAGAACTTGAATAATTGAACCGTGTGCTATGTCGTCGGACTTTCCTCTCTCAGTAAGGTCAAGAAATTTTTGTTTTTTTTTCTGTCTCAGCAGGGGGGAAGGGGCTGTGTTTTTGCTGTGTTTTTTGCCCCTATTCCAGAGAAGGGAATTTCGGACTTCATAGCACACGGTTCAATTATTCAAGTTCTTACGGTAGATAAATAGAGTGATTGGCTTGCCTAGTAGTACTTCAGTGTGGTCTAGTAATAGAGTGCCTGAAACTACATGCAATATTAGCAATAGTTCTTGAAACTAGAACAGATTATACTATAATAGTGAATATATGGGAGAATGATGATTAAGAAAAGGGGGGTCAAAGCACTATTGGGCAGAAAATAAAGAGGTACTAGATAGAATAATAAAAGAGTGATAATAGACCTTGGTAAGAGAGAAGGGGAGAAAGAAATGATAGTGAGAAAATAAGGCAGAGAGGAAGGGGAAGAGAAGTATTATATTCAATCTGTAAGACATGGGTCAAGTCGTGTGTGTGGGTTATTTGGTACTTACCGTCACAATAGTGGGTTGGATTACCCTTTCCTGATAATCAGTGGTTTTATCAGATGGTCAGATCATCTTTTGAGATAAGCATGTCTAGTACATATATAGTCTCATATACTCGGCAATCGATTGGCCGCGAGTTGGCCTGGCGATATATGGCTAAGTGGGATGGGCAAGGATGGCATAGACAAGAAGAAACCGTGATCAATAAAGATAGAAAGGAAACGTTGTCTATTGGACGCTGATCTCCCGGAAGGCTGCTGTCTCATAAACTATGGTACATCAAGACGGCTTTGATGCAGAGAATGTATGCACGTCAAGGCAATTTAACACGGTACCGTAAAATCTCGAATAATTGAACAATGTGCTAGGAAGTGGAATTAAAGGTGAGTCATGCCAAGTATTGCTAACAGAATTGCGCAATATCAGTCTTAGAAAGTCTTGGTACTAATCTAATCATAGGAAAAATTCTGCTCGTCATCCTCCTCCTCAAGCTCCTGATCCTCCGTCTCAACCTCATGGACAATCCCCCAGTTCCCCTGTCCTGCTTTTAGAAATTCTGTGGCTAACCCTTTTACAGATATCTCTATGTCCTCGCTTCCATCAAGGGGAAGCGAGAGACCTACCACCCGAAAGTCCTTTTGAACAACCTCCACCTGCTCCACCGAAAATCGCTCCCACGCCTCCCCAACCGCCCAAGTCGTCGCAACTCTTCGCCGCCTGACTATACTCTTTTGAAATGAGCCTCTCGCAGCAAGTATCTTTTCCTCCGGATCTTCGATATCGGTGAGCTTTGTTTCTAATGTCTCCTAGGTACTATAATGTTAGATTTGATTTAGTTTTTTTTCTTTTTTTCTAGATATGCACTAACTTTCAATATGTCTTTAAAGGGCCAATTTATCGATACATCGAGGGGCCGCACAATCCCAGTGAAGCCTGCTGTTATTACACTCACTGTGATATCATGGGCTTTGAAGGTATCAAGAACTTCTTCTGTCTTGTGCCCGGCAAAGAGATCAAGAGCGAGAAGGGTTGGCTGACAATCCAGCACAGGAATGAGTTGGGTCTCGAGCCATTCAACCATATTGGTTGAATCGGAATAAGCGGTGGGATTAAACTTTACCACCACTCCCGTGTCGTAAAGCTTTTGCTCTGTTAGGATTGATGGCCCGATTCCTTTCCCTCTAAAAAAAACAAGAGGTGCGACTCGAGGAATACCATCAGCGAATATGGTAAGTTGAATTGTTCCTTGCCTCTTGTCCCAGCCAGATCTCGTTGACTGAAGCCAAATAGTTTTCTCCCTAATAGCATTGTATGTCTCCCCCTCCAAATACTCAAATGAAAGAGTCTCTGATCCATATTACGTATGTTTTGCAGACGATAGCTTCCTACTGCCCCCTCACTATCGCTTAGTCTTTGCTGATCCCCCTCTCGCAGCTGTGAATTCCGCCGATTGTACCGCATCCAGGTAAGTATGGAATCCCCAAAGTCCCGAGGAAGTTTACCTGCGATATTCATTACAGATCTTAAACTAATTTGATGCCAGGTCAAAAGGTTACGAAACCAACCATTGGAGCAGCAGAACTCCTTTGGATCTCTCTCTGGATAGAGCTTAGCAAATAGATCTTTGCTTGGTCTCAGGAACCACCCAAGCCTCACTGGTCTCCCTAAAGCCCGTCGCTCCCGAAACTGGAGAAATAATTCTCGCTGCATCTCCTCCCACTGCCACTGTCGCCCTCCTCCCACCGCCCTCCGCTACTCTTTTGTTTGAGCTCCGTACTTTCCCTCTTTTTCTTCCTTTTTCCATCGAGCAAGGTTGCCAGTTGGTGTCTTGAAGTAGTCCGCTGCTTCATCTCTGCTAGGTCGCGCTTTTTTGTTGGACCACATGGTATAGATGCTGTATACCAGTACGAAAAAACGCGTAGTTTATAATTAACTGTATACGACCGATAGGGATTTTGAACCCGCTTTAGGTGAGAGACCTTCTGGAGGATTTCGCTTAGAGGTTTTCGCTTTGGTCCTCTTTCTTTTTTTATTCCGGCATAGAACTCCGTTGGAGGAAGAGCTGGGAGATCTATTTGGACTTTGATATGTCCTGCTGCTTTTTTGTTGGAGGCCTTTGTTGACATTTTCACTTTCAAATGTATTCTATATTCTCAATGGCATTCTTATGTTTTTATTTATTTATTTATCTCTATTTACAATTGTTTACTATAAATTATGACTCTCGTGATGATGAGTTGACGTTGGAGTCAATGGCAATATCCGTTGATTACTCCTCATACTTTTTCATTTTTTTGTCTAAAAATCGTTACTCATACACTAATTTCCTTCCTTCCCGGTTTCACACCTTATTTTGACTTCATAGCACATTGTTCAATTATTCGAGATTTTACGGTATTTTTGTTGGGTGGAAAACCGTGCACCGAACCGCTAAACTACCCCATCCAACGGGTACTCGGCACACCGGTAGGAAGTGTATGCCTGTCGAGGTTCCCCTAATTGGTCCCAGGCCTTTTCAGCCAGAGGGGGACAGTTCTAGTCCAAACCCTGCGCCCAGAGTTCGACAGGCTTCTTTCTTTCGCTAAAAATTAGGGCTGTCCAGCCTACCGGTATTTCCCCCATACCTGTTGCTGAGTAGTAAATTAAGCGTCACACAGATACGGTAATCCCGACCAACCAGACCTGAGCGATAGATTCTCCTGCACACTCAACCCGAGCAGGTAAAGCCCTCAAGCTGTGGGCTTCAGCTAGGTTTTTTTTTTTAGGGGGGGGCAACCGACAAGAAAAAGCAACTTCCAACTACCACAACGCAACACCCGTAAGCGAGCAGTGCTCCGAAAGCCTTGTCTTTTCACCTTCTCCACCTTGTCCACCTTCTCCATCTTCCCCCAAATCCGCTAAAAACAAGTTCCTTTCGCTCTCTTATGATCCTCGAACAGCACCACCACCGCCGCTAACACCAACAGGAATAGCGGTAAGCGAGACAAGATGGGTTCGGCAGAATCTCGAATCAGGGCCATTAATATAAACAGGAACGTCGGCAATGTGACGGACAGCTATAAGAATGTATGGAATAACTACGAGATATCCGTGTCGGACGAGAAGCGGCAGATTCTGGAATGGCTGTCTCCCATGACGTCTCGGGAAAGGCATCGGATGGTGAGTCACGACCGGATGGATGGAGTAGGAGACTGGCTTCTTCGGATGAATGAGTTCGAGAAATGGTGTACGAGCGAGGATCGGGCTGTCCATCCCGTGTTATTCTGTTATGGGGCTCCCGGGGTAGGGAAGACATATCTGAGGTGTGTATAGTATGATGGCTTTGTTGAAATAGTGTGTCGAACTAATCGGTATAAACACTAGCTCTCTTGTGATAGATACACTGTGCGATGCGGTTGGCGGAAACAATGTGGCCGTGGCTTGTATCTACTGCGACTTCCATGCGCATAAAGAGCAATCGGCAGCTGGCCTGTTAGTAGCTCTCTTGAGGCAACTTGTCGCGGGGGTGGAAGCGATCCCGGGGGAGATAAAGGAGGCCTTTAACCGAGCGAAGAGAGAGGTTGATGGTCGGGCACTCCGGCTACCTGAAATCAGCATGATGCTCATCAAGTCTTTCTTGTCTTTGCAAAGGGCCTTTATTTGCATTGACGCTTTAGATGAGTTTCCCACTAAGCATCGACCCGAACTTTGGAACTCTTTACGGCATATCGTCCAAGTGTGTCCAAACATCCGACTATTCATTACCGGGAGGCCGCACATTCGTGAGGAAGTCAGAAAATATTTCCCCGGATATCCCGACCTACCCGCCATAAAGCCTACTACGGAGGATATTCGGGGATATCTTTCTATGAGGTTGGAAAAGGACCCAGAGCCGGATGCAATGGATACGAAGCTGAAGGCCGATATTCTTAGAATTATTCCAGACAAGATCTCCGAGGCGTATGTAAAACTCGCAGATAGTGAATCCATGCTTACCGGCTAACAACGGTATCTAGATTTCTTCTCATTTCCCTAGTTATGAACGCAGTCCTAGAAGGTGTCACAAGACATGAGAGAAGACAAACGCTTCTTAAAATGACGAACGGCTTTGGCTTAGATGATGCATACAGCATAACTCTAGATCGCATAAGAGAGCAGGGTGGGGGAAGAGAGAAGCTAGGAATGGAAGCGCTGATGTGGGTTTCATGTTCCGAACGACCGTTAAAAGTGGAAGAGCTCTGCCATGCATTAGCGGTTGAAGTGGGAACCACAGACCTAAATGTCGAGAATGTCTCGACAACACGGACCTTGCTGAGCTGTACACTAGGACTTGTTTCAATTGATGAGCAAGGGTCCATAGTCCGTCTCGTGCATTTCACCCTTCAGGAGTATTTTATAGCACATCCAAACTCTTTGTTCACCACACCTCACTCGATTATGGCACAAATATGCCTCACCTATTTGAACTTTCGGTCCGTGAATGAGCTTTCAACTACTCTCGATACCACCCTATCGACAACAACGCCGTTTCTCCACTATTCCTCATGCTACTGGGGATTCCATGCGAGGAAAGGGATGACAAATGATGCGAAACGCCTTGCCTTACAACTTCTTGAACGAGATGCGAACCACATATCTGCTGACATTCTCCTGCGTGAGGAGAGTGTTGATTTCTTGTCCTGGTGGGATCGTAGCCTTGGTAGTAATCCCAATCTTAGTGGATTTACTGGACTACATTGTATGGCATACATGGGGATTACCGAAATCGCAATTAACATGGTTAGCATGGAAAGATGGGACTTGAACGGGCGCGATTCCAACGGTGCCACGCCATTAATGTGGGCTGCTAAATACGGCAATTACACACTCGCAAAGCTACTTCTTGAGCAGGAAGGTATCGACCTTACATTATTAGACGATCAAGGCCTAACACCACTCACGCATGCTGCGAAGTCTGGCCATGAGGGCATTGTCAGACTACTCCTAGAGCGAGGAGCTGTCAACCCCGATTCGGTGGATAAGGATCACCGGACCCCACTGTCATATGCTGCTATGTTTGGGCATGAGGGCGTGGTGAGATTACTCCTGGAGCAAGAGAACGTCAAACCTGATCCATCGGATAGGTATAGCAGGACACCACTATCATATGCGGCTGGAGCTGGACATGAGGGCGTGGTGAAGATACACCTTGAGCGAAAGGATGTCAATCCCGATTCGTCGTGTAAACCTGGCCGGACATCGTCATCAGCGGCTGTCGGATATGAAAATGAGGACTTTGTGAATAGAACCCTGGGGCGATGGAATGTTAACCCCGAGTCGTTGGATGGGAATGGCCGGACACCACTATCATATGCTGCCGAATCGGGATGTGAGGGTGTTGTGAAGATATTCCTGGAGCGGGCGTATGTAGGTTCGGAGCTGGTGTCTTCCGGTCCCCCCCGCTGGCCACGGCACGTCAATCCCAATTCGTTCGCTAAAAACGGTCGGACACCACTGACATATGCTGCTTGGTCAGGCCATGAGGGCATTGTGAAGATACTCGTAGAACGCGGGGATGTCAGTCCCGATTCACCGGACGGGAGTGGTAGGACGCCACTATCATATGCCGCCGAATCTGGATGTGAGGGCGTTGTGAAAGTACTTCTAGAGCGAGGGCATGTAGGTTGGAAGCTTAGGTATCTCGAGCAGCACCTGCGGTCGCGGCATGTAAATCCCGATTCGTCGGATGGCTTGCGCAGGACACCGTTGTCATATGCTGCCAAATACGGAAACGAAGGCGTTGTGAAGATACTCCTGGATTGCGGGGGTGTCAATGCCAGTTCGTTGGATGTGGGTGGTAGGACACCGTTATCATATGCTGCCCAATCTGGACACGAGGGCATTGTGAAGATACTCCTGGAGTCCGAGGGTGTCAATCCCAATCTATCGGATGGGACCAGTAGAACACCGCTATCATATGCTGCCGAATACGGACATAAGGGCATTGTAAGGACATTAGTGGAGTGCCGGGGTGTCAATTCTGATTCGCCGGATTGGTGTCGCAGGACACCGCTAGCATTTGCTGCCCAATCCGGACATGATGGCATTGTGAAGGTACTCTTGGAGCGTGGGGATGTCAATCCGGATTCTTCGGATGAAGATGGCCGCACACCGCTATCATATGTTGCCGAATACGGACATAAAGGCATTGTAAGGATACTAGTGGAGTGCGGGGGTGTCAATCCCGATTCGTCGGATTGGAATGGCAGGACACCGCTATCATATGCTGCCAAATCTGGACATGAGGGTATCGTGAAGATACTCCTAGAATACGGGGATGTCAGTCCCTATTCGTCGGATGGGGGTAGCAGGCAACCGCTCTCGTATGCCGCCGGACCAGGAAGTGAGTGTGATGACGCTGTAATGCAGGGCTCCTGATGATGAGTCCTCCGCGAAACGTCAAATTGATGGTCAGCAGCTCTGTGGCAATGGGCCAGGACCAAAGTTTGGAGTTACACACTCTTGCGAATTGTGGGGCCAATTTTACTAGCATTCCACCTTGACAATATCTAAGCACCAGCACTTGTTTCACCCCCATCGAATTTCCACTTTTCTACCTCGAACTCCTTCTAGCAGAAACACTTGAGTCCGGAAAAAAAACACCCTCTTTATTCTACATGGAATTATCTACATCTCTAAAGTTTTCTTTCTTTGAAATTCGTTATTGCCATCGACTTGTTAGACATGAAGTTTTGATAGTTTGAAGGACCCGGTTTGGCCCGTTTAAACTACTCGAGTACTCCTGCAGCGAGCCGGTGTCAATCCCGTTTCGTTTGATGGCTACATTCCACTCCTGAATCCTAGCATCCCCAGCATATTGGTGTGAAGAGGCTTTTCTCAGAATCATGGCCTTTTAGTCATGAGACATCAAAATCTCTGCCCCTTCACAAGAAGTGGAGTTAGGTCCGGTGCCCCAGCAAGAGGGCATTGTTCTCGACAAAAGGTATTGAATCGCCGAAGCCATCCCTCTCTCTACCCCCAGACGAGTCTCTACCAAATCAACCGGAGCAGACTCTTCAGTATCCGTTCCCGCACCCGTCCCCATGTCCAACAATTCCCCCAGTAACACCACCTTGGCGCCTTCAAGGCCACTGAAGCATTCTATAGCGATCCAACCGCTTTTGCGTCATTCCAGGCTCAAGCACTTCTATTCATCCTAACACCCCCGAGATTACCCACCATACCTATTGTGTTGGAAGGATGTGGTTGACTTTAGAATATGCGGGAATGTCTGAGAGATTGTCTAGGTGATAGCAGATGATTTGGGAGATTGAACTAGAATGTTTCACAGTTTATGCAGGAGATTTGACCGACATGTCTTTCCTTTGTTTATCACGGAAGTGTGCGGAGGAACAATGACATGGAGGGAAATAGAGAGATTGGTGTGGTGATCGATGGAAGGATCACGATGGGCTACTTTTGTTTTACTTATGCACCTATCTCTACCGTTGAGTTTTGTTTTAGTTTAGTAGAGCGAACTTTTGGGCGAATTTCAGAGCGTGAGTGAAGTGTGTAAGTTCCGTGCGAATTCTCTTTCCATCGTCTACCACTGTGCCATTCATAACCTGCTAACGTTAAGATATTGAAGACTCCTCGGGCCTTGCTACATAATTGTTATATCTACATACGCACCTACCTCATGGGCCCGCCCCTCCCCACCTCTACCGCCTCCTCCAAAATAGTATCCACATGGACCCATGAAAATCGGTTTCCGGCCTCGGGTTTACTAATCTTTTTCCACACAATGTATTCGACCGGGGCTTAAGTCACCTCGGAGTCCTGAGTATTATAGTTTTTTTCCTCTTTCTTATTTTTTTTTTCATTTCTTTCCTATTTTCCCTAGGTTAATTTTATTCTAGAGCGAGAGTTTACTGGCATATATATTTCCTGATCGCAGCGTCAGGAATGCCCATGAATTGTTTCATGTGCCATAGCGCAAGGTTTTTTCTTATTTTTTTTTTTTTTGGAAAGAAGCGGGTTCTTTACTTGTTATTATAGGTTAGATACAGGGCGTTTTGCTGCTCCATATGTATATCACTTGCACGCTACTTGCATCAGTTTCCTTCTGACCCATATATAGTATTTTGTCATGACATTTCAACTCGGGGAAGCAGCATAAATTGGTAACGGTGACTTATATACTCTATACAGTATACTCGCAATCGACCCGGATGTCTAGTGCTCTATCATACGGGGGTTGCAGGGAGCGAGAGGAGACGGATTTCAAATAAAAAATAAAGGGGATCTCAATATGGATTACGAGAATTACCCATGAACATGATACGACAGCCTATACGAGTCAATCTCAATGACTTGCTAGACCATTAAGTTCAGCGTCTGTTCTATAAAAATAATTTTCAAAGCCCCAAGCTGTGCTCCCAACTGTCCGGGGCCCTCTAGGGCCCCCCAAGAAGAAATTCCAATGACGCCCGATAAGACTAGCCGCCTCTATGCATCAGTACAGAACAGCGAGATCCCAAAACAACCACCCTTGACTCAGGTGGGTCCTGTGAGGTTAAACAGTGCTTTTCGGAGGTAAGAGCAGAGCTGCAGGAAATTCTGAGAAACGCTCGGAGGAGATGCACGACGGTAAGGGATATTCAGGATTGAATGTTTTTTCTACAGCGGAAAATTGTTGATCAAGTTCCTTGCTAATTAAGAGAGACATGAAGGGTATATATATATCCCATTTTAGTAATATAAAGCACCAAGCAGAATGCCAACCTCCACGCCCACACTCATTTTCGCAATAAGTAGGAAGCTCAGACCAAGCTCTCGTTTATTAACACAAGGTACCATTTTTTAATAGGGGACGGTGGGGGAGTGTATGAGTGATATTTCATGATTTCGGCATCTCTGCTGCGAAACCTGGTCAAGCAAATGGAATGAATAACTTAGGTAGGAATGTTGGAGTTTAATTTGTGTATATGCCTTGTACTCGGGAATGAATTTTCGGGTTTTATCTATTCCCCCTAGTAATGACAAGTTTAGGCGCATTCCACAATCTAGGAGAGCATTACTGGGTTTGTAACCATATCCCAAACTCTATAGGATGGTGAAGCACCCATCTTGATGGGGCGCCCAAATTAAATGGGTTTCCCAGCAGTAGATAAATAAAGTGGTGCGCAACCGTAGGAGTTTAAGTCGTGTGATGTGACCAGTGACCACAAGCGTCCCGGCAGCCCTATAGCCACCTACCGGAATCCAGCTCCGGGCGCTCCGGGCATGTGTTTCAAGCTATCGGGCAAGAGATTCCGACTTTGTAAATTATTACCGTCAAACAGGATGACGGTAGGTCCTTGCAGTTTTCTACCGACCTGTGGCTCCCGGACGGTACCTGCAATCACCCATCCCCTATAGTCCTCGCTAATTATCTGTACTAGAGGTGGACGTTAGTGACAGGAGGGACCAGGGGTTTGAAATCGCCGTGCTCATTACTGCCAAAGGCAAAAAATGATTTAATTTGGTAGGTATAACGCTGGGAAGGGTAAAAAGTCTTGACATCTCGAAGCCATGTCCCTCCCATCACTAAAATTCATCCCCGAGTAGGGCCCGCCAATTACCCCTAGGTCACGTCTGTCATCCGTCACCTGTAGTTCCCTGGTAAATTCCGCAAACTGAAACACTGGCAGTCCCCGCCCCTCCTTCTCGGGCAGTCGTCCGGACGGATGCTAAGATACCCGTAGGTCCCGGGGGTCCCTTCAGGTACAGCCTCCGCACCGTCCGGATCCGAAGGGGGACGGAGAGGGCGTGAGAGCCTAAAGATAATTATTAAAGTTTGCCGCCTGCGGGGCGCCCGGGTCTGCGGTCTTGTGTCTTCGGCTGTCGGGAGTATGGCGTCCGTTTGTCCGGGGGATGGCGGACTAGGCCGCTGGGGCGCGGGTCCTGAGCGGGAAATGTGGGTCTTCCCCTTCGGAATTGATGCTAGGAGTATCAGTTGGCTAGTATTTTTGCTTCCCACTCTTCTGCTCAGATTTTAGACTAACTTTGACAGCCTAGAGAACATGCGCCGCTTCGAAAAAACTCCGGGTGAGCGCTGGTGGTTAAGTCACATATCGACCCTCCCGTTCTCCATCCTCGTCTGCAACATTTTCCCAATCTTTGCTATTCCCGTCACATCGATCCTGGCCCCCACCTTTATCTCTGCTACTACTAACGGTATCCACATCGCAATCCTGGTCGTTCTCTGATCTTGCTCGTTAAAAAGCACCACCGTAATCAACAGCTGACACCGCTCACTTGCCATTACGCTGAACAAGCGCTGGCAGCTACCCGTTGCTCCTCCGACACGCGATGATTAAGGATCAGTCTCTGCGAACTCTGCCTCATTTCGAGGGAGGGGAGGTTAGAGGGCACAGTGGGACGGGGGAGGTTATTTTGCATGAAGCATACTAGACAGTGGAAAATAATGGACAAAACGATCGATGGAGATGTTAGTCAAGGGAGAGCTAGGAGATATATATCTTTGAAATAACTAGGAACTCAAGAACTTAGACGAACATCTAAGAGGTCATAAGAAACACATCCATCTCTAAGAAGAGAACGCCAACGAGCATCACGATCCTCAGTGTTCCTGGCTTCCCCGGTGCCTTAAAATCCCACGCACGATACCCGGTGCCGGCCAACCCAGGAGGAAAACCCTACCAATCCAACCAACCCTATGCCGCCCGCCAGAAAGTGCGAAAGGTGTTGTTATGAGGTGCCAATTGTGGAACGGTAGGCCAGCAGGAGGATTAAAGAGAATGAAGACAAGAAAGAAACAGCTCTGGATTCTTCGGACTCGTATTTTGCTTGCTTGTCCTTATCTATGGCAGAAAAAATGGTTTATATAGGCAATACAAAGATCCACCCCATCTTCCCCGCTCACGGGATTCTACCCGGCGATGCCTACAGAGAAATGGTGTTCCGGTCCTCATTGCACCTAAGATTCCGATCAATCCTCCGCTTTGCTTCCCGATCATTTCCGGACATACCACCGGATACTCATATATTGTATACAAATCAGGTACAGTACACCCGTTCCTCCTCTTGCATTTATAATGAGGTACAAAGGAAACTACTAACAAAAGAGTAATTAGATAGGTGGTACAAAGGAAACATTCTTCTGTGCGGAGTGATCGCCGGTGATTTTCAACAAAAGGAACAACAAACTAAACCAAATACCAGATAACCGATATTCGACAGCAGCACCCCCCGGCGGGTATCAATGAAACAAGACCAACACCGACATCCTATGCCTACTAACACAAGATGTGAAAACAAAAACCCATCATTGTGTGCCTAATCCCCGCACACCTCCGTATTTATACGCCCGATAACCGCACGCGCTATAGGCAATCCAAAAAACCCGGGGGTGCGAAAGGGCTACTAAGCCGGTCTAGTTAATCAGGGCGCTCAACCTCTGCTGGAGGTCTTTGATGCTGCTCGGCTATGCTCGGCCTACCGGGCACGCGCGCACGGCTTATCCCTTTATCGTTCGGACGGAGGGTCCGGATACGCGCCCGGAACCGACGCAGCACCGGAATAAGTACGGCCATGAAAGATTCGGATGCACGGAGGCTTCGAGCCGTGGGAGTTCTTTATGAAGCCTGTTTTTATTTTGTTAGCGCGAGAGTGTGCAGAGGAGAAAGGGGGACATGTGTGGAAGAGAACGGACATGTGTCGTGATCTCTGGGAGAATAGGAGGAGGACTTGGCTGATTTGTATATATTCCTGTCTTTACCGTTAGCTAGTTTAGTTAGTTGAGTGTGAGAGTTAGAGCGTGAGCGAGCAGTTGAGTGAGAGAAGCTCCCCACTCCTCCTAAGTTGTGCGTTGGCGATCAAAGTCCTTGTGTTGCTTTAATCTTGGCGTTTCGTTTCGTAGCCCCCTTTTCGCCGCTTAGCAGTCGCCGTTTAGGAGCCTCTAAGTTGGGATAAAACTCCACCTTTAATAAGTATGACATCTCAAAAAAAAAAAAGTTGGGGGGCCTTTTGTAAGAGTAGAACCCCGGATTTTAGAAATACAATTTCATCTATAAAAATGCCATGAAGAAAAGATGCTAGAACTGAATTTTTCGCATATGCTATGCTTTCCCTTCCCAAGAGACACGTCTCTATCAGTCGCAGCAGCCGGGTTTATGCCGAACTACCGCAATCGAATACCCCGTTTTCGGCCCTAAACTGGCCTCCACAGATCGACCAAAATACCGGGAAGATAAGCCTAGAGGAGCTGGGAGTATAGATACACCGGAATTAGACATTTGTGTCGACGGGAAAAAACCCGATTTGTGAGTGTGGGGTTTTTGCTTGCAGAGTGGTGGGTTGCTTGCGGTAGTTTGTTGACCGGGGTGAGGATTGCTTGCGGTAGTTTGTTGACCGGGGTGAGGATGAGCAGGTATTAAAAGTACGGGGACAAAGCTTTTCGTCCGGCGCGGCAACAGCAACCCCACTCCCACCATACATTTATTACCTATACAACCACAACTGCTTAGAATGAACTGAAAATCTATGTACATATCCAGTAGATA
>Ga0307507_10002450_pt1 | contig 38932 bp, 16 predicted proteins | sample 7_EM_MG_FD_207223 | JGI IMG/M metagenome (GOLD analysis project Ga0307507, IMG submission 207223) | Populus trichocarpa ectomycorrhiza microbial communities from riparian zone in the Pacific Northwest, United States - 7_EM | ecosystem: Host-associated > Plants > Roots > Unclassified | place...
CGGATCTAGAATCTAGGCGTTGTTGGTTTAATTATTAATATAAATGTATCTGGGTGCGTATGTCTCGCTTGGGGGGTTGTCTCGCTTGGGGGGGAGGCACGTTAGTTCCACCTGTAGTATTTTTGATATTTGTGATCTGGTCCAGGCTTCTTTTGAAGTGGCGTGGGGTTGGGGATTTTAGTCGCGGTTAGGGTTGCCGCGTCGGAATTTTTCCAATGGCCGATGCGACATTGCGAATATGGAGCCCAAAATTATGGAACCACTATCGTTCAATGATGTTCATACAACCTTTACCAGATATGCAACCCTGAAGTCTGGGTTTCAATCAGCTGAGACTCAAGGCCATGGAGAAGACCTCGAGTACTGAGAGAGCCGATGACACGTTCATAACAGAAAATACCCGATGGCTCCTTCATGGAAATGCTCTTAGATCGATTTTCCAAGATATTCTACTTACTGACATGAAGACACAAAATATAGAATTCAGGAACTGTCGACTGGAATTTGAGGCTATATATTGTCCTAAATGGCGCAGCCATGAGGACTGGTCTTTTTGATGCCATTTAACGGTCAACAGAAACCATGCCGGCCGCGTTTCGATTACAGCGCTACTGTTCGTCCTAGTAATAACCATAGTCAAATGTGGCGTATTGCTATCTCGGTGAAAGCACGACATGACGACAACATTTCAAATGAAAAAGTTAGACTTTCTGAAGCATGAGACATTCGTGTCTAGTATTGTGCCGTAGCTCATGTACTGCAGGACCGCATACACTGCTACTACATTGATAACGATTAGTCTTCTGCTGCACTTCGTTCTCATCTGTTTCGGGAGTTAGGGATATGGTAGAGATGGATGAATCAATAGGTTCTGCCATCGGCAAATGAAACGCAGGACGACGAATCGCTATTTTGAATGGTTTTTGCAGCCTAAAAAGTGTATTAAAATCATGTATTGGCCCTGATATTCTTCCTCACCAACACTTCCTCCTCAAACACGACGTCTACACCTGGCCTCTCCGACGATACTTCTCCTGCGTTGTCAAAAATCTCGGAGAATATTGGTGGGCCAAATGAAGCTCAACCTTAATCTTTCGAGTCGACGGTCTACCGAGTTGTCGAGCCAAGCGAATGCCCATAACCACAAGCCTGCAGTTTCGTGGCCCTTCTCAAGGAGCTACACGATAAGATATACGATCAATTCAATTTGAACTTTCTAAGGCATCATCCTCTCATCTTGGATACACCAGATACAAGTCCAAGTGGCTCATTTGTGGAATGGGCGACTGGTTCTATACTTTGGCAGACCGCTTAACTTCTCCAATCAAGCTGTGTAGCATGCCACCTATGGCAACCGTCGAGTTCCTTCTCCTTAATAAGTAAATCCACTGTGAGTGCTTAAACCAGAGTTATCGTTGTCTGCGGATCATTCTAGGCTCAATGACAGAATATATGGATATGCATATAATGCAATGTTGTTGTATGAAATTAATGTTGAAACATGTGTGGAAAAGTAATGTAAAAATCGCGATCAGTCATTATAGCATGATAATTGGGCGTCATCACTACACCAGGGCTATATGCACCAGAAATTTCTTGAGGGCGCATTTGCCTGTATGCCGGAATTGAGGAGCTGAGCTTGGTTGGACAACTAGGCAACTACGAATCGGAACAAATCGTTGAGTATGGGAAATCTCCTTCGGTTCAGAAATGCAGCAAATTTCCGAACATACACCAATTCCTTCGTCCTCAGTTCGTCTTTGACGGGAAGGAGCGCGGTTCCAAGGCCTTTCGCGGTTCGATCGGAAATAGCAAGGGACTACGGCTTTATCGGAGGGCCCAAATAACGAAGACGGTGGACGGAAATGAGATTTTGACAGTGTACGACTACAAGTCAAATCCACCAGCGCTCAAGTATGATAGGGTAAGTGATCTTCTATGGCGTAGTTGCAGAGGACATTCACTAGAAGATCACATGCCTGTCGAGGAGGATATGTTCGGACCTTCGTGGAAATCTGTAGGGTGACGAGTTAGGACAAGCGCTTTAAGAGCGGCGATCAGACCACGGAACAGTACGTTGAGATGAGCGAGAGTTCTCATACCATATAGGAATATATTGTGGACCACCGCTTAATGCAATGGAACCAGATTTGCTTTTCGACCATGTGATAACGGCGACGAGGATTGATAATCATGGTAGAGCAAGCTGATACAGAGCACTATGCCGACCGTACTGGGACGCCGCTGCTGATATGTTGTTGGTCGTTTTTAGCAGTCTCGGTACCGTTACACATATTGTATGCGCGCTCTTCTGACATATGGTAGTTGATTTAATCAATCATCCTCGCTCTCATTTCTTGACCTGTCTATGGATGATCCACTCCGGACTTCCTCCACATCGTTCTCACTATCACGGCCATTGTTTCCATTCTCCATATCAATATCATCTGCGTCCAGTTCTTCAATCTCATGTCCCAATGGACTAACTCGAGGTTCCAGCATCTCCAAATCTTCAAGGTTTGCTCTTAATGGTAGTTTCCATAAACTTGTAGCACACATACGATCTTTTGTCAATAGATCATCCACAAATTGATCCATATATGTCAGCGTGAAACCCTCCCTTGTCCTCCGCTTCAGTCTACGGTAATCCGAAAGTAACGGCTCTAACGTCTGGTAAATCTCAACCGGTTCCCACGCAAGCCGGATATAGAACGCTGCGAGCGCACGAAGGTATTTGAATTCGCCTTTTCTCCTCCTTAATTGATCTTGTCCTTCGCCATTCTCGTTTTCCCGGTCCTCATCACCACTTTCGTCCTCTCCAAAATTCAAATATTCAAGTATGACCTCCTTCTCTGGTACTAGTTGTAGTAGCTTAAAAGCTAGACATAAAAAAGGTGTAGGCTTTCCCATGCCTCCGTATGTGCCGCCGATAAATGTAAGTTCAACTGCGCGGTCGCATAACGTGGCGGCGTTCAGTCCAAAGCATTGCTCTTTCCAATAGTATGACTCGGTGATGCGGTCTCGGACAGCTTTCTCGAAGAGTAGAGCGGGATTTTGGCCGCGGATTAGGGTACCACTGTATCCACGCTCGTCCAGCAGAGCTTTCGCGTCGGCGGTGTGGGTGGACATCCCGAGAAGGTTGGTTGAGCGCGAAAGGCTAGCTAGTTTGTTGAAATATCTTCACTGTAAAGCGCAAAGACGCGTACAAATATAAGCTGCCGTATTAGATCGAGGTCCTACGGTTGGGAGTTGAGTTCTGTATTTTTTTCAGGTGTCACAAATGCCAAGGCATGATATCGATTGTCGCCCTCCCAACGACCATGTCAACATTCAACCCTATCCGTGCAAGTTTTACCAGACAGGAGCCTTATTTGCACGAGCTGGCAATTGCATTTCTCATGCATAACACCTGCTAGAAAGTCACACCATCCTTCTTGTTCATGTTCATTCGCAGTAAAAATGCTTCTCACAGGAGGGCAGGTCTCTATGGCCATATCCTCCACAATTGGTACGGACCTCTTCAAGTCTGTTGACATTTACTGCTCTTGAGGAAGATAGACGGAAGCTGATTACTCTCTATAGTATTTACATTCACCTCACTCCTCTTTCTCTCAGGATATGTCCTGCAACAAAAAACCCTACATAGCCTACAAGCCGCAATTAAACCCCGCTTACCCAAACCACTACCTGTACCTACGCCATCAATTGCCCCGCTTAATCTCAATGTTAAGTGGGCAAGACCAGTCGGCGGAAGGCCTGAGTCTGATGCCGATTTCGACCAATATATCTCAGAGCAAACCATCGACTGGAGTAGGCTGGGCTATGTGCAGCTAGTGAAGGAGCATGTTGAGGTGTGCAGCGCAATGATGCTGTTCGGAGATTTGTATAGGCTGAGAAGCCCTGCAAAGAGGATATTGTTGTTCCCGCGTGCCTGGCTGGAAGATGCGACCGGCGAAGTGGCGGACCCATACTTGGGAACGAGTCGGAGGCTTTTGAGGATGGCAGCTAGGCGATATGGTGTTGTTTTGATGCCAATGGAGCCGATTATAGAAGGTGCTGATAGTGAGTAGAAGCTTTCTGCCTTCCTGATGCAGTTACTAACTTACCGTTTCCACGCGAATAGATTCATTACCCTCTTCATACTCACTTGCGAGTTTGTTCTCGCTAGTTGACTATGAGAGAATCATCCATCTCTCCTCTCCGGGTCTTCTCCTCGATGCATCGCCGCTGGATTCTCTTCTCGCATTTTCCAAGTCAGAGCCGGTTGCTGCACTTCCTGCCAATGCGGAAAGGAAAGAGTTGCTGACATCACTCCTTCTCATCCATCCTTCTGCGGAGAATTATTCACGATTAAGAGAACTCCGTTCGACGCAGCCTATGACCGATCTGGATCTTTTTCGGAAATCCTTTCCTGTGCCTGATTCACTGCTTTCGAGTTGGTCTATGTCACTAGGCAATCTCTTTTACGAATCGACATCGCTGCGCAACTCGATCGAAGGCTTTAATTCCACTATCTTCACCGAGGCGACGGCGTACGTGCGCCTTTCGGATCCTGAATTACCAGGTCCGGAATACGATGTCCCTTACTATGACAGAGTCCGGATCAGGCCGAAAAACGAAGAGGCCAGATTTGTCTGGGAAAAACTATATGAGACGTTTAGACAACGCAGGATGGAGATCTGTGGCTTGGATCTGGAGCCGTGGAGCAGCCCTGTGTTACAGGCTGAGACAATGGCAGATGAAAGCGATACAGTCGCTGAGGAAAGTCAAGTTGCAGACGAGATTGTAAAGCAAGCGCAGGATCTGTAGAAATGTTGCGAACTAGGTATTGGGTGGGGGTTTTGGCCGCGGTCTGGATTTTCATGGGCTCCATGGCGTTAGGGATGGCAAGGTCTTAAGCCTGGGATACAGGATTATTGTGGGCATGACGCAAGCCCATTCGTGCTGAGACGATGAAATGAATCTGTTTATAGTAGCAACAAATCTAGTACAGGCATTGCGGCTTTCGCGAGGCCTTTACACCTGCTCAGATAAAGCTGCAGCCCGGCGTCGGTATTGCTTTTCCCAAAGAGATGATTGAATTTGGCGTTTTCTTGACTTTTGCGCTCTGGCGTGCATTCCTCAGTGCTCGTCGACCCCAATGATTAAGCTCTCTTCCCTGCCCCGCCCTGCCCGCAGTTCTGTCCATCTCGCAGCCTCAACCTAAAGCCAACTCCCCTTCTCCACTTCTTTGATCGCCTCCCGCATCCTTATGCTCTCTAAGATATCGTTCCACACTCCAATTCCTATCCGCCAACATAGTTATTACTAGTACTTTGCGCCCGCTCATTCCACAATCGAGATTGGCCAAGCTCGAAGCTTGCTGCGGCACCCAGGTCAAGCCAGGGCTGGGTACATTCCTTCAAGGTCGCTTCTATGCCGACCCTCGGATTCTTGAAGAAGAAGAGGACGAAAGACTCGTCGGGTTCCAGAGACTTAGACTCTCAAACGTCTCCTATCAAGGAAATAACATCGCCCGTGACACCTACAGTTTCTAAATCCACCTCTGAGTCGCTGTTCGCGAGCAAGTCGCAGGACTCGACTACCGCATCGCAATCCACTCAAGCGTCAACGGCTCCACCAAAGTCCGCCGATCCCATGAACCCCTCAGCATACTCCCAGCCGTATGTGACCCCGCAAGCTACTCCGGAACCTTATCAACAGTCTCAATACAACGTCCCTAGCATACAGAACCTCATCCACCCGTCCAATACCACCTCTGGCCCTCAATCATACAACCAGCAGGCAAGGCAACAAAAGACCGACTCTGCAAATGGAGGTACCGTAACGCCTAGTGCCTCTTCCCAAGGGGGCGTACAGTCAGCTGTGAGGTCCACCAAAGGCAAATACACACTCAATGACTTCGCAATCCAGAGAACATTGGGAACGGGCAGCTTTGGTAGAGTACACTTGGTTCAGTCCAAGCATAATCAGCGATATTACGCCGTCAAGGTGTTGAAAAAGGCCCAAGTCGTCAAGATGAAGCAGGTTGAGCACACCAATGATGAGCGGCGCATGCTGCAGCAGGTCAAACACCCGTTTCTCATTACCTTGTGGGGAACATTTCAAGACTCCAAAAACCTATACATGGTTATGGATTTTGTTGAAGGTGGTGAGCTGTTCAGCCTATTGCGCAAATCTCAGGTTCGTAATTCAATGCTTGGCGCTCTGGCGACGTCTTGTAAGCTGATTCACAGTAGCGTTTTCCTAACCCTGTAGCAAAGTTCTATGCTGCGGAAGTGACTCTGGCACTCGATTACCTTCACTCGATGAACATAATATATCGCGACTTGAAGCCTGAAAATTTGCTGCTGGATCGCCATGGCCATCTCAAGATCACAGACTTTGGTTTCGCCAAGGAGGTGCCCGATATTACCTGGACATTGTGCGGAACACCAGACTATCTTGCTCCCGAAGTGGTTGCATCAAAAGGCTACAATAAGTCTGTCGACTGGTAAGTTCTTGGTCGAGGCCCTCGGGCGTCACATAAATGACAGTAACTTACTGTAACACCAGGTGGTCCCTCGGAATTCTCATCTTTGAAATGCTATGTGGGTTTACTCCGTTCTGGGATGGCGGATCGCCAATGAAGATTTACGAAAACATCTTGAAGGGTCGCGTGAAATATCCCCCTTACATTCATCCTGACGCTCAAGACCTCCTGCAGAAACTCATCACCCCAGATTTGACCAAACGGCTTGGTAACTTGCATGGTGGGAGCAAGGATGTTATGACACATCCTTGGTTTGCCGAAGTTACCTGGGAGCGGTTGCAAAAGAAAGATATCGATGCACCGTACGTACCACCTGTTAGGGCAGGTGTTGGTGATGCCAGTCAATTCGATAAGTACCCTGAGGAAACTGAAGCATATGGGCAAATGGGCGATGATCCGTAAGTAACCTTGTGGTTATACTTTCATACCATCAGTGCTTTCACCCACTAACATTTGGACCGTGATAGACACAAACACCTCTTCATGGAATTCTAGGCTATCCTTCATAGAGCTAATGCTTCCATGCAAAGGCCCTGTGTGGCATGTTTTGGCGAAGTTGGAATTGTGTTTGTGATTACTCCGTCTGGAATAAACTCTCTTTTAAAATCATACTGCTGGACCAAGCAGATCGAAAGGAGCTGTAAGAGGGTTGTGAAGGTTTCTGTGATACGGTTCAAGCTCTACACAATAGAGCAGCAAAATGGTGGGTCGGGGTGGGCTTTACTATCATGACTTTCTTACTTCCAGGGGCCGGTGGACAGTGAATAGGCTTGCTGGGGACCTGGTTCCTGGATCCATCGGTAGGCGGAATGCTGTTATCGCTTGATGAACTTCTAACACAGCTATGTTGACTCTCGACCATTACCATTACAGTAATGGAGCGGACAATATGGACATTACCTACTTAGCTTCTTCGTCTCTGTACGTTTAGCAATGATTTTAACGTCTCGTTACGTAGGCTATTAAACATTGTGGCGGCCACGGAGACAAAAGAAAACCAAATCCCCCAATTATATCCCTTGTAACGCCAGAATTCGTCCACACGTTATTGATAAGGATCAACCAATAAAATCAATAATGTTACGTGGCTTGTAGGAAATACTACGGTGGCTCAGTAAATGGGCTGGGTATATAGGTAGACAAGTCTTAACAAGATTAACTAGTGGAGTATTTGCCCAACGGATTAACTCCGATTATATTCTAAGAATCACTACAAAGAGAATTATCTACGGTAGGGACCGCGGGTCCTTAAATGCACAACCGTACGCCTAAGAAACCCCTTTGTACGTAATATACGTTACATATATTACAGTGCCAAGACATTAGTTTCCCGACACGAACACAAAATTGCGACCATCAAAATTCCAACCCAAAGATCGCGACCTTACTACACCACAATGCAACGCTCGTTCGGCACCGAAATTAGTGGAAATAGAGGGCCTAGAGCTAAGCTTTCAGAGACTGCAAGAGCTGGAATTATTACCGCGTCAGATGCTGGGGTGTTAAAGCTCAAAATCGCCGTAGAATATCTCGTTAATCGGTCGACTATTTACGATATAATTAATTAATAGAAAAACCACTATACACTTAAATCTCTACTAAGGCCCGGAGAGCCCAAAAAGCTTACTCAATACCAGAAGCGTCTGCTTGTTTAAATTATACGCATGCACCCCCAAATCAACTATGCAGCTCTTAAGTGCCAAGTTACAGGAGTCACCGTTTCGCACAAAACTTTATACCGTCTTCTTAAAAAACACCATATTACAAACTGGCGCGCTAAGAAGAGACCAAAGCTAACACCAGCGGTAGCTTAATTAAGGCTTAATTGGGCCCAAAAGTATAAGGGATTCCCTTAGAGACGAGTTAAGTTTTTTAATAAATGTTCCTACAAACGTGGCTCTGGAAAAAAGCCTATTTAGGTCTTCCAGACGCCTCTACAAAAGTAGTATTACGAGTTTATTAAAGAGGTGTCTAACGGAAAGAATCTTACGCAGATAGTTTACGCTTGTTTTTGGTATAACGGTTACTCAGAGTTAATTGCTATAAAAAGGGATCCTCTAGCGCCAAAAGAAGGCTATAGCGCCCAAAACTATATCTGGGCCTTGGAAGACGGTCTTATGCCAATCTATAAGCCTTTAGATATCTACTAGATGGATAACACTCCAATCCATGCATTAAATCTTGTAAAGAAGTGGCTGGAGATGCATGGTGTTTGGACCCTAAATTTCCCTCCCTACTTACCTAATTTAAACCCAATTAAGCACCTTTAGCTAGCACTAAAAAAGAAGGTCCTTAAGCTTTATCCAGAGCTTAAACAGATGGGACAAAGTAAGAAGGATCTAGAGCGTTTAATTAAGGCGTGTAAGGAGGCGTGGATAGCCCTTGATCAACGCCTTATGCGGCGCTTAATTGACAGTATAGAACAAAGGCTAAGGGCAGTAAGAAAAGCAGATGGCTGGCAGACAAAGTATTAACTATAATTAAATTATCTATATACTCATTTGGCTATATTCAATTACTGCGGCGTTATGCGACTATTTAAAGTTAGGTTGATTTTGGTGAGAATTCGCGTGTCGGGAAACTAATGTCTTAGCACTATATACGTACGTAAATCCGTATCTCGCGTATACTGCGTATATCATTATACAACGCCCTATGACTTGTCTACCACTCGTCACATAGTTCTACTAGTATAGGATTACTATATTTAAAAGTATATATACTAAACCTTAGAAGATAAGTCTCCTTAACTATACTTAATAGCCCAGGGGTAAACGCGGAAGAAATATATTAATAACGCGGAGGATTATTAAAAAGATTTATAGATTATATCTTAGTAGTTAAAGACGGTAAGCTAAAGCCCTATATACTGAATCCTATACTAAAGGTTCTATAGAACTATATTAGTGTTACGGCGCTGGTGGAAAACGGTGGATTATAGTAGACGTTATGGTAGACGCCGAGTTACGTGAGTCCACGTGACTAGAGGACCGCATAAAACTTCGCACGGCGCTGCTATTCTTCTCCCTTCCTTTCTCTAGCTTTGGATCCTCGTTTATAGACTACCAATTATACAGGCTTGCGCGTCCCTTATGCCGTACTCGTGCCTCGATTAACTAAGTCGCTAACATTATCTAAAGCTCAACTACTCTTTCTTCCTAAGAAGGAACTTAAATATATCTATAAAGGACACAGAATAGGACCCTAAGGACATCACTAGGACTATAAGGACAGGACAGACCCCTAAGAACCAAAAGAACACGAACAGAACGCGAAACCTAAGAATAGGACACACATGGACTAGAACCCCTAGAAAATAAACAAACACTAGAAATTACCTAATACCCCTACCACTATGCCAAGAAATATAGCAGCCAGTAAAGCCGCTGTAGGACCCGCAAATACCTCCAATAGTAAAATAGTCGCCGTTTTAACCCCCTAGGAAGAGCTCGCAGCAGCTAATGCCGAAATTAAACGGCTTTAAGAGCTGCTTAAAACTAGAGACACCCCTATACCTAGTGAGGAGTTATTAGACACCTAGAGACTTGCTATAGTCCTTAAGACCCTAGCCTAACGTATAGCATTAACATTGTTGCGGTCCGCGAAGGTTGCGGACCCCCTATTGCTTACAGACGGAACTGACCCTATATTTAACAATTGGAAGCTTCAACTGCAAGACAAGCTTAAAGTTAATGCGGACCACTTCCCTACTACCCAAGCTAAAATGGCCTACGTCTTCGGCCGTACTGGCAGGGATGTATAGACGTATCTACGTCCGCGATACGCCTAGGACTTGGCAAACCCCTTCCTCTCTAAAGAAAAAATGGTTGACTACCTATCTTCCATTTATAAGGACCCCTTTAAGACACAGAATGCCCGCCTTAATTACAAAGCTCTTAATATGAAGATGACGGAGACCTTTTTAGCCTTCTAGACCCGCTTTCTGCACCTAGCTAGCCAAGCCTAAATTCCCTATAAAGACCTAATGCTAGACCTCTTTAACAAGCTTACCCTAGACCTATAGCGCGCCATACTGCCAGTTTTTACTACTGTATAGACGCTAAAGGTACTTACGGACCACTGCCTAGCTATTAACTAAGGCCTTTATTAAATTAAGGCATAATCTAAGTGGTATAAAGCTAGAAACTCTCTAAACTAGACTACAAGCACTTTATAAACGGCCTATAACACCCTAGCATAATCTGTAACTCCTACGGCACCAGCCGTATAGCCCGCCGTTAATTTAGTAGCTAGCCGTGCAGCTAGTCCTGCTATAGGTCCAGCGCATACTTAGCCTATATACAACAACCCCTATAAATAGGCCCTTAGTAATCAAGGAGCTTACTTCTTATATGGCTAGAAAGACTACTTTGCAAAGGATTGCCAGACAAAGGCAAAAATAGGCAAGGTTCTGTTAATTTAGGAGGATAGTGCGGAGTTAGAAAAAGAGGAACCCTAAAGGAAGACTCCTCTCTAGGGTTAAAAGGGATTAATATGTCATATATTAATCTAGGTTGGCTAGTTGGTAGAAGAAGCTGCACTATCCCTTATACCTTATTCCGCAATGGATATTAAGTTTTAACCTCTGCTTTAGCTAACTCTGGAGCAAATGCCTTTACCTTAATAGATACTTAGTGTGCTGTAAAGCTGGCTGACTTTTTAAATGTACCCTTTAAAGAACTACCTAAACCAATTCCTATTCGCGGGTATAACGGATGAATAGGGCCACCCATTATAACTATCTTGCGGATTTACCTCCGCATTAATAGATAAAGGTAGTATAACGTCCCCTTTCTTATTACGGACCTTGGGAGCCACGATATGATTATAGGGAGAAAATGGCTAGCCTATTTAGGCTTATAGCTTAACGTATAGAATAGACGGCTTATCTAGCCTAAAACCCTACCCCTGACCCCTTCCTTTATAAAAGAAATCAGCATTATAATGGAAAACCTTATATGGCCCTAGATTAATACTATTTACTAGGCTGATGCTATGCGCAGAGACTAGGCCTTTAAGAAGGATATACGTCTTAATCCTTAATGGATCCGTATACTACGCCGCCCCCAGACTGTGTATATTATGCCATCCGCACTAGAGACCTAGGAAGTTAGTAGTGACCTAGTTAAGCCCCCTATGGAGAACCTAGGCCCTATGTAGCTCTAAAGGAAAACCAGGGATATTAGACGCCATACTAAGCTGATAGACAGGAAGGATAACTTATGGAAAATGGAATATAAGCTAAGGAAGACTATACACCCTATACCGCAAGATACGGCCTGATGAGTGTCTGTAAAGAAACCTATGGACCTCCCACTAGTCGATATCTGCTGCATTGGCGCTGTAGGATTCTACCAGAACTTGGTTTAGCCTAATACTATTGCCTTTACAACTAGCCTGTATGAAATTAATTGAATGCTTAAGGAAAAGGAAAGCGAGCTTAGTGGTCAGAAAAGCGAGCTTATGGATAAAGAACTAGTAGAATAAAAACTGCCTAATTAATACTGGAAATTCAAGGACGTATTCTCTAAGGTAGTGTTAGATATACTTCCGCCTTACTGACTATATAACTACAAGATTGAGATTAATTAAGGCAAGAGAAGCACCCTTAGCTTTAGCCCTCTCTACCTATAGTCTATTACCGAATTGTAGGCTATAAAGCAGTACCTTATTAATAACCTTAATAAGGGCTTTATTGAGCCTAGCTAAGCCCCTTTTAACTCGCCTATTCTCTTTGCTAAAAAACTAAATGGAGGACTGCGCTTCTGCATTAACTACTATAAGCTAAATAATATGACCCACAAGGACCGCTATCTACTACCCTTACTTGATAAGACTTTTGCCTAAATAAGTAGAGCTAGGGTCTTTATAAAGCTTAATATCCGCTAGGCCTTCTACTAAATTAGAATAGACCCTAGGTCTAAGGAGCTTACTATATTTTAAACCTGTTATAGAATGTATAAATATAAGGTACTCCCTTTTGGACTAATTAACGGACCAGCTACGTACCAGCGGTATATAAATAATGTACTCTTTAACTACCTTAATAACTTCTATACGGCCTACCTAGATGACATTATGATTTACTCTAAGAATAAGCTGGAATACAAGGAGCACATCTATAAAGTCCTATAATAGCTCCGTAAGGCTGGTCTCTAGGCCGATATTAAGAAGTTGGAATTTAGTGTTAAGTGTATAAAGTACCTAGGTTTTATTATTAGTATGGATAGAATTAAGGCCGACCTAGAGAAAATGGCTGTAATTAACCAGTGGACACCCCTATAGACCGTAAAGGGGGTATAATTATTTTTAGGTTTCTGTAACTTCTACTAACGCTTTATTAAGAACTATAGTAGAATCGCCTGGCCTCTTAACTGCCTTACTAGGAAAGACCAGCCATTTTACTTTAACGCCATATGTATACAGGCCTTTAATGAGCTTAAAAAGCGGCTGGTATTAGCTCCCCTATTTGCCTACTTTAACCTAGAACGGCCCTTAATGCTAGAAACTAATGCCTTAGATGGTATAATAGCTGGTGTTTTTTCCTAGAAGTAACTGGACGGAGAATAGCACCCTATTGCATACTATTTAAAGACTATAATAGATGCTGAGCTAAACTACTATATCTATAATAAAGAAATGCTGGCTATTATCTCTAGCTTTTAGCACTAGTGTGTATAGCTAGAGGGGACCCCTAAGCCTATTAAGGTAGTTTCAGATTATAAGGCCCTAGAATACTTTATAATAACTAAGGCCCTTATAGCCTGCTAGGTACGCTAGGCGGATATCCTATCTTAGTTTAACTTCTTAATTATGTATAGACCAGGCGCTACAAACCGTGCGGATGCTTTTATAAGGCGTAAATAGGACCTAGGTAACTAGGCGGCTGCGAAGATTTTATTATAGACCTAGGTACTACTACAACTAGAGTACCTTAACCCCTAGATATAGGCAGAACTAAATACGGACCCTTTAGGCGCTAAGATATGCCCTATTAACTCCACAGAACTTGACCTTATTAATAAACTACTACAGGCAAACCGTATAGCCCCTTCTCTATAGGAGTGCCGCGAAAAGGTAAAGGATGCTACTAGCCCATGGTCCCTTAAAAACGGACTACTTAAGCACTAGGAACGGCTAGTGGTGGTAGAGGAACAGAATTTACGGACTTGGCTTATTACTAAAGCATATACTTAGGTCTCTACGGCCCACCCTAGAAAAAATAAAACCTATAGAATTATTGGCGACCGCTACTACTGGCCCGAAATGGTTACAGATATTAACCGCTATATACAGAACTGCAATAACTGCCGTAGGTCTATAATTCTATGAGATAAGACCCTAGGGCTATTAAAGCCACTTCTAATACCAGAACGCCCCTAGCAGTATATCTCTATAGACTTCTATAAGTTACCTACGGACTGTGACAGATATGATATGGTTATAATTCTAATTAACTACTTTAGCAAGCGCCCGTTCTCAATCCCCTATTATAAGAATATTGATGCTAAAGAGGCGGCCTAACTGTATATCCACTATATCTACCGAATTTACGGACTACTAGATACTATCGTATCTAACTATAGGCCGTAGTTTATATTGGCCTTCTAGAACGAGTTTACCTAGATCCTAGATATTAGGCTAAAGCTCTCTATAGTATACCACCCCTAGATAGACGGTTAGATGGAGATTGTAAATTAGTACTTGGACTAGAGACTCCGGCCCTTTATTAACTACTTTTAGGATAACTAGAGCGGACTACTACCTATAATAGACTACGCCCAGGCAACCCTACCCTATAACTCTACGGGGTTTGCACCTATTTAGCTAGAAATGGGATACTTACCCTATATAAGCTTTAACTAGAAGAGACCGGAAGGACTATAGACCGTACGCGAAAAACTATCTTATGAGGAAACACAGTAGTATGCTAGATACTTAGAAGAAGCATAGATGGTAGCCTATAAGAACCTAGAAAAGGCCTAGAAATTGATAGAACAGCAGGTAAATAAGCATAGGCGCGAGCCTGACTTTACCGTAGGCGATAAGGTCTGGGTTACAACAAAGAACTAGAAGACAGAACGGCCTAGCCGTAAGCTAGACTATAAAATGGTAGGACCGTATAAGATCCTTAACAAAGAAGGCAACTTATATAAGGTTAAACTCCTAGACTCAATTAAAGTCCACCCTGTTTTCTTACTAGATAAGCTATGGAAAGCTATAAATAACCTACTACCTAGACAAAAGAATGAGCCTCTACTACTAATTTAAGTTAATAGCGACGACAAATAGGAAGTTAATAAAATACTAGCCTATAAACTAGTATAAGGAACGCTAAAATACCATGTCTAATAGAAAGGTTACAATTTAGACCTAACCTAGTACCCTACCTGGAACTTTATAGGTTGCCCCTAGAAGCTTAAAGAATTCTATAACTAATACCCTAATAAGCCAGGACCCCCGAAGTATCTAGACGAGTGGATAGAGTGCTAGTATAGCGAAGATAATAAGCTACCTGTTAAGCATATAGATAAGAACACCCCACAGACATAATACGGACATATAAAGCCTAAGGGCAGGCTTTTTCAGAGGGGGGGGTAATGTTACGGCGCTGGTGGAAAACGGTGGATTATGGTAGACGTTATGGTAGGGCTCACAGCTCGGCGTGGTCACGGAAAAGACTCGGCGTGGTTAGAAAGTTTAACATGGTCAGAACTTGCAAACCAGCTTCGTAACCACGATTAGCTTAAGACCACGCTGAGCCTACGCATATGCAATGCACATGCAATTTAAATAAAATAGAAAATACAAAGCCGTTTATTCTCAAATCACAAATATCCTAGTTTATGGCAGTGCATATGCCGCACATATGCGCTAAACAATGGCCATATAAGGTAATGGTAGTTAGTTATCAAAACATAGCCCATGCACACGCGTAGCATATCCATAATAACAGTCGCACTATAACTTCTTCTCCATAACATCACAGCGTATGCTACGAGTATGTATAGTATAACATAGGCATAGGTCTTGTATATACTAACAGAAAGAATAAGGCGAATTTCCATTACCAATTTAACTATCGCATACGCTGTGTATACGCTTACTATAAGCAATCTAACAATTGCAGACTTTAATAACCTATAGGTGGCCTCTACCGCCAACCCTTCTGCCTTTGGCTATTACTATGGTAAGCATATGCAGAGCATATGCATATACTATATTTATAAAGCCTTATAGGTCTGATTCCAAATTCTAATCCCAGTTAGGTAACTTCTGGTTAGTTATAGGATTGCATATACACGGTATATGCTTATAATAACTATAGCGCGCGCTGCAGCAGCTCTTGCTAGAGGAAGACGTAAGTATATATAGAGCCGCATATCTAGTGCATATGCTAACTATATGTAGCCCCAACCGTTTTGGTCCAAGATAACGCGAGTATATACAGCTCTATGTACTGCATAGGTATATGCTAAGCGTATACTAGACCCACCTAACGCCGCCTCCGTGCTCTCCTTAGTTAATACTATAGTGTATATTGCTTATCCACACCCTATGCGTAGCATATGCTAAGCTAAAGTTTAGGTGTGATATTGCAGTTAATGGTACGCAGATGTGCGGCCATGTCTTCACCACTTAGCCAAGTATACGTTTTGCATATACGCAGCGCCTGCGGCTCTATTAATATGGCTGTAATATTGCTAGTATGTCCGCAATAAGCACAGCGGTGCTTGTATATACTACTATATTATTATAGCAGCTCGGCATATGCTTACTATATATAGTAACTAACCTAACTACTAATAATACATTAGTCGGAGAGCTGGTCGCAGGTAAGAAGTATATGCTATATATATATAGCGCATATATAAGGCTAATGCATTATAGTTCCCTAAAGCTGTTTATTCTCTCTAGTGGCTAGTAGGATATAAGATACCTATATAAGCCTAGGTATATCTATACCTATGCGTCGTATATACGTCGCTAATAGTGTCTATAGTCGTGGCCCCTCGGGTTCTAGGATCTCGGAGTATATAGATGCCTATATACTCTTTATATATATCCACCCTATGCCGCGTATACGTTTAGCCTGAGCTAATTAAATGCAGTGCCTAGGACCAGGGGTTTGCCACCCAATTTAGCAGGCAATTTTATTGTAAGGTAAGAGCACTAGTGTTGCTTCTATATATACGCACTATACCCCAATATATATATCTATTTATCTATATACTTATTCCCCCTAAGTTTAATTTCAGACCTAAAGGCACTTATAGGCCTAAGGGTAGCGTGTATAAGGAATAAGCACGGCTACTACTAGGGATACTGCCCGATTCCAAAACTAACGCTTAACTCTATGTTTAGGAGACTAGGAAAGTTCAATTTGGCGTATCCCCTATATATATATTACTAAAACTACCACTTGGTTATATTGCTAGCTTATATATATATACCCTACGTATATACAAACCCCTAATGTCTTCTACTAACCATAGGTCAATATGCGCTTATGCTAGGCGTATACTAACATGAGGGAAATAGCGCGTTGGCCCTACTACTCCCTCCACTGGCTTAAAGCGCAAGGTTAGTATTTCACCTATATATATTTAGTATACGCTAACTATATACGCAGCGCGGCCCAACCCCCCTAGATAACCGCGAGGAGTCCCCCTCGCCGTCTACACGCCACTAGAGCGGTAGGTTTGCTTTATATATATCCTATATATACACTACTAATATTTAGTATAGGGAGCAGAAAAACAACAGGCCGCCGCTATAGTAGTAGTAAGAGCTCTAATAAGTTTAGTTTATTCTATTGCGTATATTATGCTTATGCTCTATATAAGCCACTCCTACTGCGGGTGAAACCTACCGCTCGTCCTATATTACTAGTTAAGTCCCAGTATATGCTAGGCCTATATACTGCATATGCAATATACAATATGTATAGTTGGAGTTTAGGCGGAGTTTGGTAGATAGATAGGCTAGGCATATACCCAATATAGGGCGCGGGGCTATAGGCCCATATTAATTAATTCTTTATTTATGGTGATAGAACTCTATAACACTTGCTCTATATATACCGTGCATATGCGCCCTATATGCTAACACTATGCTCCTGCGCCTACTTTTTAAGCTCTGCTAGCTCCTTTGCTTTATTATATATATCTTTAGCCTGTTTCAATTTATTAATTCGTCGCTCTATATTTTCTATATGGAGTATATATGCCTCCTTCTCTATCTCCTCTGTAGATAGGTTAGACCTATGCCTTTTACCTATAGTCTGGGGCGTTTAACTTTGAGATAGTGGGGGCAATATCTGCGCTGTATATACTGTAGATATGCGCAACATATCTAATACTAATGCAATATTATTATCTGCTCTACTTATCTGCGACATAGTCTGCCCACTAAATATAGTAGGTAATTCTATATTAGGTATATACTGTAGATTAGGCTTAGGGGTATTAAATAGGTTCTAAGGATTCCAAGGAAGATTTAGTTTAGAATTTTTAGCTTATTACTTAGCTACTTTCTACTGTTTCTGGGCTGCTTAAGCTTAGCATCTACTTTGCATTTGCAGCGCATATATATACTTTATTTCTATAGCTGTACTGCTATCCGCTTTAAGTTACTATGATTTCTCTATATATTATCTATTCCTGTCTCTTTATATAGCTCTTGTAGGTCGAACATTTCTTATGTATAGAGTTTAAGCCTATACTAAAATGTTAGAATATGTGGTGTATATATAGAGCGTATATATTTACCGTAGTACTGTAGCAAGCATGCATAAGTTTTGACTGGTAAAGTTATTATTTTAAAAGTGACTACTTTTACCAATTCTAGTATGCTTTTGTGTATATGCCTACTACTTATAAGGGACCTTTAACTTTTCCTTTATAAGCCTAGCTAGTATCTATATTTTCTTCTTATTATTTATCTAAGACGTAAGCTCCGGATGTAGTATGTATATGCTTTATATACACTCTGTTAGTTTCTACTTTGTCTCCGCTTCCTATATCTGCTCTATAATATATCTTGCTTTATGGGTTGGAAAGCGCTTCGTAAAGTTTCGTTTAATATATACTTAGCAGAATATAAGTATATACTAAAGGTGTTCATCCTATTCACGGAATGGGTTAATTGTATATAGGTAATCCCTAAAGCCTATATATTATTAGCATATGCTAGGTATATACACAGCGTATACTTACCACCAGCTTGTTTCTTATATATATTAACTATAGCCGTGCGAAGTCCGGTTCCATGAATATATATAAATTGTATAGATAATTGGGCAGTATTACTTAAAACCTTAAATACTAGCTAAAACATTTTTGTGTATACAGCACGTGTTTCTAAGTTTAGAAATGCGTATACCTACACCTTAATTCCTATTATAGGTATTAGCCTATGTATAGTATATGCATAGCATAGGGCATGTATACGTTTGGAATTCTCGTCCTATCCTATAATTAAGAATAAATTCGTTTTACCTTAAACCATTTTAAATAATAGGTCCATTTCGATATATATTACATATTGGAATGCCTTAGCTTACGCGTATATACAGTATATAATAAGGAAATGCTTGTTATTAAAGTTATAAATTGCCCGAATCTATTGCTTTATATTCTCTTTATGTTGGTTAATAAAGAACTCGCGTAGCACACCTACTACGCTTAGGCTTTATATATACTTGGCGTATGTCTAACCTATACTTACCTATATATGCCGTCCCCTCTGGGAATTATAGCATCCTTTCCTTTTAAATTAGAGTAGTAATTCGATCCTTAATATTAAGACTACTATACACTGCACATAGTGTCTGCGCCCTATACTTCTTACATAGAGTATAATACTGTGGAGATAGGATAAATCGACCTATGCTATAGTAAGTAGTTTTATTCGCATATACTGTGCATATACGGGGTATATATATAGTAAGGCTTAGGACTTCCACCTGCCTTATTACTTTAACTACATTATTAGCAAGGTTAATTGGTAGCTTTATTGGGTATAGTAGATAATATATATAAGAATTCCGTGTAATAAGGCAAATATAAGGATACCGTGCCATATTAATAGGAATATAGCAATCTAACCATATACTGTATGTTTAGCTTACTACCCTACCTTAGCCTTGCGGATGGTTAAACCCTAATAGGCTTAGCATATGCGTAGCGTATATACAGTATATATATTACCTACCACAATTTTTTCGCTTTGACGTTGAATGTCTAATATAGGTATATTCTTTTTTAAGTTCCTAAACCCCATATTTAACAAGTAGATGTAGGTATTAAATATCTACCCTAGTAGTTGTCAATAATAAAGGCCAAGCAGTATGCCATAGTTTAGTATTACTACTGCTGGAACAACCAATAAACATTATCTGTATATAATAAGTATATATCACGCATACGCTGGCTATATGCGCACTCTATATTAAGAAAACATCGTTAGTCTGCTTTTACTATATACACGTTCTTGTGTACTAGGATAGGTATACTGCCGCCATAATTATAGAATACCGTTGTAGTAGCTGCATATTATAAGTATTTACCTAATATATATAGATAATGCTTACTTCTCTATACTTTACTTAAGCTTTTCATTAACCTCTACTGCTTGGTGTGGATGACTGCTACGCTTTTAGAGGTTGTTAATTGATTTAAGCTTAACCCTATTATATACGGGGCATATACGGAGGACATCCTTGTGAGCGTGCTCGCAGTGTTTAATGCTGCTATATTTAAACGCTTAATAAAATGCTTTTCTACTTTTCTGATTATTGTTTTCTCTAAGGAGTTGTAGTTATGTAACTTTGGGGTCACCAGTTTTATGAAACGAAAATTAAATCTACTAGAGGTATAAGTACAGCATATACCTAGTATGTGTATTACATACCTTTAACATATACTACTTAATAACCTCGCGTACTGTTTCTTTATCTGCATCTATAGATAGTAGAGGTGTTGCTTTATAGATAAAGTATGCAATTCCTTCTTTTCTAGTTGCTGGATATTCTGGCATTATAATATAGTCTATTGCCTCTTGGATAATAACTTGGTGCTTACTATTAGAGCTAATAAGTGCTCTATAGTCTTGAAGTGTGCTCTGGATATTCTCAGCATATATATAGCCTATGTATAGTGTTATATATAGTCTTACCTTAGAGAGACCTATATGAAATGGAAACCGCTGTTATATACTATCTTAACCCTTACCCTCCTCGCCCTCCCTACCCTCCTTATCTTTGATACTCTCTCTACTGATTATATTATCTTGAGAACTATCGTCTTTGTATTTAATGTTAGGTACGCTTTAGTGTACCTGCGTATCCTTAGCATATGCCTAGCATATAATTGTGTATACTGACTTGTAGACCGTTTAGCCACCCTACTATACTTTTGTTCACTTTAGTATAGTTTTCACTTGTTATTGGTATAGTAAGGCATATATAAATGCGGTTGTATATGTGTAGGTATAGATGTATGTGTATATCTATGTCTATGTCTCTGGGTATATACGGAGCATATGCTCTTGATATTTTGGTTTATGTATTCACTTAAGTTAAATGTGGCTACCGATGCGCGTTCTATATGGGTAAAAGTGTAGTACCGCTAACCTTTTTCCGGGGGCTCTATCGGTAACCACGCTCAGCTTTCACCGACCCCTATCGGTGACCACGTTTAACGTGTCCGAGACCACGATCAGCTGCGACCCGACGTTATAGTAGACGCCGAGTCATATAAGTCCACGTGACTAGAGGACCGCATAAAACTTCACACGGCGCTGCTATTCTTCTCCCTTCCTTTCTCTAGCTTTGGATCCTCGTTTATAGACTACTAATTATACAGGCTTGCGCGTCCCTTATGCTGTGCTTGTGCCTCAATTGACTAAGTCGCTAACAATTAGGAATATTAAATTACCTATAATACTTATAATTAATTATAGACTATAAAAACCATTAGATAGTCGCCGCTATATATCTAGTAGGCTTTTAATAGGTCTTCTAGTAATCCTTATATCTTTTTCTCTAGCTATATTTTTTCCTTAATAAGGTTTTTTTAGGAGTTTAGAATAGGGGTTAGATGGCTAGATTATATATATACAGCAATAGATTAATACCTCTCTAAACCTCTTTTAAGACAAGCCCTTAATAATAATTTCTCTCTCTATTATAAGATAATAGCGATCAGGGGCACTATAAGGGATATTATTAGGGTTACCTTGGGTTGCCCTTATAGCAACCCTCAGATACCCCTTAGATGGTCGTCGGGTACGTGCCTGTGAAGGCTTAGTCAAAAGAACAGAATCTATTAGTAGCCAGTAAACGAGAATTCCAAGACAAGGACTAGAAGAAGGTCGAGGAAAGGACACGTCTATATATATAGGCCAAGGCTCTAAGCGAGGAGCCCCTGACTAGGGTCTATATCAATGCCGTAACAGTGCCAGAGGCAAGTGCCTATAGTATATAGCCTCCTCAATCCTAGAGGCCTTACCCCCCTTAAGGATTTGCCTCCCCTATAACCTACCTTATTCCTACAATTACGCTTCACAGCTCCCTACTTGCAAAGTCCCCTTATATTAACTCTAAACGGCTGTTGTACTAAAAAGCGGTATAAATTATCTGCGTAGTGTCACGGCACTGACCTAACGCATACTGTTTTATACTATCTCGTACTGTTCCCTACTATTAGCTGGCCCACCACTAGCGACTTAGCGGCCGGCCCTACTATTTATATACAATACCCCCTTTCCACCTTCTTCCCCTCTTTATACTATAACGTAGTTATTCAGTCTACTTCATTACAGCACTGTAACAGTTTGTGGTATCTTTAATTTGCGCCCCGTCGCAATTACTAATTCCCTATACCCTAGCCAATTAACCTCCGCCCCAGAGTAATCGCGACCTGCGCGCGCCTCTGCTAAAACCGACACGTCCCTAGTACAGTCTTAGAATAATCCTCAGTTTTTACCTAGCGCCTAGATGGGCAACACTAATAATGCCAAAATAGCCGAAACCTAGAACCCCTACGACGTTTTTATAGACCTATTTATAGAGACATACCCTAATATCGCGTAGACAATCTGCCGCTCCCTACTATACCCTAAGACCTTTAAGCCTAGCAAAGCTTATCTTACCCTTATTAACTATACCAATAAGTTCCTTAACAACATCAAAGTAGGACTATAGTGTATATATAACATAAACACCGCCAATAAGAAAGCTAACGAAAACCTTAATACCCTTATCGCTTTTTAGACAGGAACTATTAACTCCTAGGTAGAGACTATTACTATTCTAAAATAATCAACCCCTATAATAACAGTAGTAACCTAGCAGAAAAAACGGAGATCTAAAGACCCGCTAATATTTAGCGGAAAAGGTACCCTACTAGAATAATAAGCTAATTTTAAGACCTAGTATATTAAGATTAAGGGAGTCTTTAACCGGGACTAGGACTACTTTAACACAGTTTAGTCCTAGATCCTTTATATCTCAGATATACTAGAGAACAAGGCCTATAAGTTTATTAAATAGGGCCTAGAGCTTATATATAAAAACCTAAATAATATATCTATATAAAAATAGCCTACTAAGGAAGATATGCTTAAAGACCTTACTACCTATTGTAAGGTCCTTAACATAACCTAAGTTATAAAGAACAAGCTTAACCATTTCCCCTAAGGTAAGCGTAATTACTGGTCCTAGAAGGGAGAGCTTAATAAGCTAATAGTCCGCGCCAAGAAGACAGATAAATAGAAGGTAAACCTACTCTAAAAGTTTATCTCTCTAAAGATGGAAGAGCTGGTACTTAGACTAGCCCATAAAATTAATAATAGCGACTATACAGGTTAGAGCAAGTAGATAGATATATTCGCTAAGAACCTTATAAACTATGTATACTAAGTCAACCTTAAGAAGAACGCTAACCACCGCCTACCTGCTTAAGCCCCTGCCCTTATATTAACCCTAACCCTAGTAGTAACTGGAGAACCTATAGACCTTAATAGAATCTCAGACATGGAGCGCAAGCGCTATATTAATAATAGACTATGCCTTGTCTGTGGCCTGCCTGGCCACTAGAAGAATACCTATAACCCTACTAAGATAGCAAACCCAGTCCTAATGCCATTTTATTAAACAACGCGAGTAAATAACTGTGGACGTGGCGACCATGGAGTCCATTATAGACGCGGCGACCGCGGAGCCTATTATGGCCGCGGTAGACAACCCCCCCCCTTTAACCCTATGGCTCAGTTACTCTAAACCATGCCCTATATAGGAGCCCAACCCGTTAACAACGCCTAGTATTGGCGACTTCGCGCTAGCGAATATAAACACGGCTATGTTATTAGCGAGGTATTATCTTCCTATACCCTAACTAAAACAGAGACTAACACCGCTAGCTAGACGGACATTAGACTGCCCTACTAAGACAGCCCTATACCCTAGTTGTTAAAAGGTAGACCCTTAGACTAAGTCGCGCCTAAGGGTCTAAACTATATAAGGAGGAAGATGAGAAGATTAGGTCCCTATTACTAGATTAATTAGTCCTTTCTATTAATAAACTACCACTTAATTTTAAATTAGCAAATAATAACAAGAAATTAATCCTTATTTAAACCTAACTCTCCTTATTATATAACCTATACCCCTAAGTTTATATTAATATAGTAAGCCTAGTAGACTCTAGTACTACTACAATAGTATTTACCAACGCAGAGTCTATTGTAAGAAAGTATAATGTTATAATTAAGAAGCTGCTAGCACCTAGGCCACTACGCCTTGTAGATAGTATCCCAACTTTACTTATTATAGACTACTTTACCGCCTAAATATTAATTAGCCTCTATACTAAAGCTATACTCTTTTTTGTTACTAAACTCTCGCCCACTACCCTAATTATCCTAGGTATGCCCTGGCTTTAGAAGCATAAGCCCTATCCTAGCTTTAGGAAACTTAAGATCCGCTTTAACTTAGACTACTACTCTAGGCACTACCTCCCGTAGGGGATAGCTAACATTAGCAGGGACGCCCTATATAGACACTTAGCACTACTAAGCCTAGTGCCTAGGACTATATACAAAGCCCTAATAGTAGAAGACGTTTCTAATAAAGGGGAGCCTATATAGCTGTAAAGAAACGAGATAGTGGAAGACTAGACTAACCTAGCACTTAAGACCAAAATAACAGGCTAGCCAGCCCTACTAAGACTAAGAAAGAAGGTCCGCTTTACACCGCTACTATTAAAAATCTAACCCTAACCTAGGTACCGTTTAAACCCTAGCTACCTAGCCCAACACCTAGAACTAAGCTATATGCTATATGCGCATACTATAGCTCGCGTTATAGCAAGGACTAGCTATAGAACTACTAAGACCCAGATAATAAAAACCACGCTACTGTAACGCCTAACCTCACACCCGTCTCCCGCGCGTACCATATAAGGCCGCCGCCTCATTTCCGCCCCCCTAGGCCGACTAAGCTGTGCTAGCCTAGCCGTAGCACCAAAGAGCTAGATATGCCCTAACCTAGACGATATTAAATGCACCTATACTGTTAATTTTACCCAGTTCTATAAATAAAAAGATGTAAAGGTAATAAGGATCTATATAGCGGAGCTAGTAGAACTAGTTAAATAAGATAAGCATTAATAGCTGCTTAAAGAGCTGCCTATAGGCCTAATAGAAGTACCAAACCTATTAGAAAGGTCTTTCCGCCGGCTAGTAGAAGGCGACTATATAATAAAGGAAGCCTATAAAGTGCTCCCCCTTTATTTCTATACCTTTTTTAAGATAAATCTAAAAACTAAACCCGAGCTTTTATGTTGGAAGATAGTTAATACCGATGTTAAAAAATTTCTAAAAGGCAAACCAGGATTAACCCGCGAAGACATTCTATAACGCCTACTAAAGGAGTTTAGTAAATATATTAAGCACTTCCTCCTTAAGAATGTAGACAAGCTGCCCCCTTACTAACTATGGGACTATAAAATTGAGATCACCCCCGGAAACCAGGCCCTGTACTATAAAAATAGACCACTCTCACCTACTGAACTTAGGTGTATAAAGAAGTGGATTAATAAGATACTGGATAAGGGTTTTATTTGCGAATTAACCTTACTAGCTACTGTACCACTTCTCCTCGCTACTAAGCCTGGCGGTAGTGTATGAATCTGCTACAACTACTAAGGCCTAAATATAGTCACTATTAAGAATTAATACCTACTGCCACTAATCCGCGAGACACTTAACGCACTTTATAGCGCCAAGTACTTTACTAAACTTAATATAATTGCTGCGTTTAACTGGATCCGGATTGCGGAGGGCTATAAGTGGCTTACAGTATTTATTACCTGGTTTAGACTTTATAAAATGCTAGTTATACTATTTGGCCTCTATAACGCACCCGCTATATTCCAGAACTATATTAACTATATTCTATATAACGCCCTTAATAACTACTGTACTGCCTACTTTAATAACGTCCTTGTCTTTTCTAAAACACGCGCTAAGCATACTAAGTATATAAATGAAGTTATCCAAAGACTTGGCAATGCTAGACTTTAGATTAATATTAATAAGTCTAAGTTCTACTATACTAAAATAAAATACCTTGGCTTAATTATTTTAATTAATAGTATAACCATAGACCCTAAGAAGATACAGGCTTTATAGAAATAAAAGGACCCGATATTAATTAAAGAACTATAATAATTTCTTGGCTTCGCGAACTTCTACTAATAATTTATCTAAGGCTACTCTACTATTACTATACCTATAATAAAACTCCTAAAGAAGGATATTGGATGGCTATAGGGACCAAAATAAGCTAAATTGTTTAAGGCCCTTAAGGGAGCCTTTACTTTAGCACTAGTACTAGCATACTATAACTATATAAAGAAAACAGTAGTAGAGATAGATGTATTAAATTGGGCTTCTAGTGAAGTCCTTTCCCAGTACAATGATAATAGAAAATTAAGACTGGTTATATTCTTCTCTGCAAAGCACTCCGTGCTAGAATATAACTACGAGATCTATAATAAAGAACTCCTAGCTATTGTTAAGGCTTTAGAGGAATAGCATCCTAAGCTATAAGGGACTAAGGAGCTGTTTAAAATTATTACCGACTATAAGAACCTATAGATGTTTATAACTACTAAGTAGCTAAACCAGCGCTAAGTCTAGTAGGTAGAGTTCCTTTTATAGTTTAACTTTGTAATTATATATAGACCTAGTAGTAAAGCCACGCTCCCTAACACCCTAAGCTGGCTACTAGGAATGAGGCCTAAGGACACTAATAATAAACGCCTCTACCACTAAGCCTAAGTTGTTATATTGCCCTAGAAAGTTAACCCTATAATTTTAGAAGAATTACTACATAAGTCCTATAACTCTAATGACGTAGAGTTTGTAGCCGCTCTAGACCCTAAAATAGCTAAAAAGTTACTAGACGAGTTAATCTGGCTAGGATACTAGGAGAACGAACTCGTAAGAGATATAGTAGCAGCCCTATATAATCGAAAAGCTCGCTGTTAGCTAAAGAAGATTAGGAAATTACTCTGTTGCGATAAGTCAGAATGTAGTATTGTTGATAGATAGATCTACTTTTGCTAATATCTCTTCGTCCCTAATGCCCTAGACCTCCGCCTAGAAGTTACCTATTGCTCTTATAGTAGCGGCCCCGCTAGTTACCCCGGCTGGGTTAAGACTCTTGACCTCTTAAACTAAACATACTGGTGGCCAGGAATCTCCCAGTTTACAGCTACCTTTATTAAAGACTATGCCCTATGCTTTCGCACTAAGACCCCCTGTTCTACTCTACCTAGTTTTCTAAAGCCACTAGAATTACCCGCCCGCCCATAAACCAATATCTCAATTAACTATATTATAACGCTGCTAGTATACTAACGCTATGGTAAGGCATATAAATATATTCTTGTTATTGTGGACCGCCTAACTAAAATGCAACACCTTGTTCTAGTAATAGGACTCTTAATAGAGGAGCTAGTTAATAGCTTTGTTAACAATGTATATAAGCTCTATAGTACACCAAGCACAATTATCTCCAATTGTGGTATATAATTTATTAGCGACTTCTGGCGACGACTAAGTAAACGCCTTAAGACAACCTTATAACTAAGCTCAGCCTAGCACCTAGAAACGGACAGCTAAACTAAAATTATTAACGCTGCCGTAAATAAATACCTTTGTGCTTTTGTTAGCTTTATATAGGACAACTAGGTTAACTACCTACCGCTTACTAAGTTTACTATAAATAACTAAGTTAATAAGAGCATAGGTATCTCCCTATTTTTTGCAAACTATAGCTTTAACCCTTACCTTGGAATTAAGCCTGCTAGCCCCCGCCTACTGATACTATTAGTATAAGCAAAGAAGGAGTTCTTCTGCGTAGACTCTATAGCCAACTACTTTAAGTAGATATTAACATAGCTTAAGGCCCTAGCCCAGATTTTATAGTAATGCTATAAAGACAATGCTAATACCTATAGGGATAAGAGCGTGTTATTCTACAAAGGTGACATAGTTATAGTTAGCTTAGAAAATATAAAGACAAATAGACCTAAGAAGAAATAGGACGATAAATAGGATGGCCTATACCCCGTACTCGCAGTATATTAAGGGGCAGTTGTAGTAGACCTCCTAGACCATATCTAAGTAAATAAATCCTTTTATATATTTAAGGTCCGCCTCTAGGCTGCTAAAGAGATCCCTAGCTAAGCAAATATTAATACTACAGAGTGTTACGGACGCTTTAAGTATAATGTTACAACTACTTAGAGAAGAGTCGGCGGAAGCTAGTTAGTTAATATAGGCACGGTCTAGGATGGATCTAGTGGAACCATATAATGAGGAATAGTAAGCAAGTCACATAACGTTGTACGCAGTGTACGAGGAGTACGCAGTATACGCTATATATAACACGTATAACACGTACCTTACGTACAAGGGAGGATTTCTTAGGAGTATGGTTGTGTATTTAAAGGACCTCAGTCCCTACCGTAAATAGTTCTCTTCTTGTAGTGAATCTCAGAATACAATTGGAGTTAATCTGTTAGGTAACCACTCCACTAGTTATACTACGTTGTTAGTTTTGTTCTTACCTATATACCTAGCCCATTAACAGAACCCACTATAGTTTCTACTATAAGGTTCCGTTATATATTCACTACTAAGGTTACAGTATTAAACAAAGAAATTAAACAATATGCTACTAAAAGTAGTACTAGTTATAACGGCGTTAGCAATAGCCATAACCTCAGGGCCAGGTAATACCAGTATAGACAAGGGGGATTCTTAAGTGGTTACACAAGGTTAGTTACAGGAAATGGTTAATCACTTATAAGATAATAATAGGATACTTAAAGAACGCATTAATAGAATTAGAGCAGCAAAGATTAAGTTACCTTTAATTAAACGATTTTTAGGAGAGAAGTTAAAGCTTAAAGAATTTCTTACGCAAATGCACTTTAAAGTAGTACAGGAAGGAGCGAAGTTAGCAATATTGTTAGATTAAGTAGCCTATACAGGATTATTCCTAACAGGGAGGGCACTTAAGTGGTTTAAGCCGTATCTTATGGAAATATAGGCTAATGGTATAACAACTACTAACCAAGATGTATGGTATATATTTACCAGTTGGAATGGGTTCGCAGAGCAACTAATATAGATATTTAGAGACCTAAAAGCCACAACTATAGCAGAATAAAAGCTTCAGAACTTAGTACAACGTACTTTAGCAATTAAGTATACAACCCAGTTTTAAACACTAGCCATATAGGTTGAGTGGAACGACAGGGCGCTTATAGCATAGTATAAATAGGGACTTAAGGCTAAAGTCCAAAACGCAATTATCCTAATGGAAGATGCGGATACTCTAAGAGAGTTAATAGATTAGTTAATAAAGATTAATAATAGGATCTACTAAAGGGAACAAGCTAAAAGAGGGCAAGACAAAGTTCCATAGTTATATAAGGCGCAGAGTACGCAACAACAGACATAGAGTTAAAAACTATAGCATGGCGCAAAGCTAATAGACCTAAGTAGTACTAAAAAAACCCAAAAATGGGAAAAGAAACTATAGAAACCTAGAGGTTAAGGATTAAATAATTAAAGAACCCAAAAGTAGAGGCTAAACCAGGGATCTCCATAGCAGAAGATATTTAGGCGGACTCTACAGCAAAAAAGATGGTTCAAGAATAGAGCTTATATAAATTGCGAAAAATAGGGTCATTTCGCCAGAGACTATAAAGGTGGTTAGAGTAACTATGTGGTAAAGGGAACTAGACTAGCAGACAGCACATACGCATAGAGAGATAATAGTGCACTATAAGGAATAAAAGAATGTTCAATTAACAGTTTTGCGTATTATTATAACAACGTATACCGAATTTATAAGGACACTAAGTATAGCGCAAGCTATTAGCTATAGGAGCCATTATTATCTAAGTTTAAAGGAACTAGCGAACTAGCTCGCAGATCGGACATTAAAGACAATGAATTTAATATAGGCGAAGCATTTACCAATAATAAGGCAATAAAGGCAGCTTACTAAAAGTATACAGACCTTAAAGAAGTTAAAATAGAAGTAGAGACTAAAACCATTACCAAACAAGGTTTAGTAACGGACGTTATAACACTATTAGATACAATTTCCATTACTTTATAAAACGATAGGAGTAACGTTTAAAAGAAACTAAGTAAGTAGATAACTGCTAGTGCTAGCTTATCACTTAATAAAGGTAAAAGGCCACAGGCTCAAGATTCTTAAGAAGAGATAAGAGAAGCTTAAGATTTTTAAAGTGAGATAAGACACACCTAAGAACCCATAACAGACGAAAACTAATAGGAAAGGGTAGTAACTCAGTTTAGTAATAAACAAATAAGTATAGGACGCAAGTTTAAGAACTACAAGTTTAGGGAATAAATAAGAACATTAGTAATCCTAGGTAAACATAGTATTCAGCCTAAAGATTAAATAGTTAATACCTAGATTAAAAAGCAAGACAACTATAAAGATCTAGCTATAAGACGCAGAAAACAAGAAACTATAGATAAGTTCAAAACAAGAATTATTATATAGTAAAAGCAGAAGCTAGACAAGAGGTTAGCTATGCTAGGTTATATAAGGAACAGAGTACCCCTATAAAGAGTTACTAATAGGCCGAGTGTAGGGACACCTAGGGTAAAATGGTTAGATAAACTGGAATAAAAAAAGGATCTAGATATTCTAACTAGGTTTAAAGAAAGACATACCAAAGGATATTATAATATAGTAATAATACAGTACTTTCTAATGGATAGACCATACACACTAAACCAGTTATATGAAAAGTGGTATAGGCAATAACATAATAATAAATAGGAAGATTTTTATATATAGCTAGACAAAAAAGTTGTCCAAAACCAACCTATTATAGAAAAACGCATAAGTCACATTAAAGGAGCGTTAATTATAACATTAAGAAACCTAGAAGAGGGATCTAGGGATTAGAGAAGTAAGTAATAAATCTTAGTACCTATAGCAGAGATACTAGTGGTCAGGTTAACCAGGTATAGATTTAAACTTAAGAATAAAGACAAACTAAGAGTTAACCTAAAATATGCAGCGCATTATACCCTATTATAGATAGCTTGTGTGGATAACATGTGCAACATATATAGAGCACCAAAAGATAAGAACCAGAAGTACCTAGTAAGAATATATTAGGCACTAGAGGAAAAGTGGTTTAGAAATACTAAGTATATATATAGTTAGCACCCAGTAGAAGTATAAGGTTAGGGAGACTTAATACTTTAACCAGGAAGATTCCTTATAGAAGAATACCTAGATGGATAATAGTAGTAGGAGTGCCTAGAGAACACTTGTTTATAGTATATAGAGGAAAAGAAACAAACTAAGTATTGGCTAAAGTTGGACTAAGTATAAGCAGGATCAAGCAGCCAACAGTTAGGAAAAGGGGAGGCGTATAGGACCAAAGGGAACCAGTATTAAAGCTTTAGACCCTTAAAGGAATTTAAAGATAATACCTAAATTTAAGAGCTAAGTAGCAAAATCAGTAGTTTAAAGCGTTAGTAGATAGTAAAGTAATAAGAAACCACATATCACTAAAGGCAGTGGAAAGGATAGGGTTACTATACAGATAAAAGGAACACCTATATTTACTTATAACAATTTTAGGAGATTAGATAGCCTATGAAGGAGGCGTTATTAATCTTAAAATAGGACCTATTTAGGTAACTATTAAAGGGAGACCAGTTAGAATGTCTTTTAATATCCTACTATTAGGACAGGATAAGGCAATACTAGGAATGCCTTAGTTACAAAAGTATAATCTAAAGATTAATTGGGTTATAGGTCAAGTTAATATTAAGAATATATAATAATATAAAGTGCGACAGCAAACCAAGTTAGTATAGTACCAAGTTGAAGCGACATACGAAGAGACTAAGTGAGGCTTAAGTTATATACCAAAGAGATACCATAAGTATAGAAAAAAGTTATAGTTACTAGAAAGTGAGAAGCTATTAAAGCATATAACTTGGGACTATAAAATAGAATTAGAAGAGGAAACAAGTCTAAAGTTCTTTCCAATCTATAAGCTTACTAAAACAGAGTTAGTAGCGCTTAAGGAGTTTATCCAGGAGAACTTATAAAAGGGATACATTAGACTATTATAGTTATTAGCAGGATATCTAGTACTATTCATCCTAAAAAAAAACAGAAAACTCAGGATGTGTATAGACTATAGACAGTTAAATAGCATTACTAGGAAGGATAGGTATTCTTTACCCTTAATTAGCGAAATCCAAGACAGGATAGGCAACGTAAAAGTCTTTATAAAGATAGATCTAAGGTGGGCGTACTATTAGATTAGAATCAAGGAAGGCAATAAGTAAAAGGCAGCCTTTAGGTTAAAGGAAGAACTATATAAGCTATTAGTTATACAGTTTAGGCTTATAAATATACCAGCAACGTTCCAGAAGCGAATTAATAGTATATTAGGCAAACACTTAGATAAATTTGTTATAGTATACCTTAACAACATTATTATCTACTTAGAAAGTAAGGAAGAGTATAAAGAACACATTAAGTGGGTCTTAAAGAGACTACAGGAAAAAAAGATGCTAGTAGTAATTAAGAAATGCGAGTTCTTTACCAAGAAGACTAATTTTATTGGGTTTATTATTAAACTAGGCCAACTTAGCATAGATCTAAAGAAAATCGAGGCTATAGTAAATTGGTAAAAACTAGAGAATATTATATAGTTAAAATCGTTCCTAGGGTTTTACAATTACTACAGAAGGTTTATAGCGTAATGGTTATAGGACATTAAGCCGTTTATATAGTTAACAAAGAAAGAAGAACTGTAGGCGTAGGGAAAGAAATAATAAGAACTATTTAAGAGAATTAAAGAGTTATTTACCTAGAAGCCAGTTCTTAAGATCTATTAACCAGGTCTAGAGACGGTTATAAAAACAGATATATTAGACTTTATACTAGGAGCGTACTTCCTATAGAAATATTAAGATAGATGGCACCTAGTGGCGTATTACAGCCAAAAGATAACACCACTAGAGTTAAACTATAATATCTATAACAAGGAGTTGCTAGGTATAGTTATAGCACTTAAGAAATAAAGAGCATTCTTACAAGGCATAGAAAAACCATTTATAGTAAAAACAGACTATAAGAACCTTACAGAATTCCTAACAATAAAGGAACTTAACCAAAAACAGGTTAGATAGGCGGAAATGCTTATAGAATACCATTTCGAAATTTAGCATACTAAGGGTATAGACAATGCACAAGCAGATGCTCTAAGTAGGAAGGCTAAACTATAAAGCAATAAAAAGCTATCGGGAGCTTTATTGCAAAAGGATTAAGACGGATTAATTAGGTATAATTATCTAAAGATTATAGCAACTAAGGAAAGTCAGATCTATAAGTTACTAGAGAGTAAGTAAATATAGAAGATCTAAGAAGCATAGGCAGAGGATCCAGACTTAAAGCAATATAAAAACAAAGAAGTAATGTATATACCTAAGTCTATTACAGAAGAGTTTATTAAGGAATTCCACAAGGGAATAATATAAGAACATAGTAAAGCTATAGGCTTAGTGTTAAGACTTTAAGAGGAGTACATTATTTAAGGAATCTAGGGACTAGTAAGATAAGTTATAAAGAAATATCTAGATTACCAAAGGAACAAACCGACGAGGTATAAGCCGTATAAAGGGCTATAACCTATTAAGACACCAGAAAGACCATAGGAGGTTATATTATAGGACTTTATTATTAAACTACTAAAGTTAAGAGATCCTATTATAGGACAAGATTATAACGCGATTTTAGTAATAGTAGATAAGCTAACAAAGTAGGGATACTTTATAGTATGCACTAAAGAGATATCAGCAGAAGATATCGCTAGAATCTATATAAAAGAAGTATTTGCAAGATATAGAGCACCAAACAAGATTATATTAGATAGAGATCTAAGATTTATAGCAGTATTTTAAAAAGTATTTCTAGCAGAATAAGGGGTTTGCGCAGTAATATCTATAGCGTATTATCCGCAGATGGACGGATAAATAAAAAGACTAAACTAGACACTAGAATAGTATCTAAGGCATTATATTAATTACGCATAGAATAATTGGGTATCATTATTACCAGTTATACAGTTTGCATACAATACAACACCATAAGAAGGAATGGGAATATTACCATTTAAGGCAAACTATGGATACGAGCTAAGAACATTATTGTTGCCATATTAAGCAAAAAAGATAAGTAGCATAGCTAAGCAAAGAATGGAGACGTTAATAAATCTTTATACAGACCTTAAAGAAACAGCTAAACTAGTATAAGAATAAATAAAAAGGTACTATAATGCTAAGAGATCTAAGGGACCAGATCTTAAGGAGGGGGATAAAGTGTGGCTACTACACAAAAATTTTAAGAGTTAACAACTAAACAAGAAGTTGGACTACGTTAGGCTAGGACCTTTTAAAATTAAGTAAAGAGTTTTATTAGTCATGTATAAGTTAAACCTACCAGCTAAAATGAAAATTTACCCTATACAGTATATCGTAATACTAGAACCAGTATATGGAAATATTAAGCCACCAGTCTATAAGGCAGACATATATAAAGGACAAAAGGAAGACAAATAGCAAGTTTTAAAGATTATTAGTTACAAGGATATAGATAATAAAACGTAGTATAAAGTAAAGTAGATAGGCTATAGTAAGACTACCTAGAAACCACTAAGTAACCTAGAGAACGCTATAGAAAAGGTATAAAAGTATTAAAAGAGAACAGGTTAGGCAATATTAATAAAGAGAAATTGTAAAAAAATAAGTCATCTAAGAGGGACCTAAGAGGAGCAATTACTAAGCTACTTAAAGTTATTTCCCTTATAGGAGGAGAGTTAATCCTTTTGTTATCTAGCTTAGATAAACCCTATTAAACAAGTTTCTACTCCTTAGAACGGACCTTCTTACAAATATATTTAAGATAAAGAAGACGGGCAAAAGCTAATAGGCAGGCTTTAAGGGCACGCTGTTAAGCAGCTATAGCCTCCTGCTCTACTTTTTATAAACAATAAAGCTTATCTAAGGTGCTTAAGAGCTTACTGTTAAGCTTTATAGTGGTAGATTAAACACGAGACCCTATAATAGGTTACTTAGGGAACTTAAAGACTAATAAAAGTTATAGGACGTGTATATTTAGTATTAGAGATAGAGCAAACATTATAGAATAATTAAATATTTGCTTTAGTACACTCCAAGTAAAATAAGGGTTATTAGGACAAAGGACTTGCTAGCACAACATATACTAACCCCACTTTTGCGCAACGAGAATATAGAGACAGCATTATCTCACTAAGCGATAGTATGGCGGCCACAGTGCGAGCACGGCGCTGCGCTTATAAGGAAGAGGAAGCTTTAGGCATAATAAGTAATAATATTAACTAGACTAATTAAACGGATATTATACCTCTAGTGGATAACTTAGAGAGGTTAGGAATCTTTAAGGATAAAGATAAAGAGGAGGGAGATAGTGTTACGGACGCTTTAAGTATAATATTATAACTACTTAGAGAAAAGTCGGCGGAAGCTAGTTAGTTAATATAGGTACAGTCTAGGATAGATCTGGTAGAACTATATAACAAGAAATAGTAAGCGAGTTATATAATATTGTACGCAGTATACAAGGAGTACGTAGTATACGCTATATATAACACGTATAACACGTACCTCACATATAAGGGAGGATTTCTTAGGAGTATGGTTGTGTATTTAAAGGACCTCAGTCCCTACTATAGATAGTTCTCTCCTTATAGTAAATCTTAGAATATAATTAGAGTTAATCTGTTGGGCAACCACTCCATTAGTTATACTACGTTATTAGTTTTGTTCTTACCTATATACCCAGCCTATTAACAAAACCCACCGTAGTTCCTGCTACAAGGTTCCGTTACACAGAGCGCCATAATATACAAGGACGATTGGCAGAGAGAGATAATAATGGCAATATAGAAGATAAATAGGAGTTTAAGAAAATCCTTAATATATATAACAAAGACCCCTAAGGCCTAACTTATGAGATTAAATGGAAATATTATAAGGATATAACCTAGCAGCTAAAGGAAGACCTAAAGGGTTGCGAATAAGCTATATAGCGCTTTTATAAGCAATACCCTAAGAAGCCAGGACCCCCAGACTAGGTATAAGATAAGGAAAAGTCACGCCAAGGTCACGGCCGACCACCGCATTAAAATTTGTGGTGGTTAAGATGTTATAGAACTTCAACCGGCGGTTAAAGTTGTCTAATTGGCCAAATTCTCGCCAAGAAACGCCACACGGACCGGTTTAGGTGGCGGTGTGGAGTTCTGCCGACCTTACTTACTAAACTAACCAATTAGGATTTTCCATGCCCGGTATAGAAAATCGCTATTAGCTTGGTTAAGGGCGGTGAGCGGAACTAATATCTTTATAGTAGAAAATAGGCAACCCTGTACACTACCTATTTTTAAGTTATCTGTTTGGTTTGGGGACCAAACCATCTAGGGAAGAGGAGTACTGTTACGGCACTAACCTAACGCATACTGTTTTATACTGTCTCGTACTATTTCCTACTGTTGGCTGGCCCACCACTAGCGACTTGGCGGCCGGCCCTACTATTTATATACAATACCCCCTTTCTACCTTCTTCCCCTCTTTATACCACAACGTAGTTATTCAGTCTACTTCATTGCAGCACTGTGACACGTAGGATCCTTTCTATTAGATACCTCTATAATAAAATTATTATCCTACTCTTATATAGACGTTTAAAAGACCTAGATAGGCTTCTTTTCTAAGCCTTATTTATAGGAATATTTATTAGAAAATTTAATACGTCTCTAAAGGAATTACTTACACTTTTAAGCCTAAAGATATCTTAATTAAGCTACCGCTACCGCTACCGTTAGCGATAGCTTTAGTTTCTTCTGAGCGAGCTACTTTATCCCTTGCATTGATAATATAATATATTTTTTAAAAATAGACGTTATAAAGTTTTATACTAAATGGTAATCCTTATAACCTAATACTTAAGAACTGTGCAGTCGATTTAAGGATTATTCAGTGTAATTTAAAGAAGTAGACGCTTCTAGCGTCGAGTAAGCTTTCTAGCTATCCAGGTCTTAGTAGAGATTTAAGCGTGTGACGGTTATTCTATCGATCAATTGTATTATAAATAACGTGACGACTAACGCGGTATCTAGCCGCGATTTTAGTCTTCTCCTTCCCTACTTCCACTACACTAAGGATTCCAGCTCTTTATATATCTGAAAGCTCTGCTCTAGGCCTTCGATTTCCACCAATTTCCGTGCCAAACGAGCGTTGTATTGTAATGTAGTAAATGATTGAATTTGGCGACGATATTGCGATCGTGTGGCTCGCGTGTGCACAGACCTATGTCTTGGCACTGTATATGGAAATATATACAATTAGAATAGATTAAATTTCACCCCTTTGTAACCGATAAATCTCTGCGTCTATATCCAAATCTGATTCTTCTGATCCTTGATAGAAAGCACTGGCAACAGCAGAAAGAAGAAAGAAGAAAGCAGAAAGGTGGCCGAAAAGATCATTCACTTGGAAATTCAGCAAGAACGCGAGGAACAACAAATCGTCCTTAAAAACACGCAGAAGGAGCTTCAGCAGGTCAAGATAAATAGACTGCGCTGGATTCGAGGGACTCCATTAGGTGTCTGGGATCGGTTGTTCACCATGGCTACAAAGGATAAGTAACATACAATATACAACAGCTGGTTTCCATTGGCCGCATGTCGTCTAGCTACGTTTGCACCCCGAGCCCTAAGCCTAGCCCGTTGCAATTCTGGCTTCATGAGCAGTGCTAGCGGCTACTGAAATGTAATTTTGTCTGACAACTGAACCCGATCGATCACACAGCAAGTTCCACATCCCAAGGACGTTCACTGCCGGGGATCTCGATGACTGTCTGTGTGGGCCTGATTGGAGGCAGCTGAACTGTGACGGGGGCGATAGGAAAGGACTAGGAGTGCGGCGAGCCACTTTAACGTCATGAAAAGTATTAGTGGCTTTTCTCTACGTAGGGGCATTATCGACTCAAGCGTCTTACCTTGTAGCTCAAAACCGTTTCGTCCGGCTCCGTGGTTCTAGTTTGCGTTCTCGGACTTGTGCCGTTGCCTAAGAAGTGCAAGAATGAGAATTACAACACCGACGTCTGCTCCAATCAAAGGATACAAGATTTCCTGTGAGATAAGAGCGTCACTACGACAGCGTTGCGCTGTGAGACAGGCACATGAAAAAGGCTATCCGGACCCTCCCCGGCGGAAATTGACGAGCGGTTGGATTCAACGTAGTAAAGGCTGTCAGCCTGTCCCACACGAAATAGATTCTGGTAAACTTACAGGGCCCAGTGCCAGTGCCTTGGTACTATCGGCACTATCGCTTAACCCGTTGAAATTGGTCCTCACGTTATCGATAAGAGTCCGCCAATTAGGTTAGCTGAATTTAATGGCTATACTGAGAAATACAAAGCTTTTGATTTCACAGTAAATTAATATATAAGCTCAACCTTTGGAGTTGAGTCGCTCAATATGAGGTCTCCATAAATCGTCGTTCCTGCGGAATGGTATATTACAAATACTGATGGTGGTGTAATTAATGGTTGAATTCTATATAGAGCACGCAGTCTTAGCAGACCTGCGGAGGATAGGCCGGATAGGCCTCTCGGATAATAGACCTATCAGCTGATAGTATCCGGAGACTATCCGGATAGTCTCCGGATAGTCTTGGCAAAATCCCCTAATATGCTTATACTTG
>Ga0307507_10002451_pt1 | contig 38884 bp, 7 predicted proteins | sample 7_EM_MG_FD_207223 | JGI IMG/M metagenome (GOLD analysis project Ga0307507, IMG submission 207223) | Populus trichocarpa ectomycorrhiza microbial communities from riparian zone in the Pacific Northwest, United States - 7_EM | ecosystem: Host-associated > Plants > Roots > Unclassified | place...
TTTAAATTATTAAAATTTATTATTAAGTGGTTGTTAAGATATTAAAGTGTGATTTTTCCATTTTTTGGTGTGTTTTTGAAGTGATTAGCTCACCCGTTTGACCAGCTCACCCGTGAAATACGTTATTGTATTTTTATAAGGTGGTTAACGACTACTATAATATTTATAAACCTATTACTGTTAGGTAAGTTAACTATAAAGTTAATTAAGATGTTGCGCTATCTTTATATTGGAATTGGTAGCGGTTAAAGTACTCCTTACTTCTTTATATAGGAGGTCTTTCTATATACGCATATCTTACATACTTAAACGTATTTTTATACATAGTTATAAGTCTTTATACAGCTAGGATATCCTACTATAGAGGAGTTGTATTCAAATTTAAGTATCTTAAATTGTAAAGGTTCGGAATTCGGGATTACTATCTTCTATTAATAGTATAATTAATCATTTTAAATTTCGCATTTAGTAAGTATAATATCCTTATACTATCGTTTTCCTATTTAAATCGCTTTTATTATATTAATTATCCATATATTATTCTTATATTCGTATTCTATTAGTTTATTAATTTCTATTTCCTATTTATTAACTTCTAATTCATTTTTATTAAGTTCTGTATTTATAAATATAGGATATAGTTTTTTAAAACATTTAGGGGGCAATAAAATCCATAATTAATTTATAATTTGTTTATCTAAAGCGTTTATAGGTAAGTCCTATAATTATTATATTAATATATTAGGCTTTTAATTAAGTTTACCCAGTTAATATATAATCTTAAAATTAAATTATAAAAGGTATTCGGCTTAACAAATTTAGCGCTATATTAATTGTTTTATAGTTATAAAGTATTATAGGTTCTTATAGTCCGTTAACACGCGTATTGGAAATAATAATCCTTCTAGCTTAGGACGCCATTATTTAAAGCATCTAACAATCACAAGCAGTTATTATATATTTTATAGTTTAATTTAGTAGGGGCGAGTTTTTAGGAGAGAAAGGCTACTGGACGTAGTTTACCATTCTTATTATATTGTAATAATACTCCCCCTAGCGCATAATTAGACAAGTTAGTTTTAACAGTATATTTAAGGTTAGGGTTAAAGTAAGTAAGAATTAGAGTAGTTATAAAGCAACGTTTTAAATTATTAAAAGCTCATTTATATCTAGCGGTCTATTTAAATTTTATATTCTTTTTTATTAGGTTTACTAGTGGCTAGGTAATTTCTAAGAAGTAGTTAATAAATTAATAATAGAAATTTGCAAATCCTAAAAATCCTTAAATATCTTATATGTTGCTAGGGCTTTCCTAGTTCATAATTACAGCAACTTTTTTAGGGTCTATTTTAATTTTATTACGGGATATAATTAAGCCTAAGTATATAACCTTGGATGCGTGGAACTTATATTTCTTAATATTATATTATAAGCCCGCGTCTTATAAGCGTTTAAGAACCATTCTAATATATTTCCAATATTTAGAAAGCAAGGATAAGCAAATTAAAATATTATTAATATACGCGGTAATGAATACATTAAGGAATTTACAAAGCATATTGTTAATATATTACTAAAACGTACTAGGACCGTTCTTTATGCTAAATGGTATTACTAGGTATTTAAAGAGTCCCTATTATATATAAAAAGCTATATACTTTTTATCTACTTTACATATATAGATTTTATTAAAGGTGGCAACTATATTAAGCTTTATAAAGTACTGTACCTTTACTAAACAGTTAAGTGTCTTTTAAATTAAAGGAATTAGATATTAATTTTAAATTATAATTGCGTTTAAAGCTTAATAATTAATATAAAATCTTAAGCCTCCTCTTAGCTTTTTTAATAAATAGTATGGGTAAGGTAAATAAAGATTAACTAGGGCGAATAAAACCTTTTTCTAGATACTTATTAAGGTATTATTATATTATAAGTAGTTCTTTTTATAATATACCATATAGTGGACTAAACTTTAGTATTATGCTAGGCTTAAGTTCTATCTTAAAATTGTATTTCTTTTAGTATAGGGCTAGTTAGACTATAAATTGTTTTTTAAACTCGTTAATTAGGTTATAATACTCTTTAGGCATAAGAGGTTAAGAATTAAGATATTATTTTGGTTTTAGTGCTTTCTTAATATCTTCTATAGTTATAGCAAAGATTTTATAATCTTGTCTTTTTGCTAATAAGATAAAAGGCGCGGCCTATATTATATAAATTTTAAGAGGTTTTAATATAATATCTTTATATTCTTTTCTATAATTAGCAGTTATAGATTTATTATATTAGCTTAAGGTTTATAGTAAGGGTAATTTATATTATATTAAATTCAAATAGTTGTGTGTATGTTTGTAGGGTAAATGGTTTTTTAAGTAATAACTTTAGTAGTAAGTTATATGGAACTTTAGTGTTTCTTTAACCCAGTTAATTAAAGGGTTATATTATTTCAGCCATTTATGTCTAAGTATTATTTTATAATGCTTTAAAGGTGTTATAAACAGGGAAATATATTTAAGATATTTACCTATCCGCAATTTTATAAGAGCGTAGTGCGTCAGTTTGCTATATATTAAGGGTTTGCTATTAAAGCCTTATAGGCCTTAGGGCTTATTAAGTTTCTTTAAATTTAGGTGTTAAGTTTTTATATAGTTTATGTTAATAAAGCCTATGCTAGTAGCTCCGCTATCTATTAGGATTTATACTTCCTTCTATTTTTTAAGTATTTAAATTTCGCTAAGTATATTAAGGGAGTCGTATTATATATTAGCGCTAGAAGAGCCTAGACACTTATACTTTTCCACTTTTTATCCTAAGGCGCGACTTAGCCTTAGGATGATTTATTTTCTAAGTTAACCAAAAGCAAGATACTTTATGGCGTCCAAGTACAATTTATAGAGCGGGTATAATTTAAGGAATAAGTACAACTTAAGGAACGGGTACGATTTAAAAATTGGGTACGACTTAAGGATTAGAAGGAACTATAGCGGACCTTTTTAAAAGGGTTAGTTCGGCAATGCTTTTAAATATATCCTTTTTTACCACATCTAAAGCATTCTCTATTTGTGGCTTAAGTTCTTTATTTATTGGTTCCTAAAGATGTATAGGATTGAGCGGCATTAAGGTCCATAGGGTTGTATATAGGGCTTTTAGGTTTTAGAGACGGATCGCGCTTTAGGGTATATACTGGTTTTGTAGAGTTTTAAACATAAGATGTGGTTGGCTTTAGAGAATAAGTCTATTTATTATATTAAAGATCCTTATTAATATATTAATATATTATAGCAAATTTGGATAGGTTTTTTAGTAGTTTCCTGCCTATTAACTAGGCTCTAATTTTATCCAAGATAGCTTATTAAAGAGCAGCAACTCTAGCGGCTTTATTTCAATCTAGCTTGCTAATAAGATCTAAAATTTCCAAAAAGAAGCTGGTAAAGTCTCGATTTTATTATTATAGGTTTTTAAGTTTAGTAACAGCAGTATATTCGCGGCTAGCATTATTATACATTTATTCTAGCAGAGAGATAAAGGTTTTAAAATTAATAAAAGTGCTATTGCAGAAGAATAGATCTATAGTTTATATAGCGTCCTTACTTAAATAAGACATTCTATAGCTAACCTTGCTAGCCTTAGTGGGGTATTAATTATAGTCTATTAAGAGTTTAAGATGGAGCTTAGTTATAAAGGGATATAGGTTATTTTAGTTTCTACCAAATATTAGAGAATTAGGGAGCTTTTTAGATTTTATAGTAGGTACTAGGTTTGCTATAGGTGTATATTAAGCTACCGTTACTAGTTTAGTGTTTATATTAAACGTATTAGGTTTAGGTACCATTATTTTAATCTCGTTTATAGGTGTTGCTATTAGGGTCTATAACGTAAATGCCTTAATATTGCGGAGTTCTTCGCGAAGTGCTTCTATTAATTACTAGTGCTAGGCTTCTAGTGCAGCCCACTGTTAGGCTAAGGCGTCCGTAAAGGCCTGTTATATTATAGTTAACTATTCCCTAACTAGGGTTATAATACTTATGGTTATTAAAAGGGATTTGGGTTTGTTTACTATTTTAATAGTAATTATTTTAATGTAATATAATATAAGAGCGCGAAGAGGCTTTAGGGAAGATTTAAAGGAATAAATATAAATTTTATTTAATCTAAGGGTATATAGCTCTTGTAGAGTATAAGACGTTATATAAAGAAGAGAAAGGAATATAGGAAACTTATAACTAAATATTTAAGGTCTTAACAGCAGACGCGTAGGTACGAGCCCATGCGGATTTTAATAGGTTTTAACCAAATTCCATTACATTAGTGGAATTTGGTGGAATTTAATTAAGTTAGTAGAACTTAGCGGAACTTAATTAACTTTAGCAGAATTTGGTAGAATTTAATTAAAGCATCGGAATTTATCTGTTAAGTGTTTTACCAAGACATTACTACTATAACTGGGCTAGTCCCGTTACAGGCATCTTCTAGACACTTCTATGGCAGAATTAGAACTCCTCCCTACTAATTACTAATTAATCCGTCTAACGCTTCTATCCCCTAATATAGACCTACTAGTCCGTCCTATATCCCTACTAAGAGAAGCAGCTTCTATAATGCTATATTAGAGACCAGTACCTATATAGTATAAAAAGTAGAGCAATCTACTATAGAGGAGATAAGAAAGGAATAAATGGAAAAGGGAGAGATAAAGAAATAAGCGATAAAGGACAAGATGATAGAAGAGACGGTAGAGATAAAGCGCAATTATTTATTTATGCTAGTAATGCATTATTCGCGGACAATTCCGTTAACAGAAGGAGCTTGTAAGGATATATTATAAAGCTATTTAGGGGACCGACTGTATGGAGAAGCAAATAAGTAGGATATGGTAACTACGTTAAGCACAGAAGCCGAGTTATTAGCCCTATCTTAGATAGCAAAAGAGGTTATCTTTACTAGTAGGATGTTTAAAGCAATAATAACTAAACGAGCCCTTAATTATTAACTCCGATTGATTATAAAAGACACGGCTAAGTTAATTACAAAGCTCCGACACGTCAATATCTATTAACACTTATTGCGTTAAGAATACGCAATAAGACAAGTGGTATTTTAATAGAAAGTAACAAAGGAGATAATCGCTAATGGACTTACAAAGGCCCTACCTAAGTAGAGGTTTTAGAACTTCGTTAACCTAGTTAGTATAGTGGATATCAAGAAGCGGCTAGATAAGGAGAAGTAACTAAAGGACCTAAGGGAGAAGGTTAGGGCGAAAAGGAAGGATTTAGATAAGATTATAATTTAATTAATATATTAACGGACACGAAAAGGTGGTTAGCTTTGACCTTAAAGAGCTCAAAGCTAAGGGGGTGTATTAGATAATCTATATTCTCTAAAAGGCGTAGGTTATATATATAAGTCACGTGTACGGAGCACGTGCATTATAAATCTTCTTATAGCTTAGAGGCCTAGGGGCCTTAGGTTAATTAACGATTAAGACAAGATTAAGATTATCAATTAATTAATGCATTTTATTAATGAACTGCTCTATGTGCACTTTCTAACATATACAGCCTGGGAAGGCCCTAATAATATCCCCCTTATAGGCCAGACTATACTTAACTTAAACCCTAGCATTAAAAACAAATTATACAATACCAACAAACCTTTAGGTAGTAAGTAATGGCACCTAAAGTAAGCTTATCTAAGAGAGCCGCCTTTACTTAAGAGGAACACGAGATCTAGTTAGGATTAGAAATCGATAATAATAATAATACTCTAGATATGCGTGAGCAGATTTATAATCTTGCGGCTAAATAGATAGCTAACCGCCTTACAGCTAAAGCTATATAGGAAACTCTAGACGAGATCCTAAAGAGCCTTACAGCCCTATAAGACAGTTTAGTCTCCCCTGCTAGGAGCCCTAGTTAACCCATTCGCTCTACTAAATATAATACCCTAGGTAGCATGGATATAATGGCGAAGTAATTAAAATCCGTTAAGCTTCTTAACCCTTAATAGCTATTTAACGGAATAGACCCTACCTTTAAGAATTAGAGAATCTAAGTATAAGGAAAGCTCCGTATTAACTACAACTACTTCCCCTTTAAGAAAGCTAAAATGCTTTACCTTTTTGGTTAAACCATTAGGGACACCTAGTAATATCTTTAGGCTAGGTTTAAGAACAAGTTACCTCTTTAGTTTATATCTATTAATAAGATAATATAGCATCTGGCTACTATTTACGTTAATCCAAATAAAGTATAGGATGTCTATTATAACTATAACCGCCTAATAATAAAACCGAACTAATCTTTTACTAAGTTTTAGACTTAATTTTTATACCTAGTAGGCGAAGGCTAGGTTCCCCCTAAGAACTACCGTTTAGACCTATACAATAAGCTAACAATCCGACTATAAGAAAAGATTACGGTAGCCTTAGACGATTTACTAACCTATTAAAGATTTATAGCCCGATATTTATTACTGGATTCCAAACTAAAATAAATTAATGCTTATTCTAATTAACTAAAGCGTCCCTATAGCAACCGGAACTTATCCGCTATATTAATAGGAGCTAGCGTTAGAAGATAAACTATAACCGCCCTTATACCAAAAACGGTTATAACTGCCTACCTATAAGCCTCGCCCGACCCGCTATATACTATACCCTTAGCTAATACTTATTATAATAACCTAATTAACCCTTCTATGGTTACGTGCTTTAATTATAGAAGGGACGGTTACTTTACCTTATTCTATCTAGAGCTAAAGGATATAGTTAATATTAAGGAGATAGAGAAAAAAGAAACGTTTAATAAGTTAGAAAAAGAAGAACCTTAGGGAAAGACTTCCCCCTAGGATATCCTATTTATCTTAAGAAAATTAATCTAAGTTAGCTAATAGGTAGAAAATACTTTATAGTTCTATGTATAGTATCTTAAAATGGATATAGAGTTAATATAACTGCCATTATTAATACTAGAGTAAATAAATTTACCTTTATAAATACTGCTTATGCGAATAACGTTGCTAAGTTCTTAAATATAAATGCTACCTAACTAGAGAAGCCTATTTAAATAAAAGGCTATAACGGCCAAGCTGGTAAGCCGGTTACCTATATCTTAAAGCTATATATTGCCATTAATAGACAGTGCTAATTTAGTATTCCCTTCTATATCCTAGACCTAGGGTCCTATAATATAATTCTTAGCCAAAAGTGGATATCCTACTTTAATATCTGGCTAAATGTTTAATAGAGATAATTTATCTAGCTAAAGAATAGACCAAAACTACCTTCCTTTATTAGAGAAATTTAAACTAACTATAAGACACTAGCTATAAAGGTTAACCCTATTTATTAGTAGGATGTTAGGGACCGCGACTTAGCCTTTGCCTAAGAAGATGTCCGCCGCGAGGCCGGTAGGGACTCTATACTAATAATAATACTCCCCCAAAGTACTGTAGTTAAGGAGGACTCTACTTATAGAAGTAGAACGGATAGTAATATAAACAACTTTTAAATTATGGAGATCCGGTTAATATGGAAGAGGACTTACTAATATAATATAAAGGACAACCTTTAGAAGATATAATAAGAGCTAAAAGGAGTAAAGACAATACTAATACGCTAAAGGCCCCTAAGACTACGGACACCCCTACTATCCTATAACCCCCCTATAGTAGATATTATAGTAATTAGTACTATAGGTTTCCACTTTAATATATATTAAAAGGATAATAAGGTCTTTATAACTAGCTTATATAAGATTAACCAGATTATTAATAAGAAGGAAAAAGGGCTGGTGGAGGAAACTAATAAAGAGCTAGTTAAGCGCCTTCTCCCTATCTACCTTTTAGACTATAGAGACGCGTTCTTAAAAGCAGCTTTAGATATACTGCCCCTCTACTAAACCTATAATTATAGGATTTAATTAGAAGCCAATAACTCTCTAGGCTATAGCCCCCTTTACTAGCAAACTATAAAGAAACTAAAAGTAATGAAGCAGTATTTAATTAATAACCTCTATAAAGGGTTTATTAAGCTAAGTTAGGCCCCTTTTACTTTCCCTATTTTATTTATTAAAAAGACTAATAAAGGCCTTTATTTTTGTATTAACTATTAAAAACTAAACGCTATTACCTAGAAAGACTATTACCCTTTCCCCCTAATTAATAACATCCTTATACGCCTAAGCCAAGCCAAAATCTTTACTAAGCTTAATGTCTGCTAAGCTTTTTACCAAATTAGGATGGACCCTATATTAGAAAATCTAATAATATTCCGTACCCACTATAGTTCTTATAAATATAAAGTCCTTCCTTTTAGACTAATAAATGGGCTAGCTACGTACCAAAGGTATATAAATAATATTCTTTTTAATTACCTTAACGAATTCTGCACGGTATATCTAGATAATATTCTTATATACTTAGACAATAAACTTAAGCACTAAATTTATATTAAGAAGGTCCTAGAGAGATTGCGGAATATAGGCCTATAAGTTAATATTAAGAAATGCAAATTTGGAGTAAAACGTATAAAGTACCTTGGGTTTATTATTAGTATAAAAGGAATTAAAGTTAACCTTAAGAAGGTTAAGGTAATTAGTAACTAGATACCCCCTTACAATATAAAGGGCATTTAGTCCTTTCTCGGCTTTTATAATTACTACTATTGGTTTATCTATAATTACGGAGTTATAGCTAAGCCTCTTATATAACTAACTAGGCCGTTGAAATCGGACTCTGCACCTATACGTGGTGACGGCTACGAACCTAGGTCTTTGAAGATCAGATCCAGAGCCAACGCAGAGACGTCGCATAGCGTGCGGACAGGACCTGGTGGTGGTTGCGGGCGTTAAGGGCGGTGGTGAAAAAATTTCGGATGGTAAGATCTCAAAAACCACCACTGTTAGCCCTCTATAGTATGACGACTACTACTGCTCTCCTATCTAGGGCACCTGTATAATCTAACATGGATAGACAGTACTTAATAACATCCCCTAACCCCCAATTGAAAGCATTAATGACCTCACATTGATAAACGAGTGAACGCGCGAATGAGTGAATAAATAAGCAAATATACGGCCCCTCCTAACCCCTAGGGTGATCGCCCACAGAGCATGCGGTCACTTGCCGTTTTACTACCGTAATACTGCAGCCTGGATTGCGACCTACGGTTTTCCCTATCTTCTTTTAACGGAGTAGTAACCCTTTAAAAGGGCCTAGCTAGGGCCTAGGCATAAAAGATACCCAATACAATATATCCCGCTGCTTGGTATTATGGTAATTAGAATGAATAAATCCCCCTTACGCCTTTAATGGCTCTTAGGGGGGGGGGGGGAGGCAAGGCGTATATAGTAATAGTTAATAAGAGATAGCATATAGGGGATGGTTAAGATATAGGAAAGGCAATAAATACACAGCGATTGATTGGCAAGGCCTAGCTAGGACGTAGTGAACCCTAGCTTTAGATAAGCTAGAGGAGGAAGCAGTGGTTTCTAAGGAGTTCAAAACATCTAAGAAGGAGGACGTGCTGTAGGCCCGCAGGGCCGCAGCTATGTGCAAATATGGCAAATTGGGGTTTTTCCTCCCCTAACTATAGGGGTTTTCTTCCTGTAAATATATAAGTTTTCCCCCCTATGCGGAGTAGTCTGCGTGGGCCAGTAGGATCCGTATTAGACGTTAATTAAAGAGTTACTACTACTATATAACTAACTAGGAATAATACGCCTTTTATTTTTAACGATAACTATATAAAAGCCTTTAAAGAGTTAAAGAACTGGCTTATCCCCTCCCTAATACTTTATTACTACAACCTAGACCTAAAATTAATACTAGAAACGAACGCTTTTAACGAAATAGTAGCGGGGGTTCTCTTATAGCTATACCTAGATAGCAAGTAGTATCCTATTACGTTTTTCTTAAAAATAACAGCCCTAGCTAAGTATAACTATAAGGTTTATAATAAGGAAATACTGGCTATTATATAATTATTGTCCCAGTGGCGTGCGGAGCTTAGAAGTACAGACTCTTAGATTAAAGTCTATACTAATTATAAAGCCCTTAAGTATTTTATAATAATAAAGCAGCTTACTAGCCAATAGGCCCAGTAGGCTAAAATACTCTCCTAAGTCTTTTTTATAATTATATACCACCCTAGTAGATAAAATTCTAAGGCTAATACCCTTATCTAGAGGGAATAGGATATAGAACTATAAGATAAGCTAAAGGCTTAGTACTGTTATAGGATACCTCCGTGACACCTTATACACATCCACCTATTTCTACTAACGCAGCAAGAAGAGACCGACCGCGAGATAACAATTTAATGGCAATTTGCTAGCAATTTACGGCAATCTAATAGCAATCTGCCGCATTTTATCATATTCTACTAAGTTTACTAAATCCTACCAAGTTCTGCTAGGACTACCACCCAAATCCTATTCTACTTTGTGTATATATTAACTAAGCAACCTTATTAATAATGTATATCCTTTCTTCCCATTTTCTTACCTTCTTTCCTTACGCAACGTCTTGACTTTATTATACAGTTTATATATATAGCTTAATAATATCTACTTTACTATATATTATTATCGCTTATACTTACTCCGTAACACTACGTTGCGTTAACCCTATATACTACCCTCCAAAATGCAGAACGACCCTAAAGCCCCTATAATAGCCGCCGGCATTATATCCGCACTCTAAGAATAATTGGCAGAAATATAGAAGTCCTTTATAGACGCCCTTGTATAGAACTAAGCCACTTTAACTTAATAATAAGCTGAATAGAAAGCATGACACTGGCAAATAATTAAGGACCTCTAGAAGAAATCCGCACCCTTAAGATACCCACACTAAGGCCCGACCAAATACCATCTCTGGAAATGAACACGTGGAATAAAAGTCCTAAACCTACAGTAGTTATTTACCCCGAACTAACTACTACACTATAACAATCTAAATAACTACTAGACCCTCTAATATTTACTAGTAAATAATAAGACCTCTAATTATTCTTAAGCTGGCTTAAAAATAAGCTAACTGGTAACGCTAACTACTATTTAACTAAAGCTAACCGACTCTACTACGCCCTAAGTTAACTAGGATGAGACGTAGCTAACCTTGTTAAACCTCTTTAACCAAACTTAGTACCAAGCCTAGTTGTACTTCTTAAAGCTATATATAGTAACCCAAACCGCTAAGCTACTGCTTAGAGAAAGATAAACTATATAGCTTAAGGAATAAAAGGCTTCCTAGTATACCCTTTTAAATTTAACTGTTATGTAAAAGAAATAGGCTAGAACGACTCCGTACTAATTAATAGCCTTATTAAATCTTTAAGTCCTAAACTAAAAACCTCCCTAATTGGCGTAGACCTATTAGGAGCCCTTAACGCCTACGCAAACGTTATTAATAAATGGTATAATAATATACTACGCCTGACACCAAAGTCTACTCCTTAATATAATACGACAGCTTTATAAACGTTTACTAAGTTATTATCTTAGCCTAAGCACCCTAACGCCATGGATATTAATACTAGAACCCTAGGATTCGCCCTACTAGGGTCCTCTAAATAAGAATAACGCACTAAGCCAGGCCTCTGCTTTAAATATAAAAGTAGCTCCTATTTCTCTAATTACTGCTTTGTCCCCATGCCTTAATGCGATTTACAAATGGCTAATACTAGCAGCTATTTACTATATTAATCCTCCAGTTACTATCCCTAATCTTTACCTAGTTCTAGCTCTATATCTAATAAGCACCACTTATAAGGATAAAGCTATAACTAATACGCTATAAGAACTCCACCCTAATTGCCTCTAAAAGGAAGGTCCTGGAGCTAAGTCGCTCTTTAGAACGGCGCTGCCTTAGGATTTTATTAAATGCTCTAGATATTACGAACTCTAACTCTTAGGATTGCAGTATAACCATTAACTATTGTCTTTAGCAAAATAATTAATGGGCTAGTACTTAAGTCCTAATCAACATAGGAGCTAGTGGTATAGGATTTATTAATAAGATCTTTATATAAGATAATGGTTTTACTCTAACTCCCCTTAACTGGCATATTAATGTATTTGGATTTAATGGCAAACGCACTATTTTAGGCTATATTACCTATATAGTATTCCTAAGACTCTAATACCTAAACTATAAAGAACTGATTAAGCTTTTTATAACTACCCTAGGTTATCTAGTAATCCTTAAACAACCCTGGATAAAGCTATATAAGGTAACTCTTAATTGGGATAACCTTAAGCTTCTATTTACCGCCTCCTACTATAAGCAGAAGTGTCTTATAACTTACTGCTTAGACCTAAAACTAGAACCTAAAAGATCCACTAAGATCTACTAGTTTAAATTTTCCACTAACATCCACCCTATACCTAAGAAATCCACCTAGTTCCACTAACCTAAAGATTCTACCAAATTCCACTAATATAAGATTTCCACTAACGTCTACTAAGAACCCGAAAATTACACTACACTATATAAACTAATCCTAACTACTAAACCACCCCAAACTAAATAGAAGCTTAAGCTTAATATATAAAAGTACTAGTGTGGAAGGGTACGGTGTCCCTTAGATAGGATGTCACAATGCTGTCTGTCGGTCGGTTGGTTGGTTAGTCGTCAGTCGTAATCAATTAGTAGAAAAGCAGTTAGTAAGAAAGGAAAGAAAAGAATATATTCCGTAAACTGGTAGGTCGTAATAATAAGAAGGAGGGAAGCCGAAGGCTCAATATATACAGGAAAACGCCAAGACACTAAGCATAGGATATTTTACCCCACCACACTAGAAGAACTGGTATTCTACTATAAAAAAGATACTTAAAAAACCTAAACCCAAATCTAATACTAACTCTGTATCTAATACTAAACCTAAACCCAAATAAGAAACTATATAAGAAACTAATGACGATCTAAGCTTGCTTAACACCTTAGATATTTATATAATTAAAGCTACCCTATTAGCATAACTCGCTAAAAAACCCAAATATATAATCTTCGCTGTTATAATAGCCAATATTAAAAAGGCCTTAGCACTAAAGAAACACACTAACCCTGCTATAAAAGTACCAGTATGCCACTATAAGCACCTAAAGGTATTTTTATAAAAGGAAGCCGATGAGTTAGCAAAGTACCAACTATATAACTATAAGATTATACTTAAAGAAGGAAAACAGCTAGGATTTGGACTATTATATGGAATATCCCAAAACAAACTCTAAGTGCTGTAGAAGTACCTAGACGAACGCCTTAGTAAAGGATTTATTAGAGCAAGCTCTTTGCCTATAGCTATAGCTATAATCTTTATTAAGAAACCTAGCGGCGGTTTACGCTTTTGTATAAACTACTAAGCTCTTAATACTATTACCATTAAGAATTAGTACCCGCTCCTATGTCACGGTACTAACCTATCTTATACTGTTTCCTACTTATAACAGGACTAGCCCAGTTACAGTAGAAATGTCTCGGTAAAACACTCGATAGATAAATTCTAATACTTTAATTAAATTCTGCCAAATTCTGCTAAGTCAATTAAATTCTGCTAAATTCCGCTAACTTAATTAAATTCTACTAAATTCTATTAATATAATGGAATTTGGTTAAAACCTGTTAAAACCCGCATACGCTTATACCCACGCGTCTACTGCTAAGACCCTTAAATATTTAGTTATAAGCTTCCTATATTCCTTTCTTCTCTTTATATAACATCTTGTTCTCTACAAGAGCTATATACCCTTAAATTTAGATAAAATTTATATTATTCCTTTAAATCTTTCCCAAAGTCTCTACGCGCCCTTATATTACGTTGCATTAATATAACTACCATTAAAATAGCAAATAACCTTAAATCCCACGCGTTAACTATAAGCATTATAACCCTAGTTAGGGAATAGTTAACTATAATATAAAAGGCCTTTATAGATGCCCTAGCTTAGCAGCGGGCTATACTGGAAACCCAGTATTAATAATTAATGGAAGCACTCCGTAAAGAACTCCGTAACGTTTAAAAACTTATATTAAAGACCCTAATACCACTTATAAATAAAATTAATATAACTATATCCAAGCCTAGCCCCTTAAACGCGAACTCTAAACTAGTAATAGTAATTTAACCCATATCTATAATAAATTTAATACCTACTATAAAATCTAAAAAGCTACCTAATCCTCTAATATTTAATGGAAATTAAAATAACCTACGTCCCTTTATAATCAAGCTCCGTCTTAAACTTTTAATAAACTATAACTAATACCCTACTAAAGCTAGTAAGGTTAGCTATGGAATGTCTTATTTAAGTAAAGACGCTGCATATACTATAGATCCATTCTTCTATAACGGCACCTTTGTTAATTTTAAAATCTTTATCTCTTTACTAAAATAAACGTATAATAACGCCAGCTATAAATATATAGCTACTACTAAACTTAAAACCCTATAAGAACGGAACCGAGACTTTACTAGCTTCTTTTTGGAATTTTTAGGCCTTATTAGTAAGCTAGATTGGAATAAAGCTGCTAAAGTCGCTGCCCTTTAATAAGCTATTTTAGATAAAATTAGAGCCTAGTTAGTAAGTAAAGAACTACTAAAAAACCTATCCGAATTTGCTATAATATATTAACAAATTAACGAGGACCTTTAATATAATAAATAGACTTATTCTCTAAAGCTAACTACACCTTATGTCTAGAACTCTATAAAACCAGTATATACCCTAAAGCGCGATCCGTCTCTAAAACCTAAAAGCCCTATATACAACCCTATAGACCTTAATGCCGCTTAATCCTATATACCCTTAGGAACCAATAAACAAAGAACTTAAGCTATAAATAAAGAATGCTTTAGATGTGGTAAAAAAGGGCATATTTAAAAAAATTATTAAACCTACCCTTTTAAAAAAGTCTGCCGTAGTTCCTCTTAATTCTTAAATCGTACTCGCTTTATAAATTATACTTAGTTGCTATAAAGCATCTTACCTTCTATTAACTTGGAAAATAAATTATCCTAGGGCTAAGTCACGTCTTAGAATAAAAAGTAGAAGAGTATAAGTATCTAGGCTCTTTTAGCGCTAATATATAATATAACTCCCTTAATGTACTTAGTAAAATTTAAATACTTAAAAAGTAAAAGAAAGTATAAATCCTTATAGATAGCGGAGCTACTAGCATAGGCTTTATTAATACAAACTATACAAAAACTTAATGCCTAAATTTAAAGAAACTTAATAAGCCCTAAGGCCTATAAGGCTTTAATAGTAAACCCTTAATATATAGCGAACTAATGTACTACGCTCTTATAAAATTGCGGATATGTAAATACCTTAAATATATTTCCCTATTTATAACACCTTTAAAGCATTATAAGGTAATACTTAGATATAGATAGCTAAAATAATATAACCCTTTAATTAGCTGGGTTAAAGAAATACTAAAGTTTTATATAACCTACTACTAAAGTTATTACTTAAAAAACCATTTACCCTATAAACACGTATATAACTATTTAAATTTAATATAATATAAATTACCCTTACTACAAGCCTTAAACTAAAACAATAAAGCTATAACTGCTAATAATGGTAAAGAATGTAAAGATATTATGCCGAAACCTCTTAAAATCTATATAATATAGGCCATACCTTTTATCTTATTAGTAAAAAGACAAAATTACAAAATCTTTGCTATAACTATAGAAGATATTAAAAAAGCACTAGAACTAAAATAATATACTAATTCTTAACCTCTTATACCTAAAGAGTACTATAATCTAATTAATAAGTTTAAAAAATAATTTATAGACTAACTAGCCCTATACTAAGATAAGCACAATTTTAAGATAGAACTTAAGACTGGTATAACACTAAAGTTTGGTCCGCTATACGGTATATTATAAGAAGAACTGCTTATAATATAATAATACCTTAACAAGTATCTAAAAAAAGAATTTATTTGCCCTAGTTAATCTCTATTTGCCTTACCTGTACTATTTATTAAAAAGCTAGAAGGCTTAAGATTCTATATTAATTATTAAGCACTAAACGTAATTATAATTTAAAACTCCAATTCTTACTTACTTTAACTTTAACCTTAAATATATTATTAAAACAGATTTGTCTAATTATATATTAGGAGGAGTGTTATTATAATATAATAAGAATAGCAAGCTATATCTAACGTAGGTAATAGGGTTATGACGGTCGGCATAGTTATAACAGTAGGGCCCTACCGCCTGCCTAAATAGGCCTACCGCCTGCCTAATTAAGTATATTGCCAATTCTAAAATCAAAATAGGAAAATCAAAATAGAGGAACTTTTGAATGCTTATATTGTGATTAAAAATATTCTTATTAACACTATAATGCCTCACTGGCCTCTTCACTCTAATCGCGATGAGACTATACAAATTGCTACTACTGCCTAGCATTCTGGCCTTTACGACAGCTGGGAAGCCTGCGCAAAAGTCTATAGGGTAGATCCGCAGACATTTTAACATCACCTTAATGGAAAACAACAGCCTTATAAAATCGCCCATACCAACTAGAATCGCATCACTGTTCCTAGTAAATATGCAATTACTAAGCACTGTATATATCTTGCCAACGCCGGGTTTCTATATCGCCAGCACACTCTTCAAACGATTGCGATAATAGTGCTTAAATGGGAGCATACCGACCTTTCTTGATACCTTTAAATCGAACCTTTAGGCAAGAAGTAGGTGTACAATTTCCTAAAACGGCAGGAAGAGCTTCGTTGCTGCTATATATGTTTAATTAATTAAGAACAAGCTTTTGCTAACAACAACCCTAGCTATATTAAGAGGTTCTTTTCTAACTACCACGACGTCGTTACTATATATAATATCAACGAATTTGACATATGGAATATAGACAAGACGGGCTTCGTAATAGATTTAGCTTTTAGTGCTAAGGTGGTTATTTTAAAAGGAAGAATTATTAATTTTAAGACAGTTAACGGTAATAGAGAATGGGTTACCCAGGTGGACGCAATTAGCATACATGGGCAAACGATTCCACCGTTTGTTATTTTTAAAGGACGGCAGCATACAGATTCTCTATAGGAAACTACAGAGGAAGCTATAGGAGACTGTTTAATCGGGATAACAGAGAATGGCTGGTTAAATGAGGAAATGGGCCTTAAGTAGCTCAAACATTTTAAACAACACACCCGATGAATAGAGGCATAGGAGGCCTCTAAAATTAATAGTCTAGATATTAAACACCATGGATATTAATTGCTTATTATAGACAGATATACTTCTCCACACTAATATTAACTTTGTGGAGTTCTGCTAGAACTATAAAATTATACCTATTTGTCTTTTACCTTACTTAACCCACTTTCTACAGCCTCTAGATCTTATTATCTTTTTGGTACTTAAGCGCCTTTATTCAGCCAAAGTCAATAAATATGCAGCTCGCGGTATTACGGGTATTAATAGGGACTACTTTCTGAGAATTCTGGGTAAGATTTAACCCTATATATACACCCCAGAATTGATTAATAGCGCCTTTAAGGCGGTAGGGCTTCTTCCTTTTAACCCTAATTAAGTCCTTCAGCGCCTTACAAAAGGACCTTTATCTATACGGCTAACTACACCCCTTTAAAACGAATTGACGATTTTATCCTCACCTCTGCATCTAAAGACTCCCAAAAGTTACTCCAATCAAGCTCGGTACGGCCATACAATTTATTACCTAGATACCTTACCTAAAGTAGTTGACGTAGTTGTTATAAAGCTTATAAGCCATATGGATTCATTAGAGGAAGGCATAGAAATACTACAACAAGAAAATACTGAGCTTTATAATGGCGCTGCAGAAAGAAGAGCCAAGAAGAAGAATAGGCGGGTAGTGCTTTCTACTGAATTAGTTCTTACTACTGAATTAGCTAGAGCACTTATCGCTGCTAAGGCAGCAATAGCAGAGACTAAGCAGCAGGCAAAAGATACTAGGAAGCGCCTTAGAAAAAATAAAAGTAATGCAGCTATAGTTGCGCAGGCGCAAGTCTAAGAAAGGAAGGAGGCTTGTGCCGTTGCAAAGGTAGCCAAAGGAGTTGCAGATCGACATAAAAGGAGTCTTAGAGACGCAGAGAGGAGCTTAAAGAAGGCGCAGAAGGTGTTAATAATTGTAAATAAGGCCGCTATCAAGAAGAAGACACCGGAAGCTTATATGGCAGCTGCTAAAGCAGCAGAGGAGGCACAATCAACAACAGGGGCCCTAGCGACGCTACGGAAGCAGTGGGAAGACTCCTCTACTACAGCTGTAGAGACTGCAGCTCACTCTAGGGCTCTGCGGGACACTACAAGGGCCTTAAAGAAGGATTCTCAACAGGCTACACAGTCTACACAGGAAGAGGATGAGGAGGAAGGGCTAGATAGATCAAGCGGCGATAAGGTGTCGGATAAGGACGATTCTGAAATGGACGACGTCGAGTTAATTAAGGAGTAATCAGCACCTAAAACACCATAAAATGTTAATATAGAGCCTCTTTTATATAAATAAAAGGCTTTATACTGCTCAGTAATATTGTAATACTATGCAATACTTTTTACTAGTATTTTACCTGCAATTAGGCATCTGGCAGAATTTTAATGTTCCAAACCGTTATAACCCTATTACGTACGTTATACTTAATTGGGAATACAGTAAGCCTAATTAGGCAGGCGGTGGGGCCCCACCGTCATAACTATGCCGACCGTTATAACCCTATCACCTATGTTAGTAGCCTTTCTCTTTTAAAAACTCGCCCCTACTAAATTAAACTATAAGATATATAATAAGGAACTACTTATAATTATTAGATGCTTTAAATAATAGCGTCCTAAACTTAAAGGATTATTGTTCCTAATATGTGTATTAATAGACTATAAGAACCTGTAGTACTTTATAACTATAAAGCAATTAATATAGCACTAAATTCATTAGGCTAAATACCTCTTATAATTTAACTTTAAGATTATATACTAACTGAGTAAACTTAATTAGAAGCCTAATATATTAATATAATAATTATAAGATCTACCTATAAACGCTTTAAATAAACGGATTATAAATTAATTATAGATCTTGCTGCCCCCTAAACACTTTAAGAAACTATACCCTATATTTCTAGACGCGGAGCTTAATAGAAATAAATTAGAAATTAATAAATAGGATATAGATATTAATAAACTAATAGAGTATAAATATAAGGATAACCCCTAGATAGTAAATATAATAAAAGCAATCTAAATAGGGAAATAATAATATAAGGATATTATACACGCTAAATATAAAATCCGTAATAACCAATTATACTATTAATAGAAGATGGTAGTCCTAAATTCCAAACCCTTATAATTTAAAATACTTAAATTTATATATAACTTTCCTATAGTAGGATATCCTAGCCGTATAAAGACGTATAAAATAGTTTAATAAGCGTATTACTAGCCTATAATATATAACTATATGCGAAAATACGTCTAAGTATACAGAATATGCGTTTATGGAAAGACTTCTTATATAAAGAAATAAGAAGTACTCTAACCATTGTTAATTCTAATATAAAGATAGCGTAATATCTTAATTAACTTTATAGTAGACTTACCTAGTAGCAATGAATTTATAAATATTATAGTAGTAGTTAACTATTTTATAAAAATATGGTATATAATTCCTATGGACTTAATTAACGCTATCTTAGTAGCTAAATATTTTGTTAAATATATCTGTAAGCTATATAGACTTTCTAATTTAATAGTATCTAATCACAGAAGCTAGTTCGTTTTAGACTTCTAGTAAGCTCTATATAAATAATTAAGTATATAAATACAACTCTTAATTGTATTTTATTTGGAGATAGATAGTTAAACTAAAATTATAAACGTGATTATAGAATAATACCTATAAATATACTGCTCCTACCTATAAGATAACTGGAAAAAGTGGCTACCTTTAGCTAAGTTTACTATAAATAATATGATAAATAAATTAATAGGCGTAACGCCGTTCTATATAACCTATGGATAAAACCCTTATTTTAGATTTAAACTATAACCTAAAATTAATATAATAGAACCTATAATTAAGCGAATTTAGTTAATTAATGTATATAACTTTGCTAATTAAATAAAGCAGTTAATAGAACTACTATAAAGTAAATTAATATACGCTTAAATGGTATAGAAATGGCATATAAATAAAGGACAAGCTCCCGCAAAGGACTTTAAAGAAGGTAATATAGTTTACCTAAATATATAAAATATAAAGACTTAATAGCCCTTAAAGAAACTTAATTGGAAATTTATAGGCCTGTACTAAATTAAGAAGAAACTAAGCCCGTATGCCTATAAGCTTAAACTGCTAACTAAGATAAAAATATACCTAATATTTTATATAAGCTTACTGCAATCTTTAAAGGGTAAACCTTTAACTTATAAAGTGCGGCCGCTACCTCCCGTAATTATTAATAATAGTAATAGTTCTTACTTTATTAACTTAATTAATAATATGCAATAGAAATTATAATCTAAACAATTTAAACTTCTTATTAAGTGGGAAGGAAATAAAATATAAACTAAAAAAACCTATAACTAGATTAAGGCCGATGCGCCTTCCTTAATAAAAGAATTCTATAAGGACTATCCTTCGCGGCCTACTCTAGCTGGATAGATATAATATAAAGGTAAACAACTACTACCTAATATAAAGACATAAAATATAATAGCAGGAAACTTAAAATTAAAAAAACTTAAACTATATTATAACACTTATAAGGCAATAAGTTATAAATTCTTAACTAAATTAAATTGTTTTAGACCTTTAGCTAAAGGGGGGGTACTATAACAGGACTAGCCTAGTTATAGTAAGAATGTCTTAATAAAATACTTAATAGATAAATTCTAACGCTTTAATTAAATTCTACTAAATTTTGCTAAGTTAATTAAATTTTACTAAATTTTACTAACTTAATTGAATTCCACTAAAATCTACTAATATAATGGAATTTGGTTAAAACCTATTAAAACCTACGTGCGTTTATGCCCATGCGTCTACTGCTAAGACCCTCAAATATTTAGTTATAAGCTTCCTATATTCCTTTCTCCTCTTTATATAACGTCTTGTTCTTTACAAGAGCTATATACCCTTAGATTTAGATAGAATTTATATCGTTCCTTTAAATCTTTCCTAAAGTCTCTATGCGCCCTTATACTACTATTAGCTGGCCCACTACCAGCGCCTTGGCGGCTGGCCCTATATTTATATACAATACCCCTTTTAACCCTCTTCTCTTCCTTATACTATAACGTAGTTATTCTGTCTACCTATATTGTAGTACTGTAACAGTTTATAGTATCTCCAATTGCGCCCTATTGCGATCTTATTTTCCTAGTCCACTGTCTTTGTTTTCCCTTATATAATCGCAACCCAACGCGACTAATAACACCGTACCACAGTTATAGATAACCTTAGTACAATTATAGACAATCTTAGTACAATTCTAAACAATAAAAACTACAAATGGTAAAGTTGTAATTAGGACTAAAGGTATAGAATCTTTAGCTTATAGTGATTTTAAAAAGTTATATTTAAATAAAGATGTTAAAGCTATTAGATATGAAACTAAAAGAGATTATTTTAGTATTATAGCCAGTTTTATAAATTTTAACTACCCTACCCAGATCCTTTAAAATGGGTGACTATAATATAGATAATACCCCATCGGCGAATATACGCGAAGCGCTCGCCTACCTTTTTGATACTCTCTACACCTATATTACCTTGGCAATTAGGAGTGGCCTAGAGTACCCTAAGGATCTTAATATGGCAGGAACCTTTTAGCACCTCTCTCTATATATAACCTTTTTAATTAGTGTTAAGAGCGGTCTCTAAGCTGTATATAATAAAGGTTAAACCGTAAAGTCCTAACTTAAAGAAGCCCAGCACAAAATTAACTCCCTTATGACACTTAAACTATGTATACAACAATATAAACAGCAAGCTTTTATATATACTAAAACTATACAAAGCCTAGGCTCTTAGATTGCTATACTTACCTAAACTATTACTAATAAGAATACAGCCCCTAGCTCCCATTTTCCGACTAAGCCCCGTAAAAAAAAGCGTAAAGTAAAAGATCTAACCCCGTTTAATGGCAAGGGGTTACTAATTAAAAAGTAAGAAAATTTTAAAATATAGGAAATAAAGGTTTAAGGCGTTTTCTAGAGGAATATAAAGTGCTTTAAAACCTTAATAGACGAAATTCTCTATATGTCAGACATGCTAATAAATAAGGCTTATAACTATATTAAGCATGGCCTTAATATGCTACGTATACACCTAAACGACCTAAGTAAATGGATCTTCTCTGACCGAGAGTCTATGCTTGTGTATATAAGGAAGCACTATAAGACTATAGATATAACTTAAGCAGCTAAAAATAAGTTAGATACCTTAAACTAGGGTAAGCGTAATTACTAGTTCTGAAAAGTAGAGCTTAATAAGTTAATAATTAAAGCAAATAAGACTAAGAAATAAAAAGTGGATTTACTTAAGAAGAATATTTCCTCTAAGATAAAGGACTTAGCCCTTACCCTTAGCTATAAGATTAGCAATACTAACTATAAAGGCTGGAGTAAGTAAATGGATATATTCGCTTATAACCTATAGAACTACGCTTACCATACTAAGCTAAATACCGCTAAGCTAAGTACCGCTAGCGGCTATTAACCTATATTACTGTAGAATGACCTAATAGACCTTAACGCCATTAAACTTAGTAGCGGTAGCGGTAGTCTCCCCAATAACGTCTAAAGATATTATATAGATAATAGACTTTGCCTGGCGTATAGTTAACCTAGCTACTAAAAAGACGCTTATAACTCTAATAAGAACCTAAATCCCCTTTTAATACTACGGCGCTAACCCCCTTCTAGCCGCGGTAAATCCTTTAGTAGAGGGGATAGTAACTAGGGTGATAACCACGGATAGGGACGTGGGTCTGAACATAAAGACCTACTCCTACGATTTCCCTCCCTAATATAACCCTAGCTAATAGTCCTGTACGTAAACTACGGACAAGTGCTCTATGCCACTACTAATTAAAAGACTAATTATGTCCTTAGTAAAGTACCCCCTAGTATATATATACCGTTAGAGACTAATATATTAGGATATACTAGTTAAGACTATAGCTACTAGCTAAGCCCTATAATCTAGTTATTAAAGGGCTAACCCTTAGACTAAGTCGCCTTTAAGAGTTAGAACTATATGGGGAGGAGAATAAAAGAATTAGATTTATGCTACTAGATTAGTTAGACCTTATTCTAAGCTAGCTACTACTTAACCTTAGAATAGTAAATAATAATAGAAATACTATCCTTATTTAGACCTACCTCTTCTTACTATACAACCTACTCCTAGAAGTTTTTATTAAAATAATAAGCCTTATTAATAGTGATAGTATAGCACTAGCGTTTATAGATAAAGACTTGCTTATAAAAAAGCAAAATGTTATAATAAAAAGACTTCTAGTTTTAAAACCACTCTGCCTTACTAACGGACTCCCATCAAGCTTTATTACCTATTACTTTATAGCAAAAATAACAATCGGCCACTATATAGAATTTATGCTTTTCTATATTACGAAGTTATTACTCTTGATACTAGTAATTCTTGGAATGCTCTAGCTTAAAAAGCATAACCTAAGACTAGACTTCCTTGTTTTAGAGCTTAAATTTAACTGCAATTACTGTGCCTATAACTATCTCCTATGGCATATCCCTAACTATAACTAAGTAGCACTAAGTAGACGCATTGTACGGCTAACGCTTAGATACTATTAGCCGATAGTAAAAGAGGTGCCTAATACTAGTAAGCTAATATATATAGTAAATAAAATAGTAATTTTAGAAGACTAGACCACCGCCTTATCCCTAAAAAAATTAACACCGCTAAAACTATAAGTCCCCTATATATACCCGCTTAACCTAGAATAGCTAATAAGATACCCAACTTTAAGTTATTTACTATATACGCATGCGACCGCATATATAATAGCTAAGAGTATTATAGCTAAGACCGAAACTAGAGTAATTAAGACCTTCCCCCTATAACGCCTAACCTTATACCCGTCTTCTGTGCGTACCGTATAGGGCCACCGCCTTATTTCCGCCCTTCTGGGCCAACTAAGCCGTACTAGCTCGGCTATAGCACTGGAGAACTAGATACGCCCCAACCTAGACAATATTAGATACACCTATACTATTAATTTCGTTCAGTTCTATAAATAAAAAGACGTAAAGGTGATAAGAATTTATATAGCGGAGCTGGTAGAACTAGTTAAACAAGAAAAACACTAATAGCTGTTTAAAGAACTGCCTATAGGCCTAATAGAAGTATCAAACCTATTAGAAAGATCTTTCCGCTAGTTAGTAGAAGGCGACTATATAATAGAGGAAGCCCGTAAAACGCTACCCCTTTATTTTTATAACTTCCTTAAAATAAACCTAAAAACTAAGTCTAAGTTCTTACGCTAAAAGATAATATTAATAAGTTTCTAAAAGGCAAACTAGGATTAACCCGCAGAGATATTTTATAACGCCTATTAAAAGAGTTTCGCGAATATATTAAATACTTCCTCCCTAAGAATATAGAGAAGCTGCCCCCTTATTAACTATAGGACTATAAAATTAAGATTATACCCGGAAAGCAGGCCCTATATTATTAAAATAAACTACTCTTACCCGCTAAATTTAGTTATGTAAAGAAGTGGATTAACGAGATACTGGATAAGGGTTTTATCCGCGAATTAACCTTACTAGCCGCCGTACTACTCCTCCTTGCAGTAAAACCTAGCGGCGGTATATAAATCTGCTATAACTACTAAGGCCTAAATATAGTTACTATTAAAAATCGGTACCTACTGCTATTAGTCTAAGACACTTAACGCATTCTATAGTGCTAAGTACTTTACTAAGCTTAATGTAATTACTACGTTTAACCAGATCTGGATTGCGGAAGGCCATAAGTAGCTTATAGCATTTATTACCCGATTTAGACTCTATAAGATATTAGTTATACCATTTGGTCTCTATAACGCACCCACTACGTTTTAGAACTATATTAACTATATTTTATATAACGCCCTTAATAACTACTATACTATATACCTTAATAATGTCCATATCTTCTTAAAAACACGCGCCAAATATATAAAATATATAAATGAAATTATCTAGAGACTTAGCAATGCCGGACTCCAGATTAATATTAATAAGTCTAAGTTCTACGCTATAAAAACGAAATATTTTAGCTTAATTATCTTGATTAATGGCATAACTATGGACCCTAAGAAGGTATAGTGTAACGGAACCTTGTAGCAAGAACTATGGTGGGCTCGTTAATGGGCTGGGTATGTAGGTATAAACGACTAGTCAACAACGTAATAACAACTGGTGGAGTGGTTGCCCAACAGATTAACTCCAATTGTATTCTAAGATTTACTACGAAGAGAGAACTATCTGGGTAGGGACTGTGGTCCTTTAAATACACAACCGTACGCCTAAGAAATCCCTTCGCTCTGTGAAGTACGTGTGCTCTGTCTGCTCTGTCCCACAGATCACATAGATCACACAGATCACATAGATCACACCACGTGACCTCGGCTACCATTCCTCATCACATGGTTCCACCGGATCCATCCTGGACCGTGCCTGTATCAACCAACTAGCTTCCTCCGACTCTTCTCCAAGTAGTCGTAACATCGTACTTAAAGCGTCCGTAATATATAGGCCTTATAGGAATAAAGGGACCCGACATTAGTTAAGGAACTATAGCAATTTCTTAGTGTCTAAACAAGGTTTCGTAATGCAGTTGTACGCAATTGCGTGAGCTAAGCGAGCTTAGGAAATCCATTAAATTCCACCTCTAGAATAGGAGAATCAATTAAGTATCAATTAAATCAGTTACCATCCCAATACTATTGCAATAGCAATATATATTACCGGAAGTGATACAAACACTAATCAGTAATTATAGATTAGGAGACATATTATCTACGAAGAGAGACGAGCCCAATTAGTCCCTACTACAGGCCTCTACCAATCTCATTTACTAAGGAGCATCAGTTAACATGTATTTAAAAAGTTAACCCCTATCCAATAGGCCCTTAACTCTTTATATATAGCCCTTAGGTGTTTAAAGAACCGACCCCTTTTAATAGGCCCTTGGTTCGCGTCTATTACACATTTTATACTACCTAGATTACGTTAAGGAGCATTAGTTAACGTGTATTTAAAAAGTCAACCCCTATCTAATAGGCCCTTAATTCTTTATATATAGCCTTTAGGTACTTAAGGAACCGACCCCTATTTAATAGGCCCTTAGTTCGCGTCCACCACGCATTTAAACTTAATAAAAGTTAAGCACTCGCGTCTATTACGCATTTGTATTAATTCGCGTCCATTACGCGTTTAAAATCCAAAATTAAACTTAATAAGAGTTACGAGACGGGAATTAATATATTAGACATTAGGGCATAAGTTAAAGAAGGACGGAGGAAATAAAGTAAATGACTTAACGCGTAGTCTAAAAACATTAATAAAGAAGAAATTAGTAAATTTATATAGTACAAGATTATAGAATATAGATTTTATAATATAACAGACGACGACCTATAGGAGCTTTACTGTAATAACTTTAGCACCTTTAGACCAGAAGTCTTTAAAAATTGTAACTAAATAACTGTTTATAACCTCCAATACTTCCTTTAAGTTTATAGAGTATAGATTAAGAAGAACAGACGTGTTACAGTCCTATAGTTACTCTTTAACACCCTATAAGAAGAAAAACCTATAAAATAGACTAAGCTTAAAATTAGGGAATATATAGCAACTAGAGGGAAGTTTAATTTAGGACAAATTAACTACCTCCTTAAGAATAATTTTACTAGCACTAGTACTATTAAAACCCTAACCTTAATCTTACTAACCATAAACCCTACCCTACGTACAATACTACCTATAAACCCTATTTTACCCATAATACTACCTACCACTATACTCTAGCCTACCTCTATACCGCCCCTATAACGGGAGTTTAATTATATTAACCTAACCCTATAACTAGAACCACCTAGGGGACAAAGTTAAAGCTAGGGTTTTAGCAAGGAGTTAATAAATCTTATAAAGATATATATAGAAGATAATAAGTACAGCGGAGAAGATAACAATTTTAACTTTAAACTTACTATCTTCTATAACCTTTACAGTAGAGCTAACATACCCCAAGAAGCCAAGGTCAAAGCCTACCCTACGCGGCTTAGCGCTTAACTACTACTACACTAACCTCAAAAACGTTACCCTAACCCTTTTATTTAACTAAATCTATAACGCCATATATAACTACTTTAAGGGACCTAAGTGTAGGCGTAGTATACTAGGGCAATAAAACTTAATAACCTTAAGGTCTGTAATAAACAAAGGCAAGAATACTGGAAAATTAACCCTAAACTGTCTGTAATTGCTTATTAAAGAACTAAGACACCTCCAGCACGGTTTTAACCCAGACTTATATACTAACAAATTCCTCTATAATAAACTTATTAACGCTTACCAGGGGTTACTAGCTTATTAATATACCTACTTTAAACCTTCTAACAGCCTAACTGGATTAATTAATAACCTATAATCTTCCATTATAACTTTTAAAAAGTTAAATAATAAGAACCCCTAAGCTTTCTTTACTAACCGCCATTACTATAAGCAGTACCCTTAACTACTATCTTAACTATATAATAGACCACCTAACTAATATACGCCATCTAAGAAGCGCTACTTCGTCCACTATAAGGAAGGTTACTAGTTATCTAAATACTTAAGAGAAGAATATAATAAATTAAAGAAGAAGTTTAAGGACAGATTTAACCGCCGCTTTAACAGACATGCTAAGTAATATATTACTAAGTATAAGGGAACAGATTATAATAATAAACTTAACTTAGAATCTATTAATAAGGCAATAGAAGCCCTTATAATTAATATTAAGTTACTACTAGTATCTCTGGCTTAGGAATAAACCAAACTGTTTCTTACTTCTTTTAGAATAATATAGCATAAAGGAGCCATTAATACTATAACTAACTTAGCGGACTAATCCTTTACCTATATAATTACCGGCACTAATCTAACTACTTACTATAATAACTTAGACCTATTTACCTACGTTAATACTAGCTAATATACCTCTAACAAGTTCTACGGAGTAATAATTAACACTAAAGCTTTAAAGAGATTAATAGTAGGTTATAGACAATACCTTACATACAGGAAGACCCATAATACCGTTATTAATACCTTAAAGGCCGGCGCTATTAACGTCTAATTTGGCATCAGCTCTACCCCTTCTATTAGCTCCGTTATAGTTAATACACTAGTTAGCAATTTTAAGTTTTACATTATAAAGGCCAACATACTCTTCCTACTATATCTTGCAGATATAGATATACTAAAGGTCTATTATAATAACCTTAAGAACATCCTAGTTACCCTAACAAAATCGGTACCAATAGTTCGCTAATTTGGCCACCCCTTCCTACTATAGAAAGAGTTACTATAGTTATTTATAACCTACTTATTTAACCAAAACCCTTACTACCTTACCACCACTAAACTCCGCTAACTTTACTACCACTTTAGATATCTATTGGCAGATAAGCTATATAAGGTATTAGAATACTTTGGCTATAATAATATTAATAAGCAGGTCATTAACTACCTTACTAAGTACTATTCCCACTGCTAGAAATACGGCAAATCCCCTAAATGGTTTAAGTTTATATTATAAAAAGACCAAGATTCTGATTTCAACCATTCTATTTTTATTAATATTATATACATTAATGGAAGCCCTATCCTCTATATAATTAATAAAGCTACTAAATTTTAAGCCGTAAGATAGCTATAGAATATCTCCGCAAAGCACACTTGTAATATCCTACAACTATATTAGATTAACACCTATATTAGACCACCTAACTATATTACCTATAATACTAAAAAGAACTTTATAAGCAAGGAGTTTTAATAGCACGCTATAGCAATGGCTATATTAACTAAGAGCGTCCCAGTAGAAGCCCACTAGTCTATTAAAATAGTAGAAAGAGCTTATCTAACCCTATATTAAGTATATTAGATAATTATAGAGGAGCTATAGGACTTAGGAATAACTAAAAAATTAGCTCTATAAATAGTAGTAAAAGCCACTAATAACACAGCTGGCCCAGACGGCTTAGTCCCAACACTACTTATCTTTAGTGTCTATCTTTAAATAAGCGAACTTAACCTATTAGCACCTTCTATTATATAGCAAGCGGTAGCTATAAAGAAGGCAATAGAGGAGATTATAAGGATTAGGGTAAAAAAGTAAGTTAACAATGCACTAAACCAATAAAATGGTCCATCTGTTACCATAATCTATAACCTCCCCCTTAACTTAGAAGTACTTATATAGTGTAAAGGCAATACTAAACAGAGCGGTAGATAGACTAGCCTATTTAAGCTACTTGGAATTAATAGAGAGATATATAAGATATAGCTCCCTAGTAGATCTACTAATTTTAGGACCATAGCAATAAAGCCATATCTATAACCCAAACTAGAAGAATCTAATAAGGAACTAAAGGAAGAACTAACTAAGGAACTAACTAAGGAACTAGCAGCTAGTGTACCCCCCTAAAGATTAAAATAGACACAATAATTACCGACAAAGTCCTAGCAAAACATTATAGATATATTAATATTTATTAACAACAGCCTAACGAAACCTAATACTATAGCCTTTAAGTATACCTTACCGTTATTTACAGAGTCGTAACACAAGGAGATAAACGGTTTACTTAAGAAAGGTATCTTTAAGTTTATTAATATAGTAGACGTCCTAGAAGGAGTTAGAATCTTTAACTCCTAATTTGTTAATAAGATTAAGAACGCTGGAACAGATAAGGCCTTTAAGAAGTCTAGACTAGTTATATAAGCCTATAACAACTACGGCAAAGATCTAGTCTTAACACAATTACTAACTATTTAACGTGTTAGCCAGAGAATTATCCTAGCACTTATGGCAACCCTATAGGGAAATAAAAGAAGACCAGCTTCTTTATACCTGCGTAATATCTTACAAGCTTATATATAGTCTAGTACCCACCTAAATAGAGACTTCTTTATATACCCGCTACTAAAACTCGGACTAAAGAACGGATTAATTTTAAAAGTTATTAAACCACTATACGGTATCCCAGAAGCTGGTAACCATTAGTTTAATATATACTACCGTCACCACCTTAATAAGCTATAGATAAACCAGTTAATATATAACCCCTACTTGTTATATATAAACAGCAACGGCTTTAGAATTATAGGATTACAGACCTATAATATATTATTTCTTACTAATAAAACCTTTATAGAGGCTAAAGAAGCTAGACTTTAGGAGGTAAAGTTCCTAGTAAAAGAGAGAGAGAAGCTTACGCTAAATACCCCAATTAAGTTTAATGAAGGCTACATTAAGTAAGAAAAAGATTTAATAGCCCTTACCTAGGAACGTTAATACTAGAACTTAAAGTTGGTTACTATAAAGGCTATAGACCTAACTAGCTCTAGAGGGGAAGTCTATAAGGCAGTTATACTAAAGGACTAGTACGTTAGTTAGAGAGTAAAAGGAGTCTATATCGCCACAGTCTGCCAACTAGAAGCTGCTTTTAATCTCTTATTTATAGCATAAGTCGTTAATCTAAAGGAGGAGTACGCGAAGCAGCTTAATAAGCGGCTATAGTGGCAGATTGATAACCCCTTAAGAGGGCTCCGCTTTATACAACTTAATACTAGCAAAGACTTCCTTAAATTAATAATCTTTATAAACTTATCTTTTGCGAATAACTAAGACCTCTTATCCTAAATTAGCTTTATTATTATACTTATAGATAAAGATAATAAGGCTAATATCCTCTACTGGTTATCTATTAAATGTAAGCGGGTTACATAAAGTATCTTAGTATTTAAATTATATAGAATGGCCTATGGATTTAATACCGGAGCTATAATTAAAGCAACTATTAAGAAGATCCTATAACTTAAACAACTACTAGTTATCCTTTATACCGATTTAAAATCTCTATATAATTACTTAGTTAAACTTAAGACAATATAAAAGAAACGACTTATAGTTAACCTAGTATGTTTACAATAATTATACAAAAAAAGAGAGATAGTAGAGATTAAATGGATTAACGGAGGTAGTAATCCTATAGACGCTATAATAAAATTAAAGCCTTGCCAGGCGTTAAAGGACCTCATTAATATAAATATAATTAAGCTATAGGTCACCAAGTAGGTAGAGAGAGGAGAAGACATAAAGATACAAGGACAGCCGCTAAGGCGCTAGTGGTAAATAAGCCAATGGCAATTTTCCATACCCGGTATAGAAAATTGTAATTAGTCACTTTAGCGACATGGCAGAATTTGGCAGAATTTGGTGGAATATAGCAGAATTTAGCAGAACCTAATGGAATCTGGCAGAATTCGGCAGAATTTGGTAGGTGGCGCGCTTAAGCACCATTATAAAACTAAATGCCCCTAGTGTCTAAACAAGGTTTCGTAATACAGTTATATGCAATCACATAAGCTAAGCGAGCTTAGGAAATCCACTAAATTCCACCTATAGAATAGGAGAATCAATTAAGCATCAATCAAATCAGTTACCACCCTAATACTATTGCAATAGCGATATATATTACCGGAAGTGATATGAACACTTAGCTTCGCGAACTTCTACTAATAATTTATCTAAGGCTATTCTAAGGTAGTTAAGCCTATAACTAGGCTACTAAAGAAAAGCACTAGCTAGTTATAGAGCCCCGACTAAGTATAGGCGTTTTAGACCCTAAAAATAGCGTTTACTATAGCACCGGTCCTAGCGTACTACGACTATATAAAGAAGACCGTAGTAGAGATAGACGCCTTGAACTAGGCTTTAGGAGGAGTACTCTACTAAGCTAGTAAAGATAGCAAACTTAAGCTAGTCGCGTTATTCTCCGCTAAGCACTCCGCCCCTAAATATAATTATAAGATATATAATAAGAAGCTCCTAGCAATTGTAAAAGCACTAAAAGAATGGTACTCTAAACTATAAGAAACTAAATAACCGTTAAGATTATTATGGACTATAAGAACCTTTAGACCTTTATAATAATAAAATAAATAAACTAGTGCTAAGTCTATTAGGCTAAGTTCCTTTCTTAGTTTAACTTTATTATTACCTATAGGCCTAGCACTAAAGCTATAATTCTAGACGCTCTTAGCCGCCTTTTAGGTGTAATATCTGCTAATGCTAGTAACAAACGCCTATAACACCAAGACCGCGTCATCTTACTACCAAAAAAAGTCAACCCCGCTATCTTAGATGAGCTACTAAGCAAATCCTAAGACTAAAGCGTTAAAGACTTTATCGCAGTAATAGACCTAGAGCCTAAGAAAAAACCCTTTAAGGAGCTTATTAAGAATGCCTATAAAAAGAACAAACTAGTTAAAGATATATTGGCCGCGCTATAAGAATAGGAAGGCCGTAAGGTACGCCGCTGGCCTAAGTAGATTAGGAAATTACTCTACTGTAATAAATCTAAATGCTTAATTATTAATGGCCTAATCTACTATAGAAACCAAGTATTTGTCCCCAATTTACCTAAACTCTAACTAAAAGTTATACACTATATATATAGCTTAGGTCCTACAGGCTACCCAGGTCGCGTTAAAACCCTAAACCTCCTTAGTTAAACCTATTAGTGGCTAGGTATTTTACAGTTTATGGCTACCTTTATAAAAGACTGCGCTCTCTACTTTTGTATAAAGACCCTATACTTAGCACCGCCTAGTTTCCTAAAACTACTAGAACTACTAGTCCGCCTATAAACTAATATCTCTATTAACTATGTTGTTAACCTACCTAAGTGCCTTCGCAACGGCAAAATATATAGATATATCTTTATCGTTATTAACCGCCTAATAAAGATAAGATATTTTATTTTTATTACTAGCCTAGACACTAAGGAGCTTATTAAAGCATTTACCTATACTATTTATAAGTTATACAGCGTCCTAAGTACTATCGTTTCTAATAAGGGGTTTTTATTTATCTTTAACTTTTGGCGTTGCCTAAACTAGCGCTTAAAGGTAACCCTAAACCTTAGTTCCGTATAGCACCCTAAAACAGATAGTTAGACCAAGATCGTTAACGTAGCAATAAATAAGTACCTATGTGCTTTTATAAGCTTTATCTAAGATAATTAGGTAGATTAGCTCCCCCTTACCAAGTTCGCTATAAATAACTAAGTTAATAAGACTATGGGAATCTTACTATTCTTTGCTAATTATGGCTATAACCTATATTTGGGAATTGAACCAGTGGGCCCCTAGCTATTGGCCCTGTCTATATATATATATATAAAGTATCTATAAGCTAATGCTATTGCTAACCGCTTTAAGCGTATCCTAACTTAGCTTAAGGCCCTAGCTTATATCTCCTAGTAATGCTATAAAGATAACGCTAATATAAAACGGGACGAAGGTATAATATTTAAAAAAGATAATATAGTTATAGTTAGCCTTAAAAATATAAAAACTAACCGGCCTAAAAAAAAATAGGATAATAATTAGGATAGACCCTAGCCCGTCTTAGCTGCTTATAGAGGGGTAGTTATAGTAGACCTTCTAAACCATATTTGTATTAATAAGTCTTTCTACACATTAAAAGTCCGCCTTTAGTTCCCTAAAAAAATCCCTAGCTAAGCATATATTAATAAAGAGGAACGTTATAATATTATAGGCAAAATAGCTAAAAGGGATAACAACGGCAATATTATAGATAAGTGGGAATTTAAGAAGATTTTTAACGTATATAATAAACAAATAGACGAGCATAGCTTAACGTATTGTATTAAGTGGAAGTATTATAATAAGAAAACCTAGGAACCTAAGAAGTCCTAGAAGGGTGCAAACGCGTATTACTAAAGTTCTATAAATAACACCCTAAGAAGCCCGAACCCCCAGACTGTGTATAAAATAAAAAAGACTTACCACGCTAAAGCCGTAGACAACGACTATAATAATTTAGAGAGGTTAAGATCTTATAGAACTTTAACCGCCGGTTAAAGTTGTCTAATTAGTTAGATTCTTGCCAAAAGCGCTATGCCTAATTAATTTGGGTGGCGGTATAGAGTTCTACCAACGCTATTTATTAAGCTAACTAATTAGGATTTTCTGTCCCTGGGATAGAAAATTGCTATTAGCTTGGCTAAGAGCAGTAAGCGGAACTAACATCTTTACGCAAACCCATATACTACCGTCTTCTACTAATACCGTAGCCACTAGTTATATAACCATAATTTGCCATCATATAACGGCAACCTAACGGCAACCTAACGGCAATTTGCTAGTACTGTAATATTTTATTTTAGAGTTACTTATTTAGTTTAGGGACCAAACCTTCTAGGGGAGGGGAGTACTATTACGGCACTAACCTGTCTTGTACTGTTTCCTACTATTGGCTAGCCTACCACTAGCGCCTTGGCGGCTGGCCCTACATTTGTATACAATACCCCTTTTAACCCTCTTCTCTTCTTTATACTATAACGTAGTTATTCAATCTACCTGTATTATAGTACTATGATATCCTATTAATTTAAAAGACATTAAACCAATTAAGTAAAGCTCGCTACTATACGAAACTTAACCTTATCCACATATTTAACCACCTCCATATTATAAAAGAAGATAAATGGCTTACCGCATTCCGTACTAGATATAGACTATTTAAATACTTAGTAACGCCGTTTAGCCTTATAAATACCCTAAGTTTATTCCAACACTTTATAAATATTACCCTACGACCTTACCTAGACGTTTTCTATACTGCTTATATTGACGACATTCTGGTATATAGCAATAACCTAGCTAAATATAAGAAACACGTTAACCTTGTCCTAAAAGCCCTACGTGGAGCTAGCCTATAATTAGATATAGATAAATGCGAGTTTTATAAAACGGAAGTTCTATATCTTAGACTTATTATTTCTATAGATGGCATATTAATGGACCTAAAGAAGATTAAAGTAATTATAAACTAGCAAGAACCTAAAAATGTTAAGGATATAAGAGCCTTTATAGGATTTGCTAATTTCTACTAATGGTTTATTAATAACTTCTCTGCCCTAGTTTTACCCCTTATAGCTCTAACCCAAAAGAATAAAGCCTTTATCTTTAATAAGGAATATAAGAAGGCCTTTACCTATCTAAAAATTATGTTTACTACTATACCTATACTTTAATACTTTAACCTAAACCAAAAGAGTGTTATAGAAGCTGACTTATCCGACTATGTTACTAGAGGTATTCTGTCTTAGTATAATAAGGAAGGAGTACTGCACCCTATAGTATACTTCTTAAAACGACTAAGTCTAGCCAAATATAACTACAAGATCTATAATAAGGAATTATTAACCATTATTAGATGTTTTAAACAATGGTGACCTAAATTAGAAGGCGCTAGATTTCCAATTAAGGTCCTTAGCAACTATAAGAATCTATAGTACTTTATAACTATAAAATAGCTAAGTTATTATTAAGCCCGCTAGTTAGAATATCTATCTTATTTCTAATTCTTAATTATATACCGCCTAGGTATTTAAGGTTAAAAACCTAATGCTCTAACCTAATGTTTACAAGACATGCTAGTATAGGAAGAAGTATATACCTACCATAATTAAACCCTGCTTTGCCCTAAACTATTTAATTCCCTAGCTAAAGACCTTATAGTATATGTCCTTAAAATAACCAATTAATTAATTAAACCAATTATAATTAATAAATACTTAAATAATAAGTTTATCTAAAAGACACTTAAGTTAATTTAAGACGGCGTTAGATACTTTAAAAAGATCTCTCTAAGTAAATATAAAGCTCGCGAAAACCGCTTATACTACTAGAACCGCCTAGTTGTCCCTAATTACGATAAACTTAAGCTTAAGCTCCTTAAACATGTATATAACCTACTAGTAGCCAGCTACCTAGGCTAAGGAAAAACCATAGAACTACTTTAACGGGAGTACTATTAGCTAAATATATATAATATAATATAAAGTTATATCTCTAGCTGCTATACCTGCTAATAAGCTAAAGCTTTATATAAGACGTATAATGGCTTTCTAAAACTACTACCTATTCCGGACTGAAGATAGAAGAATATCTTAATTAACTTTATTATTAAACTCCCTATAAGTAAAGGCTATATAAATATTATAGTAGTTATAAACCGACTATCTAAAATAAGATACTTAATCGCTTGTCCTAATATGTTAATACCTCCTATTGCCTAACTATTCCTAAATTATATATAGAAACTCTATAGACTCCCTAAAACAATTATCTCTAATAAAGGTAGCTAGTTTATCTCTATGTTTTAGAAAGAACTAACTACCTAACTCTATATTAAAGTACTGTTGTCTATAGTATACTACCTAGAAATAGATGGTTAAATGGAACGTGCAAATGCTATAATAGAATAATATATTTGGATATACACGTTATATCTATAGGATAACTAGATAGACTAGCTTATATTTACTAAATTTACTACAAACAACTCTATCTTAGAAACTATAAAGGTCTCCCTATTTCTGGCTAACTATGGCTAGCATCCGCAAATAGGTTTTAAACCCTTTAGTAATGTTTTTTGCCTAGCTTATTTGGCCTTATAAGTTATAGAAGTAAATAAATTTATAAAAAGATGGAAGAACTATAAGAGTTCCTTATTAATAAAATTACATCGGCCTAATTGGTTTATAAAGCTGCAGCGAATAAGAACTAAACCCTAGCACTAGCCTATTAAATAGGTAACTTTATCTAGCTAGATATAAGAAATCTAAATACAAAACGACCTACTAAGAAACTTAATTAGAAGAACACTGGCCCTTATAAGGTTAAAAGGATTGTCTTTTCTTATGCCTACTAACTAAAGCTCCCTAATACGGTTAAAATCCACCCTATATTTTATATGTCAGTCCTCTACCCTACTATCCCTATATTAGATGCTCTGCCTAGACAGATCTAAGACCCTCCTCCACTAGTTAAAGTAGATAGTAAAGATAAGTACTTTATTAAAAGAATTAATAATATTAAGTATAATAAACGGAAACGTAAATATATATACCTTATAAAATAGAGAGGCTTTATTAAGTCCTTATGGGAACCTGTTAACTCTATAGGACTTATATAGGCCGTAGAAGACTTTTATAAACTCTACCTAGAACTACCATAGCCCTATTTCGCAGAAGCTTAAGTTTAAAGTGGGGGTACTATTATGGGACACCTCCGTAATACCTTATACACATCCACCTATTTCTACTAACGCAGCAAGAAGAGACTAACCGTGAGATAACAATCTAATGGCAATTTACTGGCAATCTATGGCAATCTAACAGCAATCTGCCGCATTCTGCCATATTCTGCCAAGTCTACTAAATCCTACTAAGTTCTGCTAGGACTACTACCCAAATCCTATTCTGCTCCGTATATATGTTAACTAAGTAACCTTTTTTAGCCAGGTAGGTATCACGAAGAATGACATAAGCTGGCTGATAGGTAGAGACACAGAATTGAATGAGTGATCTGTTTTATTCAAGGTGGCTCTAAGAGCCCTAATATACATAAGAGAATTGACCCCTTATAGGGTCCCTAGGGAGTGATGATACAGGTTGAAACTGATGTCGAACAGCACCCGTCGCACCTCTGTAGTAAAGCTACCTCGGCGGCCAACAACCTTGTTAACAATATATACCCTTTCTTCCCATTTTCTTACCTTCTTTCCTTATATAACGTTTTGACTTTATTATATAGTTTATATACGTAGCTTAATAATATCTACTTTGCTATAACGTCTTAGCCACTTAGACGAGACAGCCACCTACAGACCTGCGGAGGATAGGCCGGATAGCCCTCTCGGATAATAGACCTATCAGCTAATAGTATCCGGAGACTATCCGGATAGTCTCCGGATAGTCTTAGCAAAAACCCCTAATATATTTATACTTGTAATGCACCCCCCAATATAAAATAAATAATTTTTCTATTAGTATAGATTTATAGAGCTTGTAAAGCGCTTTAAAATGGTACCACTTTTATTTAAATATCCTACGGATAAGTAATATTATATAGATATAAAGCTTACAAGAGCTCTGCGGAATAAGGGAGCCCCGCACGGAGCTCTACCAAAGCTCAGCAAAAGCTCTGCACGAAGCTCTGCGGAGGCTCTGCACGAAGCTCTACGTACGGAGGCTCTGCACTAAGCTCTGCATCAAGCTCTGCGTACGGAGGCTCTGCGCGAAGCTCTGCGGAAGCTCTGCATAATGCTCTGCATGAAGCTCTACACGAAGCTCTACACGAAGCTCTGCACAAAGCTCTGCACGAAGCTCTGCATAAAGCTCTGCACGAAGCTCTACACGAAGCTCTGCACAAAGCTTTTATATAGAGCCTCCGTAGTAGAGCCGTTGTACGCAGAACCGTCGTACGCAGAGCCGATGTGCAGAGCCGTTGTACAGAGCCTCCGTATACAGAGCTTCGTGCAGAGCTTCGTACAGAGCTTCGTGTAGAGCCTCGGCAGAGCTTCGTGCAGAGCTTCGTGCAGAGATTCGTGCAGAGCTTCGTGCAGAGATTCGTGCAGAGCTTCGTGCAGAGCTTCGTGCAGAGCTTCGTGCAGAGCTTCGTGCAGAGCTTCGTGCAGAGCTTCGTGCAGAGCTTCGTGCAGAGCTTCGTGCAGAGCTTCGTGCA
>Ga0307507_10002452_pt1 | contig 38846 bp, 40 predicted proteins | sample 7_EM_MG_FD_207223 | JGI IMG/M metagenome (GOLD analysis project Ga0307507, IMG submission 207223) | Populus trichocarpa ectomycorrhiza microbial communities from riparian zone in the Pacific Northwest, United States - 7_EM | ecosystem: Host-associated > Plants > Roots > Unclassified | place...
CTACGCGTTTGGGGTGGTCAATTTCCCCCGGAATGCCCTGGTCAGTTTCGCCCGGAATGGGTGGTCAGCTTGCGCCGGAATGGAGTGGTCACATTCATCAGAATCTCCAGCCTGATCACATAACCGGCTGTAGTACCGCCCTGGTCGATGCGCATTCTATGTAGTTCCGTTTGATTGCTCATTTTCGATTTTCTTTATTTCTGCTTTCGCATTGATGGTTAGGTATGCATAAAAAGTACTGATGCAGATGAAAAAACGGGGATGTATGATGTTCTCATGAATCCACACGTTACTAAGCCCCTTTTCGTGGTTCTCGGTATAGATTTGCTGAACTGTTAGCACCCGTTTGTAATAATTAAGCCTGCTCGTTTGTACTTTTTTAGCCATTTAGTATTAGTTATACATTGCCATTTTGATCTCTGAAAGCTGTTTTTCCTGGCGTTTTTTCGTCATGGAAATAAGCTTTGGCACCAAGTCTTTTAACTCCTGCAAACTCATTTCATAAAGGAGTTTACCGGCTACCTTTTTATCAAGCATGAACTGATTTACAAGGCTCCAATCGTTGTTTGTAGCATAGATACCGTACTTGTTAAGGTGCACGATTACGTTACTTCTCCATTGCTTTAAGGCAGGATCAGTTGAAAGGCGGTTTTTAACACCTGTATCCAGGCTATCAAGTAATTCATCTAATTGCGCATCAGACAGGTCGCGGCTGCTTTCGACATTGTACCGGCCTACGATCTCTTTTTTGCAATCAACTACATTAAGCTTCAGCAATACCTGGTGAAGGGCTTGCAGCTTTTTATTGCGGGTTTGACTTGGTGCATTCATGGCTTAGAATAAAGTTGGAGTGTTGTTTTTCCTGTTAGGTATGTAAAGGGTTTTAGAAACTGGCTGATCGAGATATCTACTTGTAAACTCAACTCTACCTGCTTTAAAAAAAGTTTTTACATCACAGTCATGCAGTAAGTCCACTGCATCAGTCGGATTGCCTTTTGATTTGCCAAAGCTTATCATCAGCACTACCAATTTTCGCTTTGAGAAAATCTTTACCAGTTCCTTTAGTTGTTTACTGGTAAAGCCCATCGCTTGAACACTATCAATCACAACCAATCTGTAATAGTTAGATTTGATCTTCTTAACCATTAAATCGAAAGGCATTCTATCAGCAAAGTATAGATTGGTTGAATCAATTTTGAAGTTCCTAATCCTGTCAGATAGTGTTTTATTAAGACGTTCCTCATGGCTATTTACAAGGGCCTTGCCTACGTTATCGGCAAACCAATCGGCAAACTGTAAAGCGAATACTGATTTGCCACCACCGCTTTCGCCATAAAACATCCCCACAAATTTGGCTTCGGCTTCTCCAATCAATGACAAGTAAAAATCATTGAAAGGCAAAATATCGTAGGTTTTATTAGCTACTGTTTTACTGTTGTATATCATGCCCAATACCCTTTCTCGTTAGCATTATTAATCCTTTCTTGAGAAAAACCAAGTGCCAACAAAAAGCTATTATCATTAGAATATGCTCCTGGGAATAGTTTTTTTATCAGGTTATTATATACATGTGTTTTACCTACCAGGCAAAACACTGGCTTACCCGTTTTAGGATTTCTAAAACAGCATTCTTTATTCAAAGACTTTAAAAATTGATTGCTCATGGCTTAAAAAGTTATTACTGATGGGTAAATAATTGAGGTTTCACTGTAAGCTATTTGAATAGCTGTAAGGCAGTCAGATATTCCCCTGAAGGTTGGTTTCGAATGCCATGCAAACTGTTTCATGCTTGCATTTTTGGCTTTGCCCAATACGATATTCAAAGCTTCACCCGACAAGCCATTTACAGTTAATATCTGTTCAGCTTCCTTGTCGGTTGGTGCCGTTAATTCATAAGTGATAAAGAATAAACGGTCGCGGGTTTCTTTGAATAAGTGTTTGTCTTTGTTAGCACCTTTGTTCAGGTTAATAATAAAGTATGGAGTACCGGCAAACACAATACCGCATATCCCTTTTAATGCGGTCATCAAATCTTTGATCACGGTAATATTGAATTCCCGCAACGCTGATACCTCATCTATTTGAAGTAAGCAATCTTTCCCAGTAAGTACATTTTTGATTCTTGCTATCTGCTGTTTTATGGTTCCTTCAGTAGATTGATTCAACACTGAAAGGATAGCTGCTAAGAATTGCTTCCTGGTAGATAGACCTTCGCAATTCACGTAGTAAATTTTGAATCCTTTTTTACTTTCCTGATAGCGTTTGAAATATTCAAAGCCATCTGATTTACCATATCCACTTTCGCCAACAAGAGGTATAAAAACCTTATGCTCGTAAGCCTTTTGGCATGCTTCACACACCTTTTTAAGGTTATCAGTAGCAATTCTTTTATAACCTTCAGTGCTGTTAAGATATTTGGTAATTGTATTCCAGGTGTTTTCACCTACAATACCATCACTTTGCCAGTTGTTTAATACCTGGCTGATCATGCCTTTAGTAATACCGAGGCGCTCTTCAGCAAACTTGTTGTTGCTTAAGCCGCTATCAGTGATAGCTTGCTTAAGATTAACGATGATTTGTGCTTTGTGTGCAGTTTCCATACATTTGATTTTTTATTTGTTATTGAATGGCCCCCTGGCAGGGGGGCTGTTTATTTTGCAATCTTTAATAGCTTTCTTTCCAGGTCGCTCATATCTCCCATGCCATTCATAGCATCCTGTATCGCGCTTTCAACCTGGTTATAGCTTGTTTTATCCTGAATAGCATAGTGCATGATGCCATCTGTTCCAGTGGCCTTATATCCGTTTGCTTCCAGTAAAATTCTTTGCTTGGTAATTTCAGCCTGGGCATATTGCCAACCGAATTCTTCTTGTTTGTTGCAGAAGTCCTTAATCATTGCTGATTCGCCTTCTTTGTAGTCAGCCACACAAGCAGCAAACAGTTCTTTATTCCTGGCAATTGCTACCTGCTTACCGTCTTTAAACAGTATGCAGAATTCAGGATTTTCAATATTGATACGTACTTTGAACCTTTGGTTTAAATGGTTTCTTTGGAAAGTAAAATCATATTTACCACCTTCATCAGGCACTATAAAGTAGTGATCCTTCTTTTTGATAGTGATTTTAATACCTGCTGTTGTGTATTGGTAACCGAGCGGATTAGGGTGTTGCAGTTCAGCCATGAATAGGCTGATCTTATCAAAATAGTTAACCTTGGTACGGCCTTCAGCTTCTTTTTCGTAACGCTCAAGTTTAGTACTCCCAATCATGAAACCAAAAGAGTCGCGCTCTTCGCCTCTTGAGTTCCATTCATTCACAGCGGCATAGAAATCATTTATAACCTGATCTTCGTTTGGCAATAGTTCAGGGTGTTTAACCAGTTTGGCTAATAGTTCAGGATTCGCTTTAGAATCCGGGTCTTTAACAGTTACGTTACCACCTTTAAAGTTTTGGAACTTGTGTAATACTCGCTGCTGTAAATGGCCGGTGAAGGTTTCGATATACTTGCTTTGGCCTGAATAAGGGCGACATGCAAAATGCACCCGTGTCATGTTTTGCATTAGCCCGATAACCGCACCGCTTACGTTTGCTGATGAATTATCATATTGAAGTTGGAACGGGGTATAATTTCTAAATGAAACAGCCTTTTGTAAAGCTTCAGTAACCAATGATGATGTTTCGGTGAATGCTACGCTTGCTCCAATGATTGCGCTGCTGTGTGCATCTGCAACCATATACACATAAAGATCACTTCTTACCTTACCAGTAGCATCCTTGTAATAAAGCTGCATGGTAGTACCATCCATTGTCCAAAGCGCATCAGGCCTTGATATTTCCCGGCGTGTTGATTGCGCCCTGAATGCTAAATCGCCTTCATGTTTTCCGTGACGGTTATAATACCATACACGTATATTTTTGGGTTCGTTTAAGTGCTGTTTAATTGTGGATACAGTTAGCATTACTAAGCCCATATCCAAGGCCTTGCTGTTAAACTCTAATCCGATATCCTCAAAGGATAGTTTACGCTGATCACTGGCCAGTTCCATTAGCATGGCATGAGCCAATGGATTGATTTTACCACGGTTGTTATTGCCCATTAAGCCGGTGATTAGCGATTCAATACCATCATTAGCAAATAGCCTGGCATTGCGATCAAGAACCCGCTCGTTACTGATGGCCTTCTTAAATTTAACCATGCCTTTGCTTTGCTCAAGCATCACATGATTAAAAACAGCTTCCTGAAACTCGGTGATCTTGCTATATCCCATTTTACGGGCTTCTTTAACGTCAATTTTGTGAAGTAATCGCAAGTAGGCAGCAGCCCTGGCTATGCGATGCACATCTATCTTATCATAGTAGCCAGTGCGATCCAGTTCTTTTATATCAGCCGGATCAACTTCTATCAGTTCGGGGATTTGGTTGTTGGTAGCTTCTAACTCTACCTTTCTTTTTGATGATGCTTCGTTTGAAGCGAGTAGATGCGGATCAACATTGCCACATATAAGCTTAGTGATCCTGTTTTTGTAGTCTGCCTTTAACCCATCGTAATGAATAAAAACCTTTTGGCCCTCTTTATGATGTGGCCAGCAATTAACAAGCCCTTTGCGTTGCCGTTTTAAACCGTCCATGATAGTGTTTTTAGAAACAGCTATCGCTTCCAGTTCATCGCAGGTAACGCAAAGGACTTGCTTAGATTTATAGGTTAAATATTTAGGCATGTAGTTCCTTACTGTTCTAATGGTTGTAATTCTGAAATAAGTCGCTCCCTCATGGTAATGACTTTCGTCAATACGCCCACTAAAGCAGTAAAATGTTTTGATTTTGGCCTCTTTAATACTTGTGAGGCATTGTTAGGGTCGATTCCCACAACTTGTGCAGCTGTTTTTAAATCGCCCGGTTGCATTTTAATTTTGATTTCTTCGACTTCCATTTATATATTTGTCAGCGTGATGTGACAAATGTATTGAAATGTTTCAATATCATCCAAACAAAACATAGAAATATTTCAACATTTTTTTATTGGAAAATATTATTGACCGACTGGAATACTTCATGTCCGAAAAAGGACTGAATGACAACCGCCTCACAACAGAGGCCGGTTTGTCTGTTGGTTTGATTGGTAAAGCAAGGAAGGTTCGAAAGGGATTGCATTCAGACACTATAGAAAAGATTCTACATTGCTACAGTGATTTAAACCCTGCTTGGTTTCTCCTGAATTCAGGAGACTGGAATAATGCACATCTAAATGCACAACCAAATGCACAACTAAGCGAAAAAAACACCACAAAAACGGGTGAATTCAAACCTATAGTTGTTACAATGGATAGGGATGAAAAGGAACTTATCACTATAGTACCTACTAAGGTTGCAGCCGGGTATTTAAACGGTTATGGTGATCCTGAATATATTGAGCGATTGCCAGTGATATCGGCACCAGGGTTTTCAGGAGCATTACACAGGGGATTTGAGATAAGAGGCCATTCAATGCCGCCAATACATACCGGCTCTATATCTGTAGGAAGGTATGTTGAGAGTTTAGACGATATTAAGGGGCGTTATAACCGGAGGGTGTACATTATTGTATCAAAGTACGATGGAATCGTTTTAAAACGCGTTATAAACGTGCCTGATGAACAAAAACTGATACTTATATCGGATAACCCCAACAAGAAGGAGTTTCCAAACTATACTATAGATTATGAGGATGTACTTGAGATATGGTATTGGCGGGCTGCACTTATAAGAGAACTTCCTGATCCTTCTAACTTCTATGATAGAATGAACGAAATGGAGTCGGATATAACCCTTTTAAAGCAGTTTATAAACCAAAACAAGGCAAAGCTTACACCATAATTCAAGTTTGCCAGTGATTCGCTTTAACGGGATTAAACAGCCTGGGCATTATTAAACTTTCTTGAGGTCTACAATTAAAGTGGTATTCAATACCGATTCAACTTTTTACACGATTTGATCAATTAATTTTTCGGGCAAAAAATAAGAAATAGTGTGTTTAGAGAGAGATAAGGGGGAAAGTGGCTACTTGTCTTAACTATTAAACTTGCACTATTCGTTTAACCCCCTATAAATGGTAGATTTTATTATTTTTGTGAAAAATTTAAACCGATGAGCGAACTCATTAAAAAACAAGTTACTGATGCAAAGGCATCCATGGATAGGGCCATTGAGCATGCCGATAATGAATTAAATAAAATACGTGCCGGTAAAGCAAGCCCATCAATGCTGGATGACGTTACGGTTGATTATTATGGTACTGCAACCCCTTTGAGCCAGGTGGGTAGCGTAAACACCCCTGATGCCCGCACAATTATTATACAACCCTGGGAAAAATCGTTGCTTGCCCCTATAGAAAAAGCAATTATAGCGGCTAACCTTGGTGTTAACCCGCAAAACGATGGTATCATCATCCGTATAAATGTACCGCCGTTAACCGAAGAGCGCCGCCGCGATTTGGTTAAAAAAGCGAAAGGCGAAGCCGAAACCGGTAAAATCGCTATCCGCAACATTCGTAAAGATGCCAACGAGAGGATTAAAAAATTAAAGTCGGATGGCGTATCTGAAGATGAAATAAAAGTAGGCGAAGCCGAAATTCAAAAACTGACAGATGCTTATATCATCAAAGTTGATCAGCTTTCTGAAGCCAAAGAAAAAGATATCATGACGGTTTAATATTAACCTTATGTCAAATTAAAAGGGAATGAGCTACTTAGCCATTCCCTTTTTTTATTTTTACCGCCGAAACATGAATATATTAATTTCTTACCTGAAAAAGCACCGCTGGATAGTGGTGATGGCGCTGTTTCTGGCTGCCATGAATATTGGTTTTTCATTGCTTGACCCGTGGATAACCGGACGAATTGTTGACCGTGTTATTGAAAAACGCGGTACCCTTCATTACGAAGAATATCTGCGGCAGGTATTAATGCTGGTTGGGGCAGCTATCGGTGTGGCCATGGTATCGCGTATAGCAAAAAATTTCCAGGATTATTTTACCAATATTATTACCCAAAAAGTTGGCGCAGCAATGTATGCCGATGGCCTGAAACACTCGTTAGAGCTGCCTTACCAGGTTTTTGAAGACCAGCGCAGCGGTGAAACCCTGGGCATTTTACAAAAGGTACGGTTAGATTGTGAAAAGTTTATCACCTCGTTTATTAGTATATTATTTGTATCCCTTATAGGGATGGTGTTTGTAATTGTATATTCGGTAAGTGTAAATTACCAGGTAACATTAGTATACTTTGCAGCTATACCCATCATCACTTTTGTGAGTATGGCCATGAGCCGCAAGATAAAAACCATCCAAAAGAAAATAGTATCTGAAACCACCGCACTGGCCGGTTCCACTACCGAATCATTAAGAAATATTGAGCTGGTAAAAAGTTTAGGCTTAGCTAAGCAGGAAATAGAAAGACTGAATAACACCACCTACAAGATACTTGACCTAGAACTGAAAAAAGTAAAATATGTGCGCAGCATGAGCTTTGTACAAGGCACTACTGTAAATTTTGTACGTAGTGTGATGGTGGTTGTACTATTGATGCTGATATTTAAAGGCTCGTTATCTCCGGGACAATATTTCAGCTTCCTGTTTTACTCCTTCTTTTTGTTTAACCCGCTGCAGGAGCTTGGCAACGTGATACTGTCATGGCGCGAGGCCGAGGTTTCTTTAGGGAATTTCAAAGGGATTTTGAGTACTCCAATTGATAAAAAGCCCGAAAAACCGGTAATGGTAGACAAGGTAAACACCCTAACCTTCAGCAATGTTACTTTTAAACATTTAACCGCCAACCGCAACGCGCTTAACCATATCAGCTTTGAAACCAATACCGGCGAAACCATTGCTTTTGTTGGTCCATCAGGCTCGGGTAAAACTACACTGGTAAAACTGTTGGTTGGTTTGTACCAGCCGTTGGAGGGCGATGTTTTATACAACAATATTTTAAGCAAGGAGATTGACCTTGATCAGCTGCGCGAAAAAATTGGCTTTGTAACCCAGGATACCCAGTTGTTTTCGGGTACCATCCGCGAAAACCTGCTGTTTGTGCGCCCTGATGCTACAGATGAAGAGTGTATGAACGTATTGCACCGTGCCGCCTGTCAAACCCTGCTGGCACGGGCCGATAAAGGCCTGGGCACTGTTATTGGCGAAGGCGGCGTAAAAGTATCCGGCGGCGAGAAACAACGTCTCTCGATAGCCCGTGCGCTGTTGCGCAAGCCCGACATCCTGGTATTTGATGAAGCTACTTCGTCGTTAGACTCGATCACCGAAGAGGAGATCACCGAAACCATCCGTAACGTATCTGAAAACGAAAATCATATCACCATACTGATAGCCCACCGTTTATCCACCATTATGCACGCCGATTGCATTTATGTGTTAGAGAAAGGCCGCATCATTGAATCAGGCCGGCACTTGGATCTGATCAGCCAAAAGGGCCTGTATTACGCCATGTGGAGGCAGCAAATAGGCGAAAAGATTACCGTCGAGGTGGAGTAGGGTTAGATGTGCAGATGTTTTTTTAATGTAGAGACGCAACATTTTGCGTCTCCCCCAGGACATTCAAAATTTACAGGCTCAATTTGCATGTGTGATTTGCATGCGGGAGACGCAAAATGTTGCGTCTCTACAAAAGCCCCGTTTACAATTATGTCATTACTGTTTTTTCCAGCATAGGCTGGTGGGCATTCGCAATGACATAGTTTTATAACTCAAAATCGCTTTGTCATTCCCAGGCAGGGTACTACCATCCCAACCATAGTTCCCCCTTCAGGGGGTTAGGGGGCTAAACGTTTTTATCGTCAATAATCTTAAAAAATTCATCCCGGTAAGTATCGCCCACGGGGATAATTTTGTCTCCTATCTGGATGCGGCTACGCTCGATGCTGTCAATTTTGTTAAGCGCTACGATGTATGATTTATGCACCCTTACAAAATGCTTTTCGGGCAGGGCATCTTCCATTTTTTTCATGCCTTGCAGGGTAATGATGCGCTCTGCACACGTAAATATGGAAATGTAATCTTTCAATCCCTCAATAAACAAAATATCGTGCAGGTAAACCTTTTGAATTTTGTGCTCTGTTTTTACAAAGATAAAATCTGTCGAAAAATCATCCTGCTGTGCAGGCTCGGCCTGGATAACCGTTTTGGTAGCGGGCTGTATAATACTTTGCGCTTTTTGTACCGATTTAAAAAACCTGTCGAAAGCGATGGGTTTCAATAAATAGTCAACCACATCAAGCTCATAGCCTTCCAGCGCGTATTGCGGGTAGGCTGTGGTGAGTATCACCTTGGCTTTGCCGTTGGCTATTTTTAAAAACTGGATGCCGGTAAGCTCGGGCATTTGCACATCTAAAAATACCAGGTCGACATTGCCGGCTTGTACAAGGGTAAGGGCTTCAATGGGATTGGTTGTGGCTTTCACTAATTGCAAAAAAGGCATTTTAGATATATAATCTTCCAAAATATGCAGCGCTAAAGGCTCATCGTCAACTACCAGGCATCTGATCATGTTGTAAAAATAATTATATATACACTAATTGCCACGAATTTATTAAACACTAATTCAAACGAATTGACGCGAATTAAAGAAATATATTTTTCGACCATGTATTGTTTTATCTTGGTAGTATAAATAATCCTCGTAAACACCGTTTTTCAATTTTGTACTATTCTAATTCGTGATTGTTCGTGTATGTTTTAATTACGAGGTTTGTCTTTCGACAGTGTGCTTTTTATTCTGAACCGCCCTGATTGGTGAAATTCGCTCCCAATTCGTAAAAATTCGTGTGTCATAAAACTATCGATAATTCACAAGTATAGGTATCTTCGGTATCCCTGATATTTAAAGTATACTTACCGGGGTATAACAGATTAAGCCGCCTTTGTACATTGGTTAGCCCTATGCCGCCAATAGCGTCGCGGTTATGGGTATGTTTTTTATTTTGGATGTAAAAGTGCAGCTGGCATTCATCAACGTTGATGAGCAGTTTAATTGGCGTCATCACATCATTGGCCACGCCGTGCTTAAAAGCGTTTTCAATAAAGGCTATTAATAACAGCGGCACAATTTGCTGGTTGGTAACGTTGCCCATCACCTTAAAATCAATAAAAGCCTTGTTGCCGAAGCGAATTTTTTGCAAATCGATGTAGTTATGCAAGTATTGCAGTTCTTTGCTTAAATCAACCCGGTTGTCATTACACTCATAAAGCATGTATCGCATAATTTCGGATAACTTCAGGATGGCCTCGGGCGTGGTTTCGGATTTTTGGTAGGCCAGCGAGTAAATGCTGTTTAAGGAATTGAATAAAAAGTGCGGATTTATCTGCGATTTTAAAAAAGCCAGCTCGGCGCTCAACCGCTGATTTTCCAGGTCGTGCTGAATGCGTTCGTTCAGGAACCAATCGGTAGTGAATTTGAGCACCGTACTTAAAAAAATAAAAATCAGGCTGGTAAAAACCGTATTGAAAAAGTAAGCGGCAAAGCTTATTTGCTGCCCTTTGTTGTGTATCAATATTACATCTTTAAACAACAGGCCTACGCCATATTTAACAATCCCAAAAACTATAATGGTAATTAAAGTAATGCAGGCGTAAGCCCAATAACGTTTTTTATCAAGGAAGCGGGGTATGTATACCAGGAAATTAATGTAAAACAGCCCGATATTTATAGCCGGAAATACCAGGAATATGACCACCAATTGCCTTGGCGCTACCTTATCATTCATCCGGGCCAGGAAAATGAACAGCGAGATCATCCCCAGCCAAAAAAGTAAGTGCCAGAAAATATGCCAGGCTGTTTTTAAAACGCGTGTTTGATTATCAGGTGAAATAGTGTTCTGCATGTGCCGTTTTATCCCTTAATAAAAAGGTTTAATGGGATGTAATTTAGTATTTTGATTGTTATACGGGTGTTTATTTATATATAGTAATTCAATTTGTCGATGAACTGGCTTTTATAATCGATGAACCGGTTAAAATGTTTAAAAAGGCGTTCATCTATAAACTCCGTGTGTTGGTCTAATACTTTTTAGCGGGCGGTAAAATAAGTATTTCTTTGTTCTATCAAATCACTCGCAATGAAAACGCTTATCAAAAATTCTAATCCTTTTATCATGTTGTTGATACCGGTAATGTTTGCCCTTATTTTAGGTGTAAGCTACCAGTTTGAACAAAAAAAGGAATCCGCAGTAATGGGTACATCAGCTGTACACGCTACCTCGTTGTTTTACAAAGGTATTACCCTTGTTAAAACTGTTTGCTCAGTTGCCAAAAGCAACAATGTATGGTAATTAGTACCGAAGGGTTATCCTTCAACTTCGGTAACCAGCAGGTAGTTAAATCACTTGCGCTACAGGTACCCGAAGGAAGCATATATGGTTTTCTTGGCCCAAACGGTGCCGGGAAAACCACTACTATCAAACTCCTGCTAAATCTGCTCAAAATTCAGAGCGGCAGCATCCGGATATTTGAACAGGATATTCTGCATCACCGCACTCAAATTTTATCGCAAATAGGTTCGCTTATCGAACAGCCTGCTATATACCAGCACCTTACCGGGAAAGAGAATTTATTAAACAGGGCCTTGTTATTGCAGGTGCCCGTTAAACGCGTTGACGAAATGCTGGAGCTTGTGCAGCTTACCAATGCAGCCCAGAAAAAAGCCGGACAATATTCGTTGGGTATGAAACAGCGCCTGGGCATTGCCCTTGCCCTGCTTGCCGATCCCAAACTTCTAATTTTGGACGAACCCACAAACGGACTCGATCCAAATGGTATCATTGAGGTACGTGAATTGCTGATTAAGCTTGTTGGTCAGTATAAAAAAACGGTATTTATATCCAGCCATTTACTTGCCGAGGTTGAACGTATGGCCACCCACGTTGGCATTATTAACCATGGCGAACTATTGTTTCAGGGCAGCATAGCCGAGTTACAAGCCCTTAGCCAGCCGCTTGTATGCATCGAGACAGTCAATACGGTCGACGCTGCTAACCTGCTTACCCGCAACGGCTATACAGTTACCGATGTTACCGATAGTTACCTGTATGTGCCCTACATCAGCAAACAAAAAACTGCCGATATTAATGCACTTTTGCACGGTAACGGCCATGCCATATTCAGTATAGGCAAACAGCAAAAAGATTTGGAACGCCTGTTTTTAGATATCACCCAAAAAGCCTGAACCCCATGAAAGGATTTATACTATCGTTCCGGTCGGAATTTTACAAAAGCCGCAAAACGTTGGGTTTTTGGGCGGCCATCATATTACCGCTGTTTATTTGCACTTTACTTTTTGTGGGCTTTTACCTTAAGGCCGAAAAACTTACGGGCACGCCACCCATGATGCTGTGGCTGCAATTTGCCGGCGCCATATTGGGGGTAATGGGTTCATTACTGCTGCCTATGTTTATTATTTTTATAGCCTACTCGGTAAATAGTATCGAGCACAAGGCCGATACCTGGAAAAGCTTGTTTAGCCTGCCAATTTCGCGCTGGGCTGTATATGGGGCCAAATATACCTATGCAATATTCCTGGTGTTTTTAACGCTTGCGCTGTTTGTGCTGTTTACCATGGGGTTTGGCAATTTACTAAGCATTGTAAAGCCCGAACTTAGGTTTGATAATTACCATATGGAAAAGGAGCTGGCGCAGATATATTTTAAATTGTTTTTATCATCGCTGGGCATTTTATCCATCCAGTTTCTGCTCAGTTTACTTTGGGCCGATTTTTTAAAGCCTATGGGGATAGGCTTTGTGTGTACTATAACGGGTGTTATACTGGCTTCAAAAAACTGGGAATATTGTTATCTTTTCCCTTATTCGCACCCAATGGAAGCTATTACTACCATGATGCATCGTGGAGAAGGGGTACAAAAAGGCATTCAAATAGATGTATTTACCAAGGATGTTTTTGTAAGTATGGCAGTAGCGGCTGTTGTATTTGTTGCAGGATACTTTATTGTGCAAAGGAAAAGTGTTAAGTAGGGCACAATTTACTGGATTTTGCAGGATTGACAGGATTTTCCAGGCTGTGGCCGGTCGTTTTGTAGGAGACTTATGTTTACGTCTTTTTGCCGAGAAAGCTGGGTGTGTAAGTTTGTAAATGTTTAGATAGGCGCAGTTGATGCGTCTTTTTATTTAAAGCACCTTTTTTAACCAAACCGGGTAACAGGTATTATCATCTATGCCGTTATGATGCTGGCCTTTCAGGATGATGAGCTTGTCGCCGGGCTTGAAGTATTTTTGAAGCCGAAGAGACGAGGAGTGGTCTATCAACTCATCCGTATCACCGTGGAAAATGATAATAGGAGCGGATGTATGTTGGATGTACTCATAAGTTTGGAGTGGGTATTTTTAAATAAAAGAGGGCAGAAATGGATACAGAGTTTTCGAAAAGTAAAAGAAACAGCAAATGACCAGGTAAATGCCTGTAAAAATGCCCATAAGCCAAAGTGTTACTTTTAAAATGATGTTCGTGATTTGCTTAAAGATACCGGTTCTCCCGTTAAATACACCAATTCAAAGAATAAAAAGGAAATGACACGTACAATTTGTCCTGAATCCTGTCAAATCCTGAAAATCGTGTTTTATTTCTGCCTGAACCACACTTGTATTGGCGCTCCGCTGAAATCAAAATTTTCCCTCAGTTTGTTTTCAATAAAGCGGTAGTAAGGCTCTTTAACATACTGCGGCAAATTACAGAAGAAGGCGAACATGGGTGATGAACCCGCAATTTGGGTGATGTATTTAATTTTTACGTATTTGCCTTTGATGGATGGTGGCGGATAGTTTTCGATGATAGGGAGCATTACCTCATTCAGCTTGGAGGTAGCTATTTTACGGGCGCGGTTTTGGTAAACCTGATTGGCTACATCAATTACTTTTAGCACACGTTGTTTTTCGGTAACAGAGGTGAATACGATAGGAACATCGGTAAATGGTGCAATTTTCTCGCGGATCATTTCCTCAAATACCTTAACGGTTTTGTTGTTTTTCTCGATTAAATCCCACTTATTCACCACAACCATGATGCCTTTCTTGTTTTTTTCGGCCAGGTGGAAGATGTTGATATCCTGCGATTCGATGCCTTCAACAGCATCAATCATTAGTATAATTACATCGGCTTCTTCTAAAGCTTTGATTGTACGCATTACCGAGTAAAACTCGATGTTTTCTTTAACCTTGGTTTTTTTACGCATCCCGGCAGTATCAATCAGCATAAAATCATGACCGTACTGGTTGTAATGGATATGGATAGAATCGCGGGTGGTGCCTGCTATCGGGGTAACAATGTTGCGGTCTTTACCTATTAACGAATTGATGATAGATGATTTACCCACGTTAGGGCGGCCTACGATGGCGTATTTAGGGCGGGTGTTCTCTTCAAGTACCTCGTCGTCAAAATGCTTTACAACTTCGTCAAGCAACTCACCTGTGCCAGAACCTGTCATGGACGAGATGCTGTAGATTTCGCCAAGGCCGAGGCTGTAAAATTCGGTAGCATCAGATAAAAGCGCGTTGTTGTCCAGTTTGTTTACTACCACAAAAACCGGCTTTTTGCTTTTGCGCAACATAGAGGCAATTTCATCGTCCAAATCGGTAATACCTGTCGTAACATCAACCATAAACAAAATAACCGATGCTTCCTCGATAGCTATTTCTACCTGTTCGCGAATGGCAGCCTCAAAAATATCAGCAGAATTGGCTACATAGCCGCCGGTATCAATTACGGTAAACTGGTGGTCGGTCCACTCAGAAACACCGTAGTGCCTGTCGCGGGTTACACCGCTAAAATCGTCAACGATAGCTTTACGGGTTTCGGTTAAGCGGTTATATAAAGTTGATTTGCCTACGTTAGGGCGGCCAACAATGGCTACTATGTTACTCATTCTTTTGTTTAGATTTGAGATGTGAGATTTGAGATATGAGACGGAATCGTTTTACCGCACTCAATCCTAATTTCCATCTAAATTAATTCTTTATTTTCTTAAAAATTGACCGCCTGATTTTGTCTCATATCTCACATCTCAATTCTCATATCTACTACTCGTATCCGAATTTTTTAAGGTAATTTTTTTTGCTGCGCCAGTCGGGAATCACTTTTACAAACATCTCCAGGAAAACTTTTTTCTGGAAAAACTCTTCCATATCGCGGCGGGCGTAGGTGCCAACTATTTTGAGCATGCTGCCCCCCTGGCCAATGATAATGTTTTTTTGCGAATCCCGTTCCACGATAATTTCGGCGCTGATGCGGTGCAGCTTTTCTCCTTCAACAAAAGCGGTTACAATTACTTCGGCACTGTAAGGGATCTCTTTCTTGTATTGTTTAAGTAATTGGGCGCGAATCATTTCCGATGCAAAGAAGCGGTCGTTCCTGTCGGTAAGCTGATCTTTTTCATAATAAGCCGGATGCTCGGGCAAATTGCCGATCACAAAATCCATAATGGCTTTAATGTTATGACCCAGCAATGCGGATATAGCAAAGATGGCTTTGGGGTTTAACTTCTCCTGCCAAAACTCCACTTTCTTTTTTACGGTTTCCTCGTCGCTCTGGTCAATCTTGTTGATAAGCACAGCTATTGGCGCCAGCGAACCTTCCAGCTTTTTTAAAACATCGGCTTCGTCAAACTCCTCGTAAATATCGGTAACCAGCAAAATAAGGTCGGCATCAACAATTGATCCATCAACCTGGTGCATCATACTTTCGTGCAATGCGTAATGTGGTTTGATAACTCCGGGGGTATCCGAAAATACAATCTGGTAGTTATCATCGTTAACAATTCCCAAAATACGGTGCCTGGTGGTTTGCGCTTTTGGGGTGATAATTGACATTTTTTCGCCAACAAGGGCGTTCATAAGGGTTGATTTCCCGGCATTGGGCTTACCAATTATACTTACAAAACCTGCCTGGTGACTCATATAAAAATAATTAAAAATATATTTGGACTGCAAAGAAACGAATTATATCTTTGCAGTCCAATTAAAACGGAGTGCAAAATTGCATTTTGACAATTGGAAGCACCTTTCCGAGGTTATGACGGAATGCAATATATATCAATACAGTGCGGGATGGAGCAGTTGGTAGCTCGTCGGGCTCATAACCCGAAGGTCGTAGGTTCGAGTCCTGCTCCCGCTACCTCAGAAACAGGCAGTTACGTTAGATCGTGACTGCCTTTCTTTTTTTTGTTAACGTATTGTTAACGGTTCTTAGCTTGACTTTGGCTTATGTAAATATACAAAACCTCAAAGCCTCCACAAAGCAATCGTTAGCAACGATCTAAAAATGCGGTGGTCTTGTCCGCAATCAATTCTGCCTCACGACGCTATCATATATGATTTTTTTTCGGGAAAGGTCCGCTGCCCCACGCAGATAATTGATGATACGCTAAGTAATCATCTTTCTGAATTGATCAACAACATGCAAATGAGGTATCTTTTCCTGTTCCAATCTATTCTGTTTTGGCTGCCCTTTAAGGAAGGTATAAAGTTCAGCCTCATCCACACTAAGGTAGCTTAGTTGTTCAGCAGGATTAAACTTCCCCTGGACCGTATATTCCTTAAAATTATTGTAGGTCGCCCGGTCCATCATGACGCTTTGCGTATGCGGGAAATAGCTTCTTAACTGATGTAATATCTGAAAACCGTGCTCATCAATGTCTCCCCAATAGTAGATGTGTTTGTTATTTAGCCAGCTAGCGTTTTTAAGATAACCTATATTAAACCCGCCGCCGCTCCATAAAGCAATTGACGAGGATAGTTGAGGTAGGGAAAGAAAATTCATCTTGTTTTCCGCGATGACCACATTAGTGCAAGCCCAGTTTGTTTTTTCAAAATCCGATAGACGTATGCTGATATCTGCGATATTATTATGAATGAAAAGCTGTTCATCCAATATTCGGATACGAACCAGGGTTTCGTCGTGTTTCAAAAAGTAGCGTTCCGCTGTTCGCTTTTGTCCCGGGTCTCGGATGTGATCTGCAATCAAAAAGTCAAGCAACGATTGCAGAAAAGTGCTATTCTCTTCAATAAATTTGGAGTGTACCGAAATGGGCAATTGCCGCAAATAAAGATCAGGCCTGGGAGTTGCCAGAAAATACTGGCAAACTTCAATGATGCCTTGCCAATCCTTATCCGGCAAAGTTAAAGACAAGCTATTATCAACCAGCCAATTGTTTAAGTGCGGGAACTTTTCTGACAGCAGCAAATAATTTGTCAAAAATAGTTTCCATTCTCTCTTTTTGCCGATAAAAGACAGATAATCATCCGCAGTTTCAAACTCAATCGTATCCGGCAAGTCATGTGCACCGCTTCTGCGAAAATTCCGGCCCGCCGTTTTGATAAGATAACCGGCACCTGTTGCGTTTTTCGAAGCTTTATACAGCAGTTCTATTTCCTGCTGAAGCGTTTCAAATTGACGGGTGATTTGCCCGGGCTTTACTTTTCCGATCCGGTCTAATTGCTTCGGAAAAAAAGCCTCGTTAGCGATATGGCTTTGTAAAAAAGGCTTCCACCATTTTAGGGCCTGCTGCTTTATTTCTTCCGGACTGATCATCTAAGCCTGTTGATTTGCTAAAGTTTGAAACAAACTGTTATGTTTTGCCTTTTCCAACAAGTATTCCTCTTTGGTGAAGTTGCTTACCTGCGAATTGTTGCCGTCCTTGTTGCTGATAAAGTGAAAAGAATTGGCATGACCTTCAATAATGTGTATTTTTTGTAGTGGAGTTACAATGAGTAATTGCAGGTTCAACTTCTTGAAAAGCTCCAGGCCGTAGCGCGTGCTTTCATCACTGCCTCTTCCAAAAGCCTCATCAATAACCACAAATCGGAAGCTGCGGCTCTTGCTTTCTCCGAATTGCAACCCGAACTGATAAGCCAATGCACTGGCTAATATCGTATATGCCAACTTTTCCTTCTGGCCGCCGCTTTTGCCGCCTGAACCTTCGTAAAACTCTTTCTCGGTATCATCTTCCAGATATTTTTCACTGGCGTTAAACTCGAACCACTCCCTTACATCGGTAACCATACTGGTCCAGTCTTTATCGCTGCCGTCGGCACTTGCAAAACGATCCAAAATCCGTTTTACCTGTTCGTATTTATCTTCGGTGTACAGATCCGCATTGCTGCTGAAGGAATGGATATAGCACTTCTTCAGTTCCTCTTTAAATAAACGGACGTCCTTGTTAGGCGTACTGTCCATCAGGATCTCGATATAAGTTCCCTGAGCCGTATTATAAACGATTTCCCGGAGGTGCTGGTTGATGGTTTTTATTTTTAACCTGATGTCTTTTTCATGCTTTTCTAACTGGCTGTCAAAAACGGCGATGCTGTTAATGGTGTTTTTATTCAATTCTTCCTTAAACCGGTCTTCGTGACGTTTTAAATCTTCAGATACCAGCTTTTCGAATTTTCCGATATACTCTGCACGGGCTTCGATGCTTTCGCCGATTTCACTATACTCCGCTTTGGAATGTTCCTTAATTTCGCGCATCCTTCTTTCAATGCCAGAACGCAGCGTACTCAACTTATGACGCAGCTTTTTCAATTCGCCTGTGTCCCCTTCGAAAAGCTTTTTGAATTGATCCTGCTGCTTATCAATAGTCGACAAACGCAAAACTTTATCTACGAGTTTTGCTTCAATGACCGGAAAATAAAGTTCCCGTTGCCGGGTTTCAAGTTGACTGATAATTTCGTCGGTATCCTGTAATGTCCTTTCATGACTTTTGATGACTTCCTGCAGCCTTCCAATTTCCTGGTTCTTATCTGTTTCTTTTTGTTTGGCCTGGTCTATCAGGGCGATTACTTCGTCTTTCTTTAGCTGAAGCAGGGCTAACGTGTTGTTATTGTTCAGCAATTCGTAACGTTCTTCTTCCAATTGGTGTATTTTTAATGCAGAGTACTGCCAATTGATACGGCCGTACTCTTTCAGAAACAACAGTTGATTGATCACCGCTTTCAAATCCGAGGATTCTTGTTGCGCTTTTTCTATGACCGACTTCTGTGATCTAAGCGAATGGATTTCCCGCTCCAGGTTATCAATAACTTCTTCCAGTGCCTTGATCTTTTCCACGTTGCTCCAGCCTAAAATATAGCTGCGGCGGTCATTGATCTTGCTCCGGTCGTCTTTTGTATGCCTTATCTTCCCGCTTTTGATCAATCCTTGTTGGGTAATGCCGTAAGGAACGTGTTGTAATTCGGTAACGTCTACACAGATAAAATCCCCGAACATCCTTTGCAAATAGTTTTCCAGCCAGTCGTAAAACGCTGTGTCAGGTTTGATATCGACTTTGTAAACGATGCTGCTATTATCCAACTGCCGGATTACCCTATTGAGATTTTCGATATCAGCCTCCAGGTAAGTCAGTTTTATTCCCCGGCCCTCTCGGTTCCGCAAAAAATTATCGTTTACATATTTACTGGTACTACGGTAATGTTGCTTGGGCACCAGCATACTGATCCCTGTTTCGTGCAGCAGTTTCTCGATAGCCCCTTCCCACTCGCCCTCATGTTCGTTGACCTGTAAAAGTTCACCTACAAAAGGAATATCTTCTTCGCTGATCTGTAAATCTTCGCACAATTGTGTCCGGAAGCCTACAAGCCATCCGGGAATTTGTGTTTGCCTGGCTTTCAGGGATTGCAGTTCTTTTTGTTCCGCCTGTAGATCAGTGTCCTGCTTACGCAGTTCGCTCATTACATTATCTCTTTGCTGCTGGAGCTCCGCTTCCCTTTTTTCGCCTGATTCCTGCATTGTTTTTGCCTGCCGGATATTATCCTGAAAATCATTCTCATCAAGTACTGTACTTAAACCGCACTGCTTGGCTAACCTTGCGTAGTCGTCAAAATCATTTTTCCGGTCCACTTTTTCTTTTTCCAGCTGCTTGATTTCAGTGGTTATTTGTTCCAGCCGCTTGCCGCCATTATTATCAATATCCTGCAAAATCCCAAGTTTCCGGTTTTCTAATTCCTCCTTTTCCTCGGCCAATAGCTTCTGCATTCGTGTGGCTTTTTGCAATTCTTCACCTTTTTCTTCGATTGCTGCCTGTAGTAGCCCCTGCTTCTGCAATGCAAACCAGGCCGGTATTACTTCCAGCATCGCCTCAATATTTTCGATCTCCGTATTGACGTTGCCATATTCGATGGATGATTCCGTCAGGGGCTTTAATATCTGAAATTGCTCTCTTGAATTGACAACCGCAGCATGTGCCTTGTTCAGGTCGTCAAACCGTTTCAGCAACGCTGCAATCTGTTCTTTGACATCGGTTCGTTCCAGCATTTGTTCCCTGACAAAATCAGTCAAGCTGCTCACTGATTTCATGGATACCGTCTGGTAGAAAAGGTCTATCGCTTTATCGCTGTTCATACCGAAGAGGCGCCGGAAGTGCTCACTGTACTTGCTGAAATTATCATCAAATAGTTGAATGCCTTCGGTATTGCGTAATCTTTTCCGGAGGTCGGTTATATCTGTGAAGCCACTAAAATGACGGGCAATCGTCAATGGTAGCGTCCCGATGATCAGTAATTTCTCTACTTTACCTTCCTTACCAATCCAGAATACCTGGGACAAACATATATTTTCATCATAGCCGCTATTGTAGAAATTACCGGTGATTACGGTATAGGTATTGTCATCCGGGCGCAAATAAATGCGTTTGGCCACCTTGGTGATTTCTTCTTTCTCCTTTTTATATTCACCTTTTACATAACTTAGTAAATTCCGCTCCTTCCCCTCAGCACCGGCAGCTTTATTAAAAACAATTTTGTTATGCGGCACCAAAAGGCAAGTTAACGCATCGACCAAAGTGGACTTGCCGGAACCAATATCGCCCGTGAGCAAGGCATTGTATCCTCCGGGATGAATTTGCCAGCGTACTTTGTTAAAAGTGCCCCAGTTCAGAACTTCCAGATATTGCAGGCGAAAACCAGCAATGTTTGAGGCGGTATCTGCTATTAATTCTTCCATGGCTCCCGTTTAATCTGTTATATTTTTTTCTGCCGCATACGCTTGCAGCTTTTTAAGCGTGTCATCGATTACTTCTGCATTAACAAAACCCTTGATGATCCGGTGTATTTCATAATTACTGCTGTTGTCATCCAGCTTTCTTAAGAAACCGATATCGATCACTTTATTAATCGTGGTGATGATACGTTCCTGCTGCCGGGCCTCGTCCGAAACAGTGGGCAGGAATAATTTTGTTCGATTAATAATTTCCTGCTGGGTGATGATAGCCCGCACTGTACCTCCCTGGGCATCGTGTTCCAGCAAATATTTTCGCAGTACAATACATAACAATGAAGCAAAAAAGTTTAACTGCCGTTTTTCTGCCAGCCTTGGAATTTCCGATTCTTCATCCTGCTCTTTTTGTTGTAGATAAGCATAGCCCTCACTTTTATCGAGATACAACTCTAAACCGATGGTGGAAAAATACTTCTTTACATCATTTTCATATTGCAGCAGGCCTTCCCAGGCATCTTTTTGATGATTATACAAAATACCTTTGAGCAAGGCTACCAGGCTTAGCGAATATTCACGTATCATGATTATCGGTTAAAAATAATTAAAGGCGCCTCCAATTGATATTCCGTACCCGCGTCCTTGTTCTGTACGATTAATTTTTCAGTGTGCTCATTGTTTACCAAATGCCTGCTGTCAGCAGATGCAATTTGCATATAGCCTAAAACTTCGGCGACGCCCTTGGTAGGCATGTAATGGTCTAAAACTTCTGTTAAGGAAACTTGCGACTTGTTACGTAACAACGACTGGACATTCCCGCGAAGCAATTCTATATCCACATAAAATTGTTCAAACAGGGCGTTGGTATTTGCGTCAGCAGCACCTTCTTCGACCGAAGTGTGTTCGAAAATAATTTTTACCGGCGGTTTAAACAAAGGCCGCTGCATCAGGAAGCTCGGTCGGAATAAACCATCCACCTCCATTAAAACCTGCTGTGGCTCCAGCTGATCCCGGTGCGCGATCAAAAGCTGTTCGATAGCTTCTATGCTTTGGAGGATATGTTTGCTTTCGGAAAGATTTTTTTGTTCCACATATTTCCGCAACTGTTCAATTAACCCATCGTTGCTCCGGTTAACCTTATCCCCGGCGTCCACCAGGTTGGTTTTGATCCGGTCAACGATCTGTTCCTGTTTGACCAGCTTGATGGCAGGTATATTATTCAGTTTTCCGATCAGCTCTTCCAATTCCTGCTGCATGCCCTCGCTCATTAAAAACTCCCAGAATGCCTTAAAGCTCTTTCCCTGGTCGGTATCCCATAGATGATTCTGTTGCTCAAAAATATCATCCAGCAGGATGCCTTTGGACAGGTTGCTCTTAATAATTGTTTGCCGGGTATTGATATCCAGTTCCCTGAAGTTTTCTTCCACCTGCCTGAAATCAGCCAGCAAGCGTTTAGCCGTTTCCTCGGCCAGAAAATAATCTTCCTTGAGCTGGGTATCGCTGGGTTGCACATAATTTCCTTTTTTGATTTTCTCGATTTCTATATCCAGTTTTTTTCGCTCTTCCTGTAGCTGCTGTATCCGGTCATATGGCCCCGCAGTCCTGTTAACAATTTGTTGCAATAAAGAAAAGAATTGCAATAAGCGGCTGTGCGTTCCAATAAATTGTTGTTTGTTCAGGTCATCCAGCCATTTCAGCGCATTCTCGGTAGCCGGGGAAAGCTCAAATACCGGTTCATCCTCCGTTTCGTAATACCTACGGAGAAAACCTTGCTGAGCCCATTTTTGGAGGTAATCCAGCGGCGGTTGCGGATAGTCAGTTATTCCCTGCCGTTCCAGTGAAAACATGAAATCCCCTAATAAACCCGCCAGACCCGACTGCAGGTAAGAAATTTTATCCTGCTGCTTAAAAGCCAAATGGAAAAAACTGATCAGCAATGGAAAATGATCCGCCCGCAGGATCTGCAGCGTTTTATCATTTTGATATAGGGCCAATGCTTTTTCGTAAGTCATATGGACAGATAGGTAGTGAATAAATTGTTTTGGTAAAACTCGGTATTTTTTTCTATCAGTAAAAGCTTGATGAGCAGACGTATTTGCATGTTATCCTTGGTTATAGGTTATTCAATAATACATAAAATATATGATATTATAATTTGTCTCATTTCAGGCAAAAAATAAATAACACACTGTTTGAGAATGATAAGCCGCCCACATCGTTCCTAAAACTGATGATTACGTCAAATAATGAAATAGGACGGAGTTATTTATTTAAACCAAAGTAAACTGATGACATAACCGTAGCTATCTGAATAATAACACTGCTCATTCATTTTACGATTAGCCCGGTTGTCATTTGGGAAGGGATAAAACCAATCATCCGGATTAACTTCTTCTATCGTGGTGAATTTACTATCCAACTTGGTAAAGAATTCACCAGCAACTGTTGTGGGTGGTAATTTATTGCCCACTCTAAATCTAAAAGGCCACTTTGGAAATGGCTCATTCTGCGCATACCATAATACGTTATTTTCTCTGGAAACTACAATCATCAACTCATGGACACACAATTCAATATATCTCAACACAGCTGCTAAAACACTGGCTTGGAAATACTCAGACACCACCAATATTTTTTGCAGCGAGAACTTCATGTTGATATTCAGGTTCTTCATTTTATCATGCGGCATTAACAAACAAGCTGCAAAATAATCCGCTTCAAGTTCTATGGGGTCTTTTTGATTTAATTCATGTTTGGAGCCGTGGGATTCTAAAAAGCCATATTTTAAACCGATCCGGTGCTCATCTAAAAAATAATGTGCTAATTCATGGCTGAGGGTAAAGCGCCCCCGCTTATAGGCTAAGTTATTTCCGCGATCAATATTAACATGAATATTAAAATCAAGTTCATTGTGGGTCAGCATGCCATCAAAATAATCCTCATAATGATCGACATGGCAGATTAAATCTTCGGAACCTAAAACATCCTCCAGCAATGTTTTTTTTCCATCAGTATACTCTGTAGCCAGGTAGCTGGTAAACGCATTAATTTTCTTCTTTCTGATCGGAAGCATCATCTTTCTTTTTAGCCTCGTTCTTTTTTATTTTGTCAATAATATTTGGCGGTAGTTGTTCGGATTTTCCAAAACGCGCAACCATTTTGTATTGCCTGATACTGGCAATGTTGTCCTGATCAAACATCGGTTTGATGGTTAATGAGCGTGTGTTACTTGATAAAATCCTTTCAATACTGATATCATAATCCATCACCTCATTTTCCACGTCCGGATAAAGCTTGTTGAATCTTTCCAACTCCACTTCGTTTGAAGGGAAAAGAAATCCTGTGGAAGCAAGCCATTCAGTTATATTTTCCATGTTGATAATTTCTTTATTTGTTGCCATACAGTTTTAGGTAGGTTGCAATTTCTGCTTTTGCTTCTTTTTTATAAACCCTTATCGAATTTTGTGTCAATTCCAGCTCATCTCGCAATGCTTGCAGTAATGGCCGTGGGAGTTTTAATCCCTTTTTTTCATAAGCATGGTAAGTGAGGTAAACAACCTTGTGTTTTTCAGTCAGCCTTGCCAATGCACCAGCCAATACTTCGTAAGCCTTGCGTATGTCCTTTAATTTCTCCTTAGGATAGTCCACATTTTCCAAATCAGGATAATCCACTTGTACTTCCTCCTCACCAGTGTAGGGGCTTGGTTTATCAGTGGTTTTTTTATAATCTGCCAATAAGCGCTGAGCAATCCTGTATATATAAAAGAGGACACATTTATCAAGATTACTGGTTTTACATTTTTCAGCTTCAAATGTATATGGGCGTGACCAAAAACGCTCGAAGGCCTGCTCAGCTATAACATCGCCTACATCTTTATCGTATCCCCAATTGATGGCGACGATTCTGGCTTTTTTCCCAATGTCTTCTTTAAACCTAAAGAATAGTGATGTGTATGCAGCCTTAGCATCTTCCTTATATGCTTCCTGGTCTTTCCAGGATATATAAGTCAGCAGATCTTCGGTAGATGTATGCTCATATTGTTTCCAGTTCATAATTGGTTATATCTGTAATACGGAAAACCGTTAGTAACGCTTTTCGTATCAATTGCATCCCCGGTAAACTAAAGGCACCTAACGGTTTCGGTAGTGAGGGTAATTAAATGATAAGATAAAGTTTTTTATAAAAAAAGCATATGAGTGAATTAAATACAAAAACAGTATTGCAGTCCAGGATAGAATGTTTTACCAAGTGGATTGCTCCTGATCCTGATAAAAAAAAGGAGATTTTTGCGAAAGCCGATGAAATCAGGCAATACATCAAGCAAACCGCCGAGGAAGACGGCTTAACGGTAAAATCGATGCCGATAGCAGGGTCATCGGCTAAGGGGAATGGATTAAGGCGGCATTATCGCGGACATTCTGAAGTGGATGGCTGGGATATTGATATTCCAATTGTGGTAAAAATGGATGAGGAAACCGATTTGTTAAATAGCTTACTGGGTAAATTTGAGCAGTATGCCCTGAAATCGTACCCTAATACCACCATCGAAAAAACGAAAAGCTCCGTTAAATTGCACTTTTCTAAAAAAGGGTCCTTTGATTTAGTGCCCATGCTGGCCACTGAAAAATCTGATGAGCAAATTCTCGTTCGCCGTGACGGCGAGCGGATAGCAACCTCGGTGCAGAAACACAATGAATTTGTCAAGGGGCGCACCAAAAAAAGCCGGGCGATTGACGGGGTCGTTAAATTTAATCAATGCATCCAACTATTAAAGTGGTGGAAGGAGTTTCAGGCTGACAATTCGTATTACCTCGGGTATAACGATACCACTAAAATAAATAATGCACCGCCATCCATTTTGATTGACCTTCTTTGTGCTTTGGCATTCGATAAACTCGGTGTCCAAATAACTTATGCAGAGACCATGGCTAAATGGTGCGGATACCTGGCCCACATCGTAAGGAATAGGGTGCCTGTGTTTTTTACCGACTATTATGCTACTCCTGATATCACCATGGTAGCTGTTTGGACGGTACTTGACCCGGTTAATCCCGAAAACAATATTGTAAAAAAATGGGATAGCACTAAAGTGAATGAGCTGGCTGAATGGTTCGAAAATGCCAGGGATAACTGGAATCGCATTATCCACTTTGATGAGGATGGTGATGATTGCAAGGCATTAGAAATATTAACTGAATTGTTTGGAAATCCTTTTAAAAACCATTGCGGAGACGAATAAGATGATACAGAGTTTTACAAATAGCGGATCAGACACTTATAGTGAGGCCCGCGCAAATTATATTGTTGGGAAAGTTTATGAAAATACGCTTAACTTAATGAACACAGGGCTCATCTCCAAAATAAGAGCGGATGGTATCCGCCGGGACATTTTGTACTTATTGGGTAAAAAAGCGTTAAATTGGTTTGAGCTTCAATTTCATAAGCCTGATGGAACTAAGGGCGGTATTCATTATCAACTGAAAGCAGACGGTAGCATCTATACGGATGAGCCGGCAGGCGGCCTGGACTTTTGGGGGCTTCCGTCAAACACAACCGTTAAATTACTGATTGACCTTGACAGATCTTCGCCGCATATTGCCGAAGTTGATGCACAGATTACGGCCTGGGGATGGGGAACCGGTAACGCACTTCAAGGTACCATGGAATATCACAAATCTTTTAGCAAAGAGGGCTTCGGCCTGCAACAATCTTTATACAAATGGTAAATACAGCACTTACGTTAGTAGAATATAAGCATCCTGATCAACAGGCAGAACGGGAATATGGCTTATTAGTTGGAATTGATGAGCAAAAGAGCGAGATGCTTAAAACGCTATCATTGATATTAGACCCCGGACGTGTTACGGCCTGGCAAAAGAAATATTACAAACACGGCCTGGGCATTCTCTCTCATATTGAAAACGGGTCGCCATTGATCATGCTGTCAGGTGAAGTTGGCTGTGGTAAGACTGCATTAGCGCAAACCATTGGGACTCCGCTTGCTTTAGCGCTTGGACATCCGGTGAAAGTCTTTGAAACGCCATCAAATATTCGTGGCGGCGGTATGGTCGGAGGACTTTCAAACCGGGTAACTGAAGCATTTGAATCAGCCAAGGCGAAGCTGAAAGACGGAGAAACAGGCATCCTGATTATTGACGAGGCGGATGATCTTGCAACAAGCAGATCGCAAAACCAGGCGCATCATGAAGATCGCGCAGGACTGAACGTGTTAATTAAGCAAATTGACGGCATCAAAAAAAGCAAGAAGAACCTTGCCGTAATTATGATTACCAACCGTATCAATGTGTTAGATCCTGCGGTTAGGAGGAGGACAGCGCTTCAGCTTAACTTTGAACGCCCGACGGGTAAAAAACTCGAAGCTGTTTTAGATATGCTTTTTAAAGGGGTGGTACACACAAAACAGGATTTGAAAAAGCTGTTAAACTTTATCGATACCAAAACAGTCCCTTACAGTTTCTCCGATTTAATACAACGTGTTGGTAAGCAAGCGGTATATTATGCCATAGATCATGATAAACCGTTTGATGCAGATTTGTATTATCAGATACTCTGCATCACCGAACCCACACCATTGATTATAGCATCCAAAATTGAAGAATTATGAGCAGTACACCCAAAGGATTAATCATTATTAAGCACGAATTTTTTCAGCCGATCACAAACGAAGACTGTATTGCAGCCTTGCCTGAAGCTTGGAAAAACCTTGACCGTCAATTTATATCGGTTGCTCCGGCTGTGTTAAGGCTTGAGAATTTATACGACACCGATCAGGTACAGATCGCCATGAACCAGCGAAAATTCTTTTTGGACAGTGTTGAACCCAAACTAAGATCAGCCGCTGGTCATAAGGTGTTATATTTCGGTCTTGCTCCTATACCGCTGGCGATCGACCTGGGGTACCAGTTTCATAATTTTCGGGACATTGAGGTATTTCAATTGCATCATGTAGAAAAAACGTGGTACCAAACCAGCCAGCATATGGCCACGGATACCTTCGATTTGCAGGTAAACGGGGAACTTAATCCCAAACAAAAAGGCATTACGGAAGTGATGCTGAGGTTAAGCATTTCTCACCGTGTTAAAAGCCCGGATACCCATGGCGTAATTGAAAATGCGGCGGAGATAGATATCGAATTGTCGCAGCCTAATGAAGACAGCCTGGATAATAAAGAAAAGCTTAACGAAATTGCCGAGACATTTAAAAATGTACTGGATAATGTGTCGGATAATGAGAGCATGATACCCGTAATACATTTATTCGCGTCCGTTCCGACCGGTTTGGCATTTTTAGCCGGGACTAAAATAAGTCCAAACATTCATCCATTAATTCAGACCTATCAATACGATGCGACGAAAGAACCACGGTATACAAAATCCGTTTTAATCAAGGGTGAGGCGCGTAGTGAAGTGAAATGGACGGATGAGGAATTGGTTGAGGGCATGCGCCTGCGACAACTTGCCGCTGATCAGTTAAACACCGATATCAAAGATTTTTTGAAGAAGAATAAAAGCGATTCGCGTGGCCGGGCCTGGTATTTGGGTTTGATCCCGGAGCTCGACGATAAACTTATGGCTGATAAATTTTGGACCAACTTGCCGCCAATTAGTGAAACAACGCTCAAGGATGATGAGATCGATCTGCATTCAGATGCCATTACGGATGGTTTCACTTGGAAAAATAACCGCTGGTATCTTAACAATGGTTTTTTTGTCTCCTTAGGGAAGCGGCTCGGTGAAGACACCAAACTTCAAAAAGCCTATCGCTCATTCTTATTCCATGAGGGGTTACATTATTACCGGCATAAATTAACCTCGTCGACCGTCAACAATATTGGCAGCTTTCCTAAAGTGTTAGAAACGGCAGACTATCAAGCGGATGTTTACGGCCTGTTAAATGACTATGGGTTTTCAGCGAAGGCTAACCTGGTCGTTTCTCCGGTCAAGCAATTTTTTTTAGACAGCATTGATGTGGCTACTGAGACCATGTGGGCTTTTGATGACAACGGCGTCAATTTAGAGGAAATTCAGATCAGGAGGGTCAATCGTTATCTCATGTGGTATTGGCAATACGTGATGATTGAGAAATTTGGCACCGATTTGAACGAAATAGTAAAAGTGTTGGAAGATAAGCCAGTTATAGAAATTAACGGATTAAAAACCAAAGAATTAAATAATAGGTTTTATTTCGACTTAAATAGTAAAAATTCACCTCATCTAGAAATTGCGATCTTTAAAAACAATGAGGTGTATCGCCATGGAAGCGCTTCGAATTTGCCGATTGAAAGCTTAGTCGAAGGGTTTAAAAAAATGAATGGCGATCTGATCAAAGAAGTATTAAGGGGATTCAGAGACGCCTAAGTGGTCAATTCAGTTTGCTATAACCTTTATTAATGTGATGCTGTGCGGAGAATCATGCCCAGATAGTCCGCACAATTGCGGACTATCTTTATACTATGCGGAGAATAATGTTTATATTTACCGCACAATTGCGGAGAATATGTATATACATCAATTAAAAGGATGGCCTTCGTTCACTTGGGACTCCGAGGCGATATTGGGCCGCCTGGGTGAAGTGCGGCACCGGCAGGGGCGTATATTAGGTTTAATGAGCTCGGCGGGTTTTAAGCAGCAAGAGAACGCGGTGTTGGATACCTTGACATTGGATGTTACCAAATCAAGTGAGATAGAAGGAGAAAAGCTCAATGCCGACCAGGTAAGATCTTCGATAGCCCGCAGGTTAGGTATAGAACTCGCGGGTGCTGTGCCAGCTGACAGGAATGTAGACGGCGTGGTAGAAATGATGCTGGATGCAACCCAAAGATATACGGATGAATTAACCGCAAATCGCCTATTCGACTGGCACGCGGCCTTATTTCCAACCGGAAGAAGTGGCATGCATAAAATCACCGTCGCCGCGTGGCGTACACCTGAAGCCGGGCCGATGCAAGTGGTTTCGGGCGCTATGGGCAAAGAGAAAGTGCACTTTGAAGCACCGGAAGCAGAACGTTTGGCCGCTGAAATGGACACCTTTTTAAATTGGTTTAACACCGCCCCCACTACCGATGCCGTATTGAAAGCGGCGATAGCACATCTATGGTTTGTAACTATACACCCGTTTGATGATGGTAACGGTCGTATGACCCGGGCTATCACCGATATGCAACTTGCCCGCGCGGACGGAACACCCAAACGTTTTTATAGTATGTCCGCCCAAATATTACGAGAAAAAACAGCCTATTACGATATGCTGGAAGCAACGCAAAAAGGCGGCCTCGATATTACCACTTGGTTAAGGTGGTTCTTAGATTGCCTGTTTCACGCCATGGATCATACCGAAGCGACTTTAGCTGCAGTCGCAAACAGGGCTCAATTTTGGGAAAAGAACCGCGAAATCGCACTAAATAGCCGCCAGCAATATATGGTCAGCGTTTTGCTCGATGAGTTTTTCGGGAAACTCACCAGCACAAAATGGGCCAAAATGACAAGAAGTTCGCAAGACACGGCATTAAGAGATATACAAGATCTGATAGAAAAAGGCATATTGGAAAAAGAGCCCGGTGGCGGGCGAAATACCGCTTATGTTTTAACGAACTAATATTTATCAATCTCCAATGCCGATGATAAAAGCCGTTGAAATTGAAGTTAAGGTTCCGTTTTACGCTGCGAAAATGCTGCAGGACTATGATACGCCAACAATTGTTGAAGTCCAGAACCGTTCGTATGGCTATAACGGACGGAGGGCTACTGAAGCCGGTAACATGGTATTGACGGTCAGCTGGGACTTACATGCTGATGAAACATACACTCCCGATCAGCTTGTTGAAAGGGGAATCGCTGTATTAAATTATATCATTTATCATGCACGTACATTTGATGAGGCTTCAACTAATTTGGTATTGATAGCTCCGCGAACGGTTAACTCGGCGAAGGTTGTGGTTAAGGACGGAGATAGGCTGGTCTTAAATACCAATCAACCATTGCGTTATGAGGCACCACCGGCATTCGAAGAATATTTTTACAGTATCAACGATGAAGGGTGGGCCGTCAGCTTTTCAGAAATGATGGAAAACGCCAGCAATCAACTATTGGAAATAAATTTATTAGTCGATGCGAACCATGCCATTTATGAAGGTCGGTATAGTGAAGCCGTCATCAACTGTGCAACAGCCGTTGAAGCGCATACATTCCCAATATTGTCACTTTGGTTCAAATCAGGTTTTCTAAATCAAAGCGATAAAAACGCGGAAAATCTGTTGATGGATTTATCTTCAGCGACCAAACTGGAATTGTTATTCGGGACCATTAAAACCGAATATTTATCCGCTCACAGCAAATTGCAGGAAGCTTTAAAAGGTGTCAGCCGGCTGCGCAATAAAATTATTCATCAGGGCGGCAGGGCCAGCAGGCAGGATGCTTTTTCGGCGTTAGAAGCAGCGGCTAAACTTATTTGGATTCTCCATTTTCTCGTAACGCCTGAAGATTTGGGTCAGGCTGATACCTAAGGACAAGCATATAAGCTTAAATCACTACCTTTGCGCTATGTACTACCGGAGGAAGCTTTTATTAGGGTTGCTGCAAGCTTTTGACGACGATCTGGAAAAGATCCGCCTTCAAAAGCTGTTGTTTTTGTTGACCCGGTTCCAGAAAACTGAAAGTAGTTATGAGTTTGTTCCTTATAAATATGGTTGCTATTCTTTTCAAAGCGCGGCCGACCTCGGCACTTTAGAAAAATATAACATTATTGGACAGGAAGGCAATCATATCCGCAAAATCGCTGATGTCGATTATCTGATGCAGCTAAAGCCTACAGACCGGCAGGCGATCAAAAGCCTTAAAACCGTGTATGGTTTAAAAACAAACGAAGAACTCACCAGGTCTACTTATATTTCCCATCCCTATTATGCCATCAATAGCCTGATCGCAAAAGACATCCTCAATGCGGAACAATATCAACGGGTAGTCGAAGCGCGACCGAAAAAGCAGAAAACGGTATTATTTACCATTGGCTACGAGGGGATAACGCTTGAAGCCTACCTGAATAAATTGATTGCAAATGATATCCGCCTGCTGTGTGATGTCCGCAACAATCCCCTCAGTATGAAATTTGGTTTTTCCAAGAACCAGCTCAAGTCTGCCTGTGAAAGCTTAGGCATTATCTATGAACATTTGCCCGAGGTCGGTATCCAATCGGCAGACCGGCAAGAGTTAAATAAACAGGCCGATTATGATCAGCTTTTCAAAGTCTACAAAGCCGTCACTTTGACGGAAACTATTGATAATCAAAAAACTATTTTATCTTTATTGCAGGAACACCAAAGGATCGCCCTAACCTGCTTTGAAGCAAATATTTGTCAATGCCATCGGAAGCCGCTGGCAGAAGCAATAACACAGTTTGAAGGCTGGGAGTATGAGCTCCGTCACCTTTAGACTTCAATACACAAAACGAAAGTCCTTATTACAGTCACCACTTATCCATTGCCTTCCAGGAGCTATGACGAACTGGTTTGTACTGCTGGCATTTGCGAGGATGGTAGCTGGATTAGAATTTACCCGGTTCCTTTCAAATTTCTTTCAGGTCTGCGTAACGACGGTGTAATCGGAACGTATAAATTCACTTGGATCGAATTAAGCCTGCGCCGCAGAACAGAAGACTTCAGACCGGAAAGCCATTCGCCTTTGAATTACAACTTTTCGGACATGACGGTTCGGGAGAGTATCGATATCAAATGTGGTACGAAGGCGAAGCAGGAAGCCTGGAAATCCCGGATTGCGTTTTGTACCAAAAAGGTGTATAGAGATATGGCCTTGTTGATCGACGACAGTAAGGCACCGACCAACGTTTCGCTTGCCACATTTAAGCCGACGCGGCTAATCGGTTTCGAGTTTGAAGCCGACGATAGGGAGTGGAAGCAGGAATGGAAGGATCAGTTGAATCAGTTGGAGCTTTTTATGACCAACGGAACGAATAGCGAGTCACGTAAACTAATTGCAAAACTTCCCTATAAATTCTTTTACAAGTTTGAGGATATCAATGGACGAGTCTCGCGTTTAATGATCGAAGATTGGGAAATCGGCCAATTGTATTTTAACTGCGTAAGAACAGCCGCCAATGAACAGGAAGCCCTGGCAAAAGTAAAAGAGAAATATTGGAATTATTTTATTACACGTGACCTTTACTTCTTTTTGGGGACAACGAAAGAATGGCATACCCGCCGTTCTAAAAATCCTTTCGTAATTATTGGCGTTTTCTACCCTCCGGTCATACCAATAGATAATTATCCTAAAGAAAGCCAACTCAAATTAGCTTTGTAAAAGGCATCACTACTTTTTAATTACCAGATGTGCCAGCGCCGGATCACTTAACAACCGTTCCATCTCCAGCTCAATAATATCCCGGATATCCTGTTTGATCTGCAAATAATTCCGCTCGACAATTGCCCCGTTGATCTTCCTGACCTCGGGTAACGGCACGTAAGCATCGATCTCCTTTTTCAGCGCCGCATGGTCATTCACAATCTCGCAATGAAAAGCTTTTAATTCAATTTTGCAGTCGGGGTTGTCAGCCACCATACCCACGAATTCGCCGGAACTTAAAGCGGAGATCCGCGATGGCGGTACAGCCGCCTCCAGCTGCTTTGAGCGGCTGATGGAGGTGTCACTGCGATTGATGGAGAGGCTTTCCCTGTCCTGCATGATACGGCCGATCTTTTCCGACACGGATTTGGCCGTATCGCCGGATACCTGGCCGACCGCCATATTACCGGTAATATTCATGATCACATCCGCCTGCTCGCGCCCGTAGTCTTTGCGCAACTGGCTGGCATCCTGGATGCCCAGACAGGTCGAAATTAAATTACTGCGGCCAGTGGAAATTGTGGGTATGATGTCCGTCGTCAGGGTTGGGAATTCGTCGAAGACCAGGCTGCATTTCAATTTATCCTTTTGGTTGATGATCTTCAAAAGCCGGTTGGTGAACAGCGATAATACCGCGCCGTAGATCTGGATCTTTTGCGGGTTATTGCCCATGCAAACGATCTTCGGGTCTTTCGGATTATTGATGTCCAGCGTAAACTCATTACCCGACAACACATAATACAATTGCGGCGAGGCGATCCGCGCCATGGTGATCTTGGCCGAGGCGATCTGCCCCTCCAGCTGCTCCACCGCATCCCGTTTGTAAGCGCTGATAAAAGGGTTGATCAGCACATCTATTTCCTTTTGTGTACTCAGCAGCGTAAACAGGCTGTCATAATCCGCCTGCATCAGCTCAATGACATGCGGCAGCGTACAGAATTCGCCATCATTATATTTACGCAGGTACCAGATGATCGCCGTCAGGAAATTGATCGGGGATTCCACGAAAAAATCGCCCTGCTTTTTGATCCACTCCCGGTTCAGGCCAAGCAGTATCGTCCGGGCTGATTCCACTGCATCGGTCAGGTCAAGTAAAGCAGAAGGATCTAAGGGATTACAGCGACTGCTGCGGGACAGGTCATCAAAATTGATCGAGAAGAATTTGGGTACAACTTTATAATTATCCTTAAATTTCAGCCAGGTGTTATAGGCAATGACTGCCAGATCCGGCATCTTAAAATCGTAGACGAACATGGCAAAACCCTTGCGGATATGCTGTGTGATCACATGCCTTATGATAAAGTAGCTCTTACCCGATCCCGGGCTGCCCAACACGAGCAGTGCGCGGAACAAATTGATATAATTGATCCAGCCATTGCGCACTTTCCCCTTCAGGATATACTTTACCGGCAGGTTGACCGAGAACTCGTTTTCCAGCAGGCGTTCCTCCTGCGGGAAGGTCTCCTGGTCGCGGTTAAAAATATCGCCGGTAAGTTTATCCCGGATAATGCGGGAGAGCATGGTACCGCCGCTCATCATGAGCAGGTAGCCCAAAGCGGTCACGCCCATATACAGGAGTGCGACCCATTCCATTTTGACAGGCAGTAACAGAAAAAAGTAGCTGATCCCGAAAAAAAAGAGACCGGTAATCAGGTACAGCAAGGCCGATTTTGAAGTCTGCTTTTCATCCTTTTTGCCCTGCACCCCGATCAGCGCAATCCCCATAAAAGCCAGCGCGATCAGCTTCGATTTTAAAAAGTTACTGAACAGCCCCGTCCGGACAATGTTGGCCAGCAGGCGGTCGGTCAGCGCCGAAACCCAATGCCAATGGACGAACGCCCCGTAACATGTTTCATAAAAATGTAGCAGCAATACTGCTATGCTGATCAGCCTCGTCATATCGAGGATCTTGCGCATCGCCTGATCGTTTTCTCCCGTCTGCATAAATCCAGCCCCCTCTAAATCTCCCCCCGGAGGGGGAGACTTTTTAATCATCCACACTAAACCATTCACACAAAATCAGTCATGCCCAAAGCCAAAAATCCGGGCACAGCAATAGCTAACCACCCTCTCCGCACGGAGAAAATGGGCAATAAAAACCTTCCATAAATTATAAGGAAACTTAACCCGGCGACAGCCGCAGCCGTTTTTTCTTCTTTCGTTTCCGCTTCAGCTCCCACTCCATTGCCTGCTGGCCATTACCTGCATCCAGCAGCACTTCGGCCAAACCAAAACCACTCGCATTCGCACCATCTGCACCTGCAAAATCATGCGAAAAATCACGCCCTTTAACCCCGTTTGCGTAGCCGCCCCGACCCATTTTTTCCGCCTCGCCGTTTTGTTTTTTCCCCTCACCCGGCCCAGTGTTTAGATAGCGTTCCCGAATGGCGTTTGCACTGTAGGCTTTGCCTAAGTTACTGCCGTTAAATACGCATTTGCTCTGATGGTCAACATAGGTAATACCATATATCAAGCCCTCTTCATTTCTTCGTAGCACTGTATCAACACCCTGCTTTTTCAAAGTGGCAACCAAACCTTCAACGCTTTTATCACGCCCCAAAAAATACAGGTCTATGGCGTTCTTCAACCGCAGCTTTGCCTTGGGGTCATCCTTAGCCACCTTATTCGCTTCAAACTTCCTCTCTAAAAATTTCAGCGTCGTATCCTTGAAAAATAAACTGGCCTTTATCGGCACCCCGACCTTGTTGCCCTTTTCGTCCAGCACCCGGTAAACCAAACCACTGTGCAGGAAAATCCGGGAGTTTTCTTCACCCCGGTCAGCTACGATATTGTACTGCCGCAACACCGCGTTCAATTCTGCCAGCGAAGCATATTTGTATAAAGGCAATACCGTTTGCAAAACATTGCCGATGGCCCGCTTTGTCTCGGACTTACCATAAAGCACCCGTGCCGTGACCGGCTTTAGTTTATAAGCACACTGTAATTTGCTTTCTTCGGCTTTGATCAAGCCATATTTAATTTCGATTTCCTTACGCGCCGGTTCCGATTTACGCTTGCCCAAATTATGCAGGTGTATCGCCTTACCATCCTGCTGAATATTCGTCGTTACGATATGCAAATGCGGATGCCCTGCATCCTCGTGCCGGTATAATAAGTAAGGCTGTCCTGCAAAGCCAAGTTTATCTAAATACACCTCTGCAATCTCTTTCAATAATTCGTCCGGCAGCTTTTCGGACGGGTCAAAATTGAGCGAGATATGGACGCTGTTATACTTCGTCCGCTGGTTCAATTCCGTTAATATTTCCAGCCGCCGAAGCTTCTGGTGAAAGTTCAGATCGGCGGCATCCACCGGGTAAAAACCCGCCTCCAGACAGACCGCTAAACCCGCCTTTCCTTTCTGCTCATTATAATTTAAAATATTGCGCAGACTGGTCGATTGATGGATCACTGCAACCATGCCGAAGACAATAATTTTAGCCTGCTTTGAATACTTTCCACCGCCGCAAAAAAACGCTCCTTATCCCGCTCAAAACGCCTCAGCCATTCCTGCATCTGCGGTGAATGGTCGAGCATATTTAAGCGGTGCACCGCCTGGTTAAAGTTCACCCCGATAGCATTTAATTCGCGCCGCAACAAAGCCATTTCCTCCAGCAATTCATCTTTGGATTGATCACGTGTAAACACGGTAAAAGACTTCCCAAATAACAGCCGCCGGACGTACTCGCTCAGCTTGCGCACCGTTGACTGCTTCCAATTCTTTTCCAGTTCGCCATATTCATCAGCCGTCAGGCGCAAACCGATAATCCGCCTCCTGCCTGTATCTTTCTCCTCCATTATTCATCCTCCGCACAAAATCCAAAATCACAAAAATCAACAGCTCACGCCAAACAGCATACATCCAAAACCAGGTTCCTAACCGCCCCCGACTTCGGAGGGGCGGCAAGATTTCAATTGTTGTTAAACAATTGTACATCTTGCCGATCGCAAAACCGGCGATCTCCCGGCCGTCTGAAGGCAGCCTGAAAACACCCAAAAAAGCCAGCTCTCAACCTGTGCTCCGCAGGCCGCCGCCCAGCCGTAAAACCGGCTTTTTGACTTCGCCCTTATGGCGAAGCCAATCATTCAAATCTTTAAAAGAACCGTATAAACCGCTTTCATCCACATACCGGCTGCCCAGGGAAAGCGCATAATCCCGGTAAGCCAGCCCCGTGACATCCCTGTCCAGCCAGAGATGCACCGAACTATGGCGCTCCAAAAATGGCAGCGCCCGGTCAAACAAACCCGCGCCGTTCAGCACTACAAAATCCACCGGACGCGGGTCCTGGTAAGGATGCAAAGTCACATAAGAAAGGAAGTCCATAAAACCCTCGAAAACATGCACCGGGCCAGCCCCCGAACCCAGGCAGGTAATTTCCTTCGGCGCGCTGCTTTGCTTGAAATTTTTATTGCGGATCTCCCAGCCTCCTGCGTCATTCTGAAAGCCGATACCGTAATACATTCGCCCACCAATCTGATAGGAAACTTCTTTACAAAAAGCGTCCGCCACCGCCACCGGGATCGACCGCTCATGCAGGTAATTTTTGAACGGATAAGCGTACAAAGGGCGCACATCCGTAACTACTAATTTAGCTTCCCTGCCGGTCCGCGCGTCCTGACCGCCCGGCTTAAAAAGATAGAGCTGGTGAGGGGAAAAAGAAACGTTCATCCGTTCCAGCAGTTCAACTACGGAACACCCGTGCCGGCGCAATAAAAAATCCAGTGGATTACCGCCGGCCATCAGGCCGAAATCATACCATTCATTGGACAGCCTATCCACATGAAAGCTCGCCGTCCTTTCTTCGCGGAGCGGAGATAAATACCAGTAATCCGTATCGCTTTTCTTTCGCGCGACAGGCTCGTGGCCCAACATCTCTAACAAATAAACCAGGTCCAGTTCCCGGAGCGGGGAAAGCGAAAACACTTCGTTCCTCATATCCATCACACACCTCTCTTTCACCATAACAAATCAAAAGTAGAGCGATTAAATCACATTCGCCTATCCTCCCCAAATCTTAATGAGGATCGTTTCAGCATAACAACCGACCTTTGATGCCATTAATTAACCATTAAAATAATTTGCATATGGCAACGAACAATGTGTTGGGGACGGTCTACGAAACTTTATTATGTAGTCTGGGGATGAACGAAGCAGTAAAGATCGATGTCAAAATGAATCGTAAGACAGTTCTTTTATTAAACAGCGTGATCGAAGCAGGCGTAAATCAAAACGGTGAAAACCTCGAACTGCTTAAACTGGTACCGGCTGAAGATGTGGTGAAACTCCAGGAGTTTGCTAACGAATGCTTAACTAAGGCAGGGCTGAAAGAATTGAGTGATAAAATGAAAAGCCTGACCGGAAAGTAAGCTAAAATGGTAGGGCCGACGCATTAGAAATCATAGGTTGATAATAATTTGATTAGATAATCATTATCCCATGCGGCCTTAAGTCGTTTTCCTTTGATGCTTCTTTTACTGGATGTTTCTGACTTGAGAATGTTCAGC
>Ga0307507_10002453_pt1 | contig 38818 bp, 4 predicted proteins | sample 7_EM_MG_FD_207223 | JGI IMG/M metagenome (GOLD analysis project Ga0307507, IMG submission 207223) | Populus trichocarpa ectomycorrhiza microbial communities from riparian zone in the Pacific Northwest, United States - 7_EM | ecosystem: Host-associated > Plants > Roots > Unclassified | place...
CGCTGCTATTCTTCTCCCTTCCTTTCTCTAGCTTTGGATCCTCGTTTATAGACTACCAATTGTACAGGCTTGCGCGTCCCTTATGCCATGCTCGTGCCTTAATTAACTGAGTCGCTAATATTATCTAAAGCTTAACTAATATTTCTTCCTGAGAAGGAACTCAAATATATCTATAAAGGACACAGAATAGGACCCTAAGGACATCACTAGGACCATAAGGACAGAACAGACCCCTAAGAATCAAAAGAACACAAACAGAACGCGAAACCTAAGAATAGGACACGCACGGACCAGAACCCCTAGAAAATAAACAAACACCAGAAATTACCTAATACCCCTACCACCATGCCAAGAAATACAGCAGCCGGCAAAGCCGCTATAGGACCCGTAAATACCTCTAATAGTAAAACAGTCGCCGTCTTAACCCCCTAGGAAGAGCTCGCAGCAGCTAATGCCAAAATTAAATGGCTTTAAGAGCTGCTTAAAACTAGAGACACCCCTGCACCTAGTAAGGAGTTATTAGACACCTAGAGACTTGCTATAGTCCTTAAGACCCTAGCCTAATATACAGTATCAGCATTGTTGCGGTCCGCGAAGGTTGTAGACCCCCTGCTGCTTACAGATGGAACTAACCCTATATTTAACAATTAGAAGCTTTAACTGCAAGACAAGCTTAAAGTTAATATAGACCACTTCCCTACTATCTAAGCTAAAATGGCCTACGTCTTCGGCTGTACTGGCAGGGACGCACAGACGCATCTATGTCCGCAATATGCCCAGGACTTAGCAGACCCCTTCCTCTCTAAAGAAGAGATGGTTGACTACCTGTCTTCTATTTATAAGGACCCCTTTAAGACATAAAATGCCCGCCTTGATTACAAAGCTCTTAATATAAAGACAACAGAGACCTTTTTAGCCTTCTAGACCTACTTTCTGCACCTAGCTGGCTAAGCCTAAATTCCCTATAAAGACCTAATGCTAGACCTCTTTGATAAGCTTACCCTAGACCTATAGCGCGCTATACTACCAGTTTTTACTACTGTATAGACGCTAAAGGTACTTATAGACTACTGCCTAGCTATTAACTAAGGCCTCTGTTGAATTAAGGCATAATCTAAGCGGTACAAAGCTAGAAACTCTCCAAACTAGACTGCAAGCACTTTATAAACGGCCTATAACACCCTAGCACGATCTGCAACTCCTACAGCACCAGCTGTATAGCCCGCTATTAATTTAGCAGCTAGCTGTGCAGCTAGTCCTACTATAGGTCCGGCGTATACTTAGCCTATGTATAACAACCCCTATAAACAGGCCCTTAGTAATTAAGGAGCTTGCTTCTTATATAGCCAAAAAGACTACTTTGCAAAGGATTGCTAGACAAAGGCAAAAATAGGTAAGGTTCTGTTAATTTAGGAGGACAGTGCGGAGTTAGAAAAAGAGGAACCCTAGAGGAAGACTCCTCTCTAGGGTTAAAAGGGATTAATATATTACATATTAATCTAGGTCAGCTAGTTAGTGGAAAAAGCTATACTATCCCTTATACCTTATTCCGTAATGGATATTAAGTTTTAACCTCTACTTTAGCTAACTCTAGAGCAAATGCCTTTGCCTTAATAGACACCTAGTGTGCTGTAAAGCTGGCTGACTTTTTAAATGCACCCCTTAAAGAACTGCCTAAACTAATTCCTATTCGCGGGTATAATGGATGAATAGGGCCACCCATCACGACTATCTTGCGGATTTACCTCTGCATTAATAGACAAAGGCAGTGTAATGTCCCCTTTCTTATTACGGACCTTGGGAGCTATGATATAATTATAGGGAGAAAATGGCTAGCCTATTTAGGCTTACAGCTTGACGTATGGAATAGACGGCTTATTTAGCCTAAAACCCTACCCCTAACCCCCTTCTTTATAAAAGAAATCAGCATTATAATGGAAAACCTTATACGGCCCTAGATTAATACTATTTACTAGGCCGATGCTATGCGCAGAGACCAGGTCTTTAAGAAGGATATATGTCTTAATCCTTAACGGATCCGTATACTACGCCGCCCCTAGACTATGTATGTCACGCCATCCGCACCAAAGACCTAGGAAGTTAGTAGTGACCTAGCTAAGCCCCCCATAGAGAACCTAGGCCCTACGCAGCCCTAAAGGAAAACCAGGGACATCGGACGCCATACTAAGCTAATAGACAGGAAGGATAACTTACAGAAAATGGAATATAAGCTGAGGAAGACTATATACCCTATACTATAAGATACGGCCCGACAAGCGTCCGTAAAGAAACCTACGGACCTCCTACTAGTCGATATCTGCTGCATTGGCGCTATAGGATTCTACCAGAACTTGGTTTAGCCTAATACCGTTGCCTTTATAACTAGCCTATATGAAATTAATTGAATGCTTAAGGAAAAGAAAAGCAAGCTTAGTGGATAGAAAAGCGAGCTTATGGATAAGGAACTAGTAGAACAAAAACTGCCTAATTAATACTAGAAATTCAAGGACGTATTCTCCAAGGTAGCGTTAGATATACTTCCGCCTTATTAACCGTATAACCACAAGATCAAGATTAATCAAGGCAAGGAAAGCACCCTTAGCTTTAGCCCTCTCTACCTATAGTCTATTGCTAAATTGCAGGCCACAAAGCAGTACCTTATTAATAACCTTAATAAGGGCTTTATTAAGCCTAGCCAAGCCCCTTTTAACTCGCCTATTCTCTTTGCTAAAAAACCAAATAGAGGACTGCGCTTTTGCATTAACTACTATAAGCTAAATAATATAACCCGCAAGGACCGCTATCCACTACCTTTACTTAATAAGACTCTTGCCCGAATAAGTAGAGCTAGGGTCTTTATAAAGCTTAATATCCGCTAGGCCTTCTACCGAATTAGGATAGACCCTAGGTTTAAGGAGCTTACTATATTTTAAACCCGTTACAGAATGTATAAATATAAGGTACTCCCTTTTGGACTAACTAATAGACCAGCTATATACTAGCGGTACATAAACAATGTACTCTTTGACTACCTTAACGACTTCTATACGGCCTACCTAGATAATATTATGATTTACTTTAAGAACGAGCTGGAATATAAGGAGCACGTCTATAAAGTCCTATAATGGCTCTGCAAGGCTGGTCTCTAGGCCAATATTAAGAAGTTGGAATTTAGTGTTAAGCGTATAAAGTACCTAGGTTTTATTATTAGTATAGATAGAATTAAGGCCGACCTAGAGAAAACGGCCGTAATTAACTAATAGACACCCCTACGGACTATAAAGGGGGTATATTTATTTTTAGGTTTTTATAACTTCTACTAATGCTTTATTAAGAACTATAGTAGGATTGCCTGGCCTCTTAACCACCTTATTAGGAAAGACCAGCCATTCCACTTTAACGCCATATATATGCAGGCCTTTAATGAGCTTAAAAAGCGGCTGGTATTGGCTTCCCTACTTACCCACTTTAACCCAGAACGGCCCTTAATGCTAGAAACTGATGCCTTAGACGGTATAATAGCTGGTGTTTTTTCCTAGAAGCAACTGGATGGAGAATAGCACCCTGTTATATACTATTCGAAGACTATAATAGATGCCAAGCTAAACTACTATATCTATAACGAAGAAATGCTGGCTATTATCTCTAGCTTTTAGCACTGGCGTGCACAGCTAGAGGGGACCCCTAAGCCTATTAAGGTAGTTTCGGATTATAAGGCCCTGGAATACTTTATAACAACTAAGGCCCTTATGGCCTACCAGGTACGCTAGGCGGATATCCTATCTTAGTTTAACTTCTTAATTATATATAGACCAGGCGCTATAAACTGTGTAGATGCTTTTATAAGGCGTGAATAGGACCTAGGTAACTAGGTGGCTATAAAGATCTTATTATAAACCCAGGCACTACTATAACCAAAGCACCTCAACCCCTAGATATAGGCAGAACTAAATATGGACCCTTTAGATGCTAAAATATGCCCCGTTAACTCCACGGAACTTGACCTTATTAATGAACTGCTGTAGGCAAACTATACGGCCCCTTCTCTATAGAAGTGCCGCGAAAAGGTAAAGGATACTACTAGCCTATAGTCCCTTAAAAACGGACTGCTTAAGTACTAGGAACGGCTGGTGGTGGCAAAGAAATAGAATTTATGGACTTAGCTTATTGCTGAAGTATATACTTAGGTCTCTATGGCCTACCCTAGAAAAAATAAGACCCATAGAATTATTGGCGACCGCTACTACTAGCCCGGAATGGTTACGGATATTAACCGCTATGTATAAAACTATAACGACTGCTATAGGTCTACAATTCCATAAGACAAGACCCTAGGGCTATTAAAGCCACTTCTAATACCAGAACGCCCCTAGCAGCATATCTCTATAGACTTCTATAAGTTACCTACGGACCGCGACGGATATAATATGGTTATAATCCTAGTTAACCGCTTTAGTAAGCGCCCGTTCTTAATCCCCTGTTATAAGAATATTAATGCTAAAGAGGCGGCCTAACTATATATCCACTATATCTACCAAATTTATGGACTACTAGATACTATCATATCCGACCATGGGCTGTAGTTTATATCGGCTTTTTAGAACGAGTTTACCCGGATCCTAGGTATTAGGCTAAAGCTCTCTATAGCATACCACCCCTAGACAGATGGTTAGACGGAGATTATAAATTAGTACTTAGACCAGAAACTCCGGCCCTTTATTAACTACTTTTAGGATAACTAGAGCGGACTACTACCTATAATAGACTATACCCAGGCAACCCTACCCTATAACTCTACGGGGTTTGCACCTATTTAGCTAGAAATGGGATACTTACCCTATATAAGCTTTGACTGGAAGAGACTAGAAGGACTACAGACCATACGCGAAAAACTATCTTATGAGGAAGCATAGCAGTATACTAGACACCTAGAAGAAGTATAGACGGTAGCCTATAAGAACCTAGAGAAGGCCTAAAAATTAATAGAACAGCAGGCAAATAAGCACAGGCGCGAGCCCGACTTTACCATAGGTAATAAGGTCTGGGTTATAACAAAGAACTAGAAGACAGAATAGCCTAGCTATAAGCTAGACTATAAAATAGCAGGACTATATAAGATCCTTAATAAAGAAGGCAACTTATATAAGGTTAAACTTCTAGACTTAATTAAAGTCCACCCTGTTTTCTCACCAGATAAGCTATGGAAAGCTATAAATAACCTACTACCTAGACAAAAGAATGAGCCTCCACTACCAATTTAAGTTAATGGCGACAATAAATAGGAAGTTAATGAAATACTAGCCTATAAACTAGTATAAGGAACGCTAAAATACCATATCTAATAGAAAGGTTATAATTCAGACCCAACCTAGTACCCCGCCTGGAACTTTATAGGTTGCCCCCAGAAGCTTAAAGAATTTTACGACCAATACCCTAACAAGCCAGGACCTCCGAAGTATCTAGATAAGTGGATGGAGTACTAGTATAGCAAAGATAATAAGCTACCTATTAAGTATACAGATAAGAACACCCTATAGACATAATACGGATATATAAAGCCTAAGGGCAGGCTTTTTTGGAGGGGGGGGGTAATGTTATAGCGCTAGTAGAAAACGGTGGATTATGGTAGACGTTATGGTAGACACTAAGTTATATAAGTCCACGTGACTAGAGGACTGTATAAAACTTCGCACGGCGTTGCTATTCTTCTCCCTTCCTTTCTCTAGCTTTGGATCCTCGTTTATAGACTACCAATTGTATAGGCTTGCGCGTCCCTCATGCCGTGCTCGTGCCTCGATTGACTAAGTCGCTAGCACTAATAGGTAGGCAGATGCTAACGGGTAGGCAGATATAGACAGGTAGGCAGATATAAACAGGTAGGCGATGTAGACAGGTAGGCGATGTAGGCAGGTAGGTAAGTCAATAGGTAGATAGGTAGAAGAGAACCATTGCTATATTATATTAAATTATCTAAAATAATATTATTTATTTTGCTAGCCTTATAAATAGCTTTAAAGTAGCTTTTATTTATTTAAAATATGTTATTAGTATAAAAGAGGTAAATATAATTATAGTTGCCAAATGCGTAGATTACTGGCAGGTTGTGCGCAGGCTGCGCGCAGGCTGCGTGTCAAAAAAACACGACATAGGCTAGTCGGTTAAGTTGCCAAATAACCTCAACTGCGCGCCAATTGCGTCAACCACCAACCATTGAGGCCATTGAAAGGGTACCATATTTTGCCGATGTAATAAGCTATACAGCGGTAACTAGTAGTAGGAGATATAAGGCAAGCTTTCTAGTGGTGCTATAGTAGTTAATAAGACCCAGCTAATAATGCACTATAGTAACAAATTGGCCTAGCCCGTATATCTTACTATTGGTAATCTTAACTAATAAGTTTGGCGCTAATAAATATCCCCTATAAATATCCTTGTTAGCTTTATACCAGTTATTAAAGAAAAGGATAACGATATAAAAAGTAAAGTATATTATAAGGCGATAAGAACTATACTTAAACATAAGTCCTACTTTAGTATTTTAACGCTATATCCTATTAACTAAAATACAATAGTAATTTAGCATCTTGCAGAAAGCGGCGTAGACCTTTAATATGTGGATAATTTTGTACAACGATGTTATCCAATTATATATAGAATAATAGCAGACTATAAAGAATAAGTGCTGCTTATAGGTGTTAAAAGTTAACAGCACTATACTATATGCTAGGTCCCCCCTCTAAAGCGTAAGAACTTGACTAAGAAATAATACCTGCTACGTACCTATAAGGAGACAAGAAGACAGATTAAACACTAGCAATTAGAGAATATTCTTCTATTCTTAGATAACTAGGTATACCCAGTAGAATATTTTACATGGCACTATTGCCTATTTAATATCTATAAGGGCATAATAGTAGATATTCTATATTAGCTTTTAAAGGGTATTATTATATAACTTATCGAATAGGTATAGAAACTAGTAAGCAATATTATCTAGCTTAAAAAAAAGAGAAGAGGGATAAAGATAACTATAACAAATATATCTGCGGAGGCTTAGCTAAATTAGCGTTTTAGATAAGTCCCGGCTTTTATAGGGCTAAAACGGTTTAATAATCTATTATTTAGTAAAGTTACTTAATGGATAGGTAATAAATAAAAAGCTATAGTTTATTAACTTATTGCTGTGTTAGCCCCACTACTGTTATCTAGGGAACTATATGCTATATATTTTACAAGAGCCGTATACAACTTTGTTATTATGGCTTAGTATTACACCCATAATAAGGAGACACTACAATATATACACCACGCCCTATATCGAATTAATATGCTTAAAGGCGTATTTTAAAGTTTCTGTTTAAAGGCAAAGGATTCTAATATAGGCTATTTTAATATACCAAAATTCCATGCCCTTATACATTTTAAGGAAAATATCCGCCTGTATAGATATATAGATGGGTACTATACTAGCGCAAATAGCGAAGCTAGACACTATTATATTGTTAAGGCGTTTTATAACTTAATAAATAAACGGGATTCGCTATCTTAAATCTACTCTTATAATTTAAGATAGGTAGTAGTACTAGCAATAGAAGACGAAATAGCTTTTATAAATAGTAATTCTATACTACAGTCTTTCTAGCGTCTAAAGGTGTAGGTTACTTAACCAATATAGTATTTAGTAGTTGTAAAGCTTTGGTAGCCTTTAGAAGATATAGATAGGGCAACAGATCTTATCTAGAGGCGTCTTAGGTTAAAGACGTGGCTTTATATATCTTATATAGTAAACTGCTATAAAATCCTAGGGTTTTTAAATAGCATTACAGTATTTATCTAAGAGTATAGGCGAAAGCTATAAGGCGAATATACCTAGAACTCCAATATAGACTAGAAAGAGAAGGACCCATTATAGGTTAAGCGCCTACTTGTTAAAATATATCCATCTATCTGCTATTGGAAATAAGACGGAAAAAATGCAACCAACCTTAAGGGCTAAATTAGTAAGGTAGTATGTTGTATACCAAATTGGCAATGTTCTAACCAGTAGAGGTGTAATTACGTATAGGTCTAAGAGTATATGGATAACGGCGACTATACTAGAAAAGGCCGCACGCCGTTAGGTAGAAGACTTATAGGCTAGCTTTAGCTAATTATTACTATTCTAGATATTAAAAGGTTAGATAAGTATAGTATATATATATAGTATACTAGAGCTATAGTAGAGCTACTTCAGCCATTAAATTATAGACTGCCGTATCTAATATACAGCATAGTTAAGGTGAAAAGGTGGCTGCGCTTAAGCGTAAATACTAGGCAAGTACTTGGAGGTAGTTGCTTTTATTTAATGCCATCTATTCTATAAAGCGCGCATATTATTCCAGCCGCTACTTCTTATCCAGATTTGTACTACGTTAATAATTATATTAATTAGGACCAATATAATACTCTATACTCGGACGACTTTTTTAAAGAAGGAACTCGTATTGCGTTATTATATAGAAGCCAGGACAAATAGCAAAAGCAGCTAAGCTAGCATAGAACCTATATAAGACTATATAGGACTATATAAAATTGTATAAGATTGTATAAGATTGTATAAAATTGTATAAAATTGTATAAAATTATATATAATTATTTTAATTCTAATATATATTATAAGCTAGCATACTGCAGGCTAAGAAAATAGTAAAAATTCATTTGCGCAATTGGCATACAACTTTAAAATAATATATTACATTACCTCAATTGCATATTAAGGAATGTGCAGTTAGCTTTTAAAGTTGTTAAGTTGGTTAACTGCGTATTATTTAAATTTTAAGTTGGTCAATTGCATGTCAAGGAATATGCAGTTAGCTTTTAAAGTTGTTAAGTAGGTTAACTGCGTGTTATTTAACTTTTAAATATGTCAAGTTGGTTAATTGCGTGTCAAGTTGGTTAAGTTACATATTAAGTTGGTCAATTGCGTGTCAAGTTGGTCAATTGCGTGTCAAGTTAGTCAAATTGCATGTTAATTACGCAAAACGCGAAAAACAAAGTCTACTTAAATCTTATCCTACGAATATTTTCCCGATGTAATCTACGTAGTGTTCTTACTTAGGAGAGTAGGGAAGATAATCTATTAGGATTAGTTAAAAAGACTAGTTACTAGGTCTCTAGTTACTTTAATTCCCAAGACTAACAATTTTCAAATGAAATATATACTCGTAATAGTAATAGTAAGACTATTAGCCATATTAGAACAGAATTCTTTAAAGGTGTGAGGGCGCAAAGAGGCTTTGGGGAAGATTTAAAGAAATAATATAAATTCTATCTAAATCTATAGGTATATAGCTCTTGCAGAGTACAAGACATTGCGTAAAGAAGAGAAAGAAATAATAAGAGAATTATATAATTAAATATTCAGGGGCTTGGTGGTTGATGCGTGCGCATATACGCACGCAGTTTTTAACAGTTTTTAGTAGAATTCAATTAATTTGGCAGAACTTAGTAGAAGTTAATCAAGCTAGCAAAATTCGGCAGAATTTGGTTAAAGCTTTGAAATTTATCTGTTAAGTGTTTCGCCAAGACATTCCTATTATAACTGGGCTAGTCCTATTATAGTACCCCCCCTTTAGCCAAAGGTTTAAAATAATTCAATTTAGTTAAGAATTTATAATTTTATTATGGGTTGTATTTTAGTGTTAGGTGGCGTTCTTGGCAAGGCAAATCTAACTAATTAGATAACTTTAACCGGTGGTTAAAGTTCCTTAACATCTTACGTATTACATAACCGTTTTATAAATATTATAATACTTTTTAAGTTCTTTTTAAATTTGAGTTTCCTACTATTATGTTTCGTGTCTTTATATTAGGTGGCAGTTGTTTGCCTTTATATTGTGTTTATCCAGCCAGAGCAGGCCGCAAAGGATGGTCTTTATAGAATTCTTTTACCAGGGAAGGCGTATTGGCCTTAATTTGGTTATAGGTTTCCTAGGTTTATATTTTATATCCTTCCTATTTAATAAAAAGTTTAAATTATTTAGATCGTGGTTTCCATTACATATTATTAATTAAGTTAATAAAGTAAGAACTGTTACCGTTATTAATAATTATAAAAGGTAGTAGCGGAATTTTATGGGTTATAGGGTTATCTTTTAAAGGTTATAATAAGTTTATATAAAACATTAGGTGTATTTTTATCTTAGTTAGCAGTTTAAGCTTATAGGCGTATAGGCTTAGTTCTTTCTTAATTTGGTATAGGCCTATAAACTTCTAATTAAGTTTCTTTAAGGGCCGTTAAGTCTATATATTTTGTGTATTTAGGTAAACTATATTACCTTCCTTAAAGTTTTATACAGGAGCTTATCCTTTATTTGTATACCATTTCTATACCATTTAAGCGTATATTAATTTACTTTGTAATAGTTCCGTTAACTGCTTTATTTAATTAGTAAAGTTATATACATTAATTAACTAGATCTATTTAATTATGGGTCCTATTATGTTAATTTTAGGTTATAGTTTAAATCTAAGTTAAGGGTCTTGTCCGTAGGTTACGTAAAATAGCGTCACGCCTGTTAATATATTTATTATATTGTTTGCGGTAAACTCAGCTAAAGGCAGCCATTTCTCCTAGTCGTCTTACAGGTAGGAGTAGTACATTTATAGGTATTATTCTATAATCGCGTTTATAATTTTGGTTTGGCCATCTGTCTCTAGATAAAATATAGTTAAGAGTTATATTTAAATACTTAATTGTTTATATAGAGCTTGCCAGAAGTCTAAAATAAACTGGCTTTTATAGTTGGATATTATTAAGTTAGAAAGTCCGTGTAGCTTAAAGATATACTTAATAAAATATTCGGCTACTAATATTGCGTTAATTAAGTCTATGGGTATTATATATTGCATTTTTATAAGACAGTTAACAACTACTATAATATTTGTGAACCTGTTACTGTTAGGCAAGTTAACTATAAAGTTAATTAAGATATTGCGCCATCTTTATATTAGAATTGGTAGCAGTTAGAGTACTCCTTGCTTTTTTATATAAGAGGTTTTTCTATATATGCATATCTTACATACTTAAACGTATTTTTGTATATAGTTGTGCATTATAGGCTAGTAATATGCTTATTAAACAATCTCGTAAGTCTTTATATAGCTAGGATGCCCTACTATAGGGGAGTTATATATGAAATTAAGTATCTTAAATTATAAAGGTTTGGAATTTAGAACTACCATCTTCTGTTAATAGTATAATTAATTATTTTAAATTTCGTATTTAGCGAGTGTAATATCCTTATGCTGTTATTTTCCTGTTTAAATCGCTTTTATTATATCTATTATCTATATGTTATTCTTATATTTGTATTCTATTAGCTTATTAATTTCTATTTCCCATTTATTAGCTTCTAATTCATTTCTGTTAAGTTCCACATCTAGAAATATAGGATATAGTTTTTTAAAATATTTAGGGGGTAATAGGATCTATAATTAATTTATAATCCATTTGTCTAAAGCGTTTACGGGTAGGTCCTATAATTATTATATTAATGCGTTAGGCTTCTAATTAAGTTTGCCTAGTTAGTATATAATCTTAAAGTTAAATTATAAGAGGTATTTGGCCTAACGAATTTGGCGCTGCATTAATTGCTTTATAGTTATAAAGTACTACAGGTTCTTATAGTCCATTAATACGCGTATTAAGAACAATAATCCTTTAAGCTTAGGATGCCATTATTTAAAGCATCTAACAATTATAAGTAGTTCCTTATTATATATCTTATAGTTTAATTTAGTAGGGGTGAGTTTCCGGGAGAGAAAGGCTACTAGATATAGCTCGCCGTTCTTATTATATTATAATAATACTCCCCCTAGCACATAATCGGACAAGTCTATTTTAACAATATATTTAAGGTTAGGGTTAAAGTAGGCAAGAATTGAAGCAGTTATAAAGTAATATTTTAAGTTATTAAAAGCTTATTCGTATCTAGCGGTCTATTTAAATTTTAAAATTTTCTTTATTAGGTTTACCAATGGCTAGGTAATTTCTAAGAAGTGGTTAATAAATTATTAATAGAAATTTGCAAATCCTAGAAATCCTTAAATATCTTATATATTGCTAAGGCTTCCCTAGTTTATAATTATAGTAACTTTCTTAGGGTCCATTTTAATTCTGTTATAGAATATAATTAAGCCTAAGTATATAACCTTAGACGTGTAAAACTTGTATTTCTTAATATTATATTATAAGCCTGTATTTTATAAGTGTTTAAGGACCATTCTAATGTGTTTCCAATGTTTAGAAAGCAAAGATAAGTAAATTAAGATATTATTAATATATATAGTAACAAATACATTAAGGAATTTATAAAGCGTATTATTAATATATTACTAAAACGTACTGGGACCGTTCTTTACGCCAAATAGTATTACTAAGTATTTAAAGAGTCCCTATTATGTATAAAAAGCTATATACTTCTTATCTCCTTTATATATACAGATTTTATTAAAGTCAGCAACTATATTAAGCTTTGTAAAGTACTATACCTTTAATAAACGGTTAAGCGTCTCTTAAATTAGGGGAATTGGATATTAGTTTTAAATCATAATTGTGTTTAGAGCTTAATAATTAATATAGAATCTTAAGCCTCCTTCTAGATTTTTAATAAATAGTATAGGTAAGGCAAATGGAGATTAACTAAGGCGAATAAATCCATTTTTTAGATACTTGTTAAGGTATTATTATATTATAAGCAGTTATTCTTATAATATACTGTATAGCGGACCAAACTTTAGTATTATACTAGGCTTAAGTTCTATCTTAAAATTATGCTTATCTTAGTGCGAGGCTAGTTGGTCTATAAATTATTTTTTAAACTTATTAATTAGATTATAGTACTCTTTAGGCATAAGAGGTTAAGGATTAATATACTGTTTCAGTTCTAGTACTTTCTTAATATCTTCCATAGTCACAGTAAAGATTTTATAATTTTATTTTTTTGCTAATAAGATAAAGGGCGCGGCCTATATTATATAAATTTTAAGGGGTTTTAATATAAGATCTTCGCATTCTTTACTATAATTGGCAGTTATAGTTTTATTGTTTTAGTTTAAGGCTTATAGTAAGGGCAATTTGTATTATGTTAAATTTAAATAGTTATATATATGTTTATAGGGCAAATGGTTTTTTAAGCAATGACTTTAGCAGTAGGTTATACAGAACTTTAGTATTTCTTTAACCCAGCTAATTAAAGGGTCATATTATTTTAGCCATCTATGTCTAAGTATTACCTTATAATGCTTTAAAGGTGTTACAAATAGAGAAATGTATTTAAGGTGTTTGCCTATCCGCAATTTTACAAGAGTGTAGTGCGTTAGTTCGCTATATATTAAGGGTTTGCCATTAAAGCCTTATAGGCCTTAGGGCTTATTAAGTTTCTTTAAATTTAGACGTTAAGTTTTTACGTAGTTTGTATTAATAAAGCCTATGCTAGTAGCTCCGCTGTCTATAAGGATTTATACTTCCTTCTATTTTTTAAGTATTTAAATTTTACTAAGTATATTAAGGGAGTTATATTGTGTATTAGCGCTAGAAGAGCCTAGGTACTTATGCTCTTCCACTTTTTATCCTAAGGCGCGACTTGGCCCTAGGATAATTTGTTTTTAAGTTAACTAAAGGTGAGGTGCTTTATGGCGTATAAGTACGATTTATAGAACGTATACAATTTAAGAAATGGGTATAATTTAAGGATTGGGTACAACTTAAGGATTAGGAGGAACTATAGCGGACTTTTTTAAAAGGGTAAGTTTGGTAATGCTTTTAAATATATCCTTTTTTACCGCATCTAAAGCATTCTCCATTTATGGTTTAAGTTCTTTATTTGTTGGTTCCTAAGGGTATATAGAATTGGGTAGCATTGAGGGCCATAGGGTTATATATAGGGCTTTTGGGTCTTAGAGAAGGATCGCGCCTTAGAGCATATACTGGTTTCGTAGAGTTTTAAATATAAGGTGTGGTTAACTTTAGGAAATAAGTCTATTTATTGTATTAAAGGTCCTCATTAATTTGTTAACATATTATAGCAAATTTGGATAGATTTTTTAGTAGTTCCCTACCTACTAGCTAGGCTCTAATCTTATTTAAGATAGCTTGTTAAAGAGCAGCGACTCTAGCAGCTTTATTCCAATTTAGCTCTCTAATAAGGCCTAAAAATTCTAAAAAGAAGCTGGTAAAATCTCGGTTCTATTATTATAGGTTTTTAAGTTTGGTAACAGCTATATATTTACGGCTAGCGCTATTATACGTTTATTCCAGTAGAGAGGTAAAGGTTTTAAAATTAATAAAAGTACTATTGCGGAAGAATGGATCTATAGTTTATATAGCGTCTTTATTTAATTAGGACATTCTATAGCTAACCTTGCTAGCTTTAGTAGGGTATTGATTATAGTTTATTAAGAGTTTAAGATGGAGCTTAGTTATAAAGGGATATAGGTTATTTTGGTTTCTGTTAAATATTAGAGAATTAGGGAGCTTTTTAGATTTTGTAATAGGTATTTGGTTTGTTATATATATAGATTAAGCTACTGTTACCAGTTCTATGTTCTTATTTAACGGGCCAGGTTTAGATATCATTATATCAATCTCATTTATAGGTATTGTTGTTAGGGTCTGTAACATAAGTGCCTTAATGTTGTAGAGTTCTTCGCGGAGTGCTTCTATTAATTGTTAGTATTAGGCTTCTAGTGCAGCCCACTACTAAGCTAAGGCTTCCGTAAAGGACTATTATATTATAGTTAACTGTTTCCTAACTAGGGTTATAATACTCGTGGTTATTAAAAGGGATTTAGGTTCGTTTACCATTTTAATAATAGTTGTTTAAACACAACATAATGTAAGGGCGCGAAGAGGCTTTAGGGAAGATTTAAAGGAATAATATAAATTCTATCTAAATCTATGGGTATATAGCTCTTATGGAGTATAAGACGTTACATAAAGAAGAGAAAGGAATAACGAGAGAATCATATAATTAAATATTTAGGGGCTTGGTGGTCGATGCGTGCGCATGTGCGCACGCGGTCTTTAACGGTTTTCGGTAGAATTTGATTGATCTGGCAGAACTTGGCAGAAGTCGATCAAGCTGGCAGAATTCGGCAGAATTTGGTTAAAGCTTTGGAATTTATCTGTCGAGTGTTTCACTAAGACATTCCTATTGTAACTGGGCTAGTCCCATTACAAGAGGTTAACTTATTCTTTAAGACCTAAAGAGATTAAGATTAACTTATCTATATTATAGATAATAGTTAAGGAATAAACTAGATTTTATAAAGTTAGTTACTATAACGTATTTCACGGGCGAGCTGGTCAAATGGGCGAGCTGGTCAGTTTGCCAAGACCACGCATTAAAATATTTGACACTATAATGTCTCCACCTACGAATTTATAATCGACTTCTAAAGAAGCTTGAATACAGCTTGCTATCCAGGCTCTTGATATAAAGCAGATTTACGGCGTTTGACGCGCTGCACGCACTTTTAACGTCCCCCTCTCGAGCCTATAGACGCGACGCGCCGGAACTACCTTACGACGCGATACTAAGCCAAATTTAATAAAGCTTACAGTAACCGAAGTGGAGGCGATAAAGCGGTATATACTTGAGCTAGATTTAAGAGGATTTGCCCCTCCGCTTAATGCTATTTAAGAGATGGCCAATAAACTATTAGCCGAGCGGTGGATGGACCCAGTGGGCATAAACTGGCCATATAGCTTTATTAAGCGTACCCTAGGGCTTAAAATAAGATATAGTCGGAAGCTAGACTACCAGCGTTATAAATAGGAAGAACTAATAATTATATAAGCCTAGTTTAACCTTATACGTAATATAAAAGCCAAGTACGGTATCTAGGACGAAGACTTATACAACTTTAACAAATCTGGCTTCTAGATGGGTATAATAACCCAGCAAAAAGTTGTTATAGGCTCTAAAAGACGGCATTAACCAAAGGCTATACAACCAGGCAATTATGAGTGGGTTATGGTAATTTAGGGTATTAGCGCGTTAGGCTACGTGCTTCCACCCTTTATTATCTATAAAGGCAAAAACTACCTCTCTACGTGGTACTAGGAAGCCAATATACCATCTTAATAGGCATTTGGGGTCTTTAATAACGGCTAGACAATAAATAAGCTTGGTTTTAAGTGGTTAAAGCACTTTAATAGGCATACAAAGGAGTATACTGTTGGCGCGTATTGTCTGCTGATTATTAATGGCCACGAGAGCCATAACTCGCTGCAATTTACCGAATATTGCGAGGAGAATAAGATAATTACTTTATGTATACCAGCACATTTATCGCATATCCTGTAGCTACTAGATATAGGTTGTTTCTTACCTTTAAAGATGGCGTATGGGCGCCAAGTTAAGAAGCTAATGCGCAACCGGATTAACTATATTACTAAAACAGAGTTCTTACTAGCCTTTTAGGACGCGTTTAACGCCTTTATTACTAAGAGTAATATCCAAGGAAGCTTTTAAGGCGCTAGCCTGGTTCCTTTTAACCTAGATGAGGTAATATTGAAGCTTGACATTTAATTGCGCACGCCTATACTACCTACTACTGAAGACACCCTATGGCAGTTAAAAACCTCTAGTAACCACCTTAAATTTAGGTCGTAAATAGAGCTAATTAGCGATAAGTTGGGTAGCTCACCATCTTTGTTAAAGAAAGGGTTTAATTAGCTTATTAAGGGCACCCTTTTAATGGCTCATCAGATGGTGTTATAGCGCGATTAAATTACCGAGCTTAAAGCAGCTAATGAGGCCGCAATCCAACGGAAATAATGTAAAAGAAAGCGTATCCAGTAAGGAGGAGTTCTTACCTATGAGGCTGGATTGCAGCTAGTTGCTGAGAACTCTCCTACTACTGCCTCTAGTAGTAAGAAGAGTCGGGGTAAGGCTAGGGCAGATGGAGTCGAGCCAACTTAAAGGCGCTGTGGGAACTGTGGTGGGACTGGGCATAACGTTCGAACGTGCCAAAATATTGAAGAATCTACTGTAGAATCTAGTAGCGATGAGGAATCAGAGGTAGATTATAGTGAGGTAGAATAGTTTGTTATATAGTTCGTTATATTTGGTGTGGTCTTGGCAAACTGACCAGCTCGCCTGTTTGACCAGCTCGCCCGTGAAATACGTTACTATATTTGTATTATAAAAGCTAATAAGAGAGCTGTAAGTATATAATGTTTTTTAAATAAGAAGATATCTAACCATTAATAGATTCCCGTTATTAAAACACCTTATTTAAGTTTAATAGAATGTTAAAGCACTATAATATGTTATAAATAAGCCTTATACAGATCTTAGTTTAATTATAGCTAGTAAGAATACTTCCTTATTTAAGAATATTTATATTTTTAAAAACTGGTTAGATATAACTACTATAGGGCTTAACAAATCTTAAGCTACTATACTAAAATAAGTTCTTATAAAGCGTCTTATAATAATCCAAAGACCTCTAAGCACTAGAAAAATATAGCTTTAAAGGTGTTGCTCAGTAATATAACAATAGGAGATCCCTTATTATTGTTATATGTTATATAAATTATGCGCTAAACTGGTTATTTAGGTATATTGCTTAAAGTAATATATACTTTATAAATTTTCCTAGTACCCCTAACTGTCTTAATACTATTGCTTATATAGATAGACGATATTATACTATATTAGGCGCTAGGGCTATAGGAGTAGGAAGAAGAGGAAGTGTTAGAGCTCCCTCTTTTTATATCTTGTATTTTATTTTTTTATATTATCTTATATTGTCCTATATTGTCCTATATTGTCCGACTATTATATTATATTATCCTACTATTATCCTACTATTGTGTTATATTGTCCTATTATCGCCCTGCCATTATATTATATTATCCTATTATCGCCCTACCATTATATTATATTATCCTACCATTGTCCTACTATTGTATTATATTGGCCTATTATTGTCTTATATTATCCTACTATTGTCTTAGTACTACTATATACTTTTTACTATTTACTAAGATTATAGTTATAGGTATTTATCAGCTACGATCTAAGCAGTAACTTTTAACAGTAATTTTACTGCCTAAATCTCTTATAGATTAATTAATTGGTATAGAGCCGTTGCATTATAGTAAAGCCATATTTAAGTAATCTATATTATAATCCTTGGCATAGTATTATATATAGAAATATTTAATCGAAAGATTTAGGAAGGTGTTTATATTTTAATTAAATTTATAAGATTATAACTAAGGGCCTTTATGGCGCAGTGGCATAGTAAGTTCTATAATCGCTTTAGTTTAGGGTTGCTTAGTTACTATAGGAAAGTTATAATACTTGGCGTAGTATTAAACTTAAGGTGCCTTGCCACTGTAGTGGTAAAGACATAGTAGATTAACTGCTTACTAAAATATAGCACGCCCCTATTGCTATAGTAGCCACTACAATAATAGAGATACCCCATATTTATAAATTTAAATTCTATATATAGTATAGCTTATAAATTTAACGCACTTGCTAATCTAGAGGAGCTTTTAAATTAGAAAGTCGCCAGATTAACTAAATTATCGCGTTAAAATTAGATTTAAGCTTTAGCTCGGATATATTCTAGGGCCTTTAGATTTAATCTAAAGTTACAACCAAACGTTCCCTAAGATTTAATGCAGGGATCTCTCCCTAAGGATCTGGTTTAATTATAAGGTTTAGGAAAAAGTTATAATTTAGTTAAATTTATAAGATTACATTCCAAAGTCCTTATGGCGTAGTAATATAATATATTCTGCCTCTCGCTATAATTTAGAGTTAGCCCAATATAATTAAAACTTAACGTAGAAGAGCCGACCTGCTTAGTATATAGTACTAAGATTTCGTTAAATGTATGACTTTAGGCGTTATAAGATACATATAAAAATATAAGCTTAATTTAGAGCCTTACTAATACCTAATTTAATAGGAAACAACCTTCTTTTTTAATATTTTTAATATACAATAAGTGGAAATTAAACCTATAACGCCTAGGAGTTAAACTTGTAATATTTAATTACCCAATATTATGGACGCTTTAAGTATGATATTACGACTACTTAGAGAAGAGTTAGAGGAAGCTAGTTAATTAATACAGGTATAGTCCAGGATAGATACCTTTCACCACACATACAACCTTACTAAAAGGTGGCGCCGCACTTCTAAACTTACGCATACCCATTTCACTATCAAAAACTATCGATTTTCCAACTTTTAAGGCCTAATTCCTACTGCCTAGCGAGCTAGAGGTGGATTTATTTGTTGTTTTACCCTAATAGAAAATTCTTTCTAGGGGTGGTCCTAGCTTATAAGCGAGGCACGGACAGGAACACTAAAACCGAATACTAAAACTGAATACCAAAACCAAACACTAAATAGGGGCTAGTTTTCCTACTACCTTTTAGCCTAATCTCCCCAGAAATCTTCTAGTGAGATTAGTAAGGAGAAAGGGTATAAGGATAGTAAAAACTAGTAAGGCTTTTTACCCCCCTATAAGCTATTAGCTACAAAATGTCAAAGAATCCTTAGGCTACTAAGCCTAAAAAGCCTCCTAAAGAAATAAGTGACAAGGAATCTATATACACTTTTTCTTCCTCTTTTCTTTCTTCTAGCCTATTTTGGGCAGGAGAAAAAAGGGAACACCTTCTGTCTTCTCCTGAAAAAGAAAACCAAAAAAAACCTATAAAAAGGATAACAAAACCAATAAATACTATAAATAGTATACCTAGTATATTTTCCCCTCTATTTTCTCCAGAACAATACCTACAAAAAGCTCTAGAAAGCCTAACTCAGGCCTATAAAGGGCTAGAAGAAAAAGAAGAAGAAAAGAACAAGTTAAATAGCTAGAGGACTATATACGAAGTATTCTAGCAGGAGAAAATCCCTTTATACAAGGAAAAGAAAAGGCAGACAATGTCCTAAAAGGACTAGTAGAAGAAGTAAGGGCTCTCCGTAAGGAGGTAGCCCCTACTAAGGAAATGTACGCAGAGAGGCTAAAGAGGGACCTCCCTTCTTCGTCTTTGTCTTCGTCCTCTCTACCCTTCTCATTACCACTATCTCCTACTCCTACCCCTTCTCCTTCTAGTAGGAGTTCTACTTCTACTAGAAGTAAGAGAAAGCAGCTATAAGAAAGGAAGTTAGTCCTAATTACAGATAAAAAGGACCAACCTCTAGATACCTTCTCTATACGAAACAAAGTCAATTAACTATTTGTATCAAAACTACAAGTAGAAAAGCCAGTTTTAGCGTCCATAGCTAGAACTAAAGGAAAACAAAATATTCTCCTTACAACTACAGAAGAATATAATGCAGATTTCCTAGTTAAATATAAGGAGATCTAGCATAACTGCTTTACCTTTTAAAGAGAACAAAAACTAGAACCATGGTTTTAAATTATAGCCCATGGGGTTCCTACCCTACCTTTTCTAGGAGAGAAAGGCTCAAAGCTTCTAAAAGAAGAAATTGAGACCTTTAATCCTATAGGGATACAAGGACTACCTAGATGGATCTTATCTAGTGTAAAAAGACACGACCTACAAACCAGATTCGGCTCTATAGTCTTTACTATAGAAAACGAAGAGAAAAGACAAGAAATCCTCAAGCAAAAAGAAATTTCAATTGCAGGTACAGCTACTAAGGTAGTAAAATACCTAGAAGTCTCTCCTACTACACAGTGTACTAGTTGTCAAAAATTTGGCCATATAGGAGACAGATGCTCTATTAGAGCGTGCAGATTTTGTGCGGCTGTACATTTATCTAAAGACCACACCTGTCCTACCTGTATAACAATAGGCAAGCATACTACGCCTCTTTACATTAATTGTAAAGAAAAATACTTTGCTAATAGTAAAGACTGCGAGACTCTGAAAGCAGCTAAACTAGTACGCAGTACTAGCTTAGAAGGTTCTATGGAAGAATAGACAAAACGAATAAAATTCTAGAAGGAGGTAACTCCTACTAGGGTCTTAATAAGATATTAGAGAGCAAAAGGATAGAAATAACTTGTAAAAGGACAGGGACAGGTGTTAGGATTTCTTATAGTTTTTCCTACCGTTTTCTTATTCCCTAGTGGTTATAGAAACTTAGTGTTTTGCTAAGGAACTATAAACTACTAGGACATAGCTACTAGTACATATTAAGCTGCCTAGAAAGGATTTATGTATATAGAACTATAGCGCCATAGCCTAGAGGCTGCATGCGCAGTATTGTACGTAGTATAATACAACGGATTAAAAAAAAAAGTCCAGGATAGATCCGGTAGAACCATATAATAAGGAATGGTAACCAAGGTTATATAATATAATCTGTGTAATCTATATGATTTATAAAATCTATAACAGGGCGAGTAGAGTAGACAAAGCGAACAGAGTAAGGACTTTCTTAGGCGTAAGGTTGTGTATTTAAGGACCACAGTCCCTACCTAGATAGTTTCTTTCTTTATAGTTAATCTATTAGGCAACCACTCTACCAGTTATTATTTGTTACTATTACATTATTAACTTTCTATTTACCTATATAACCTAGCCTAATAACAAGTCCACCATGGTATTTCCCATAAGGCTTTATTATACATTTACTGCCTAATTATGGTATTAATAAAGTCAAACAATATACTACCAAAAGCACTAGTCATAACGCCATCTATGGCAGCTACGACCTTAGGGTCTAGAGGAGATACCAGTATAAGGGATACGGATTTGCAGCTAGTTACAGTAGGTTAGCTTTAGGAAATAGTTAATTAATTAATAGATAATAATTAAATACTTAAAGATAGAATTAATGGAATTGGAGCAGCTAAGGTTAAGTTATCCTTAATTAAACGATTCTTAGGAGAAAAGTTAATGCTTAAAGAGTTCCTTACACAAATGCATTTTAAGGTTATATAAAAAGAAGTAAAGCTAGCAACGCTAGTAGACCAAGTAGCGTATATAGGGTTGTTCTTAACTAGAAGAGTACTTAAGTAGTTTAAACCTTACTTTACTAAAATCTAAACAAACGGAATAACAACTACTAACTAAGAAGTATAGTTTATATTTACTAGTTAGAACGGGTTTATAAACAGACTTACGCAGATATTTAGAGACCTAAAAGCAATAACTATAGCAGAAAGAAAGCTGCAGAACTTAGTATAATATAGTTTAACAATTAAGTACACAATATAGTTTTAGATACTTATAACGCAGGTTAAATAGAATAATAAGACGCTTATAGTATAGTACAAACAGGGACTTAAGGCAAAAGTCTAGGACACAATTATCCTAATAGAAATGTGGAAAGTCTAAAAGACTTAATAAACTAGTTAATAAAGATTAATAATAGGATCCATTAAAGGGAACAAGCTAAGAAAGGGCAAAATAGAGTTTTATAGTTATATAAGGCGCAAAATACGCATTAACAGACATAGAGTTAAAAACTATAAAATAGTGGGCCAGAGCTAATGGACTTAAATAGCACTAAAAAATCTAAAAGATAGAATAAGAAACTATGGAAACCTAAAGGTTAAGGATTAAGTAATTATAGGACTAAGGAGCAGAGGCCAAACTAGGAATCTTATTAATAGAAGACGTTTAGGCGGACTCTATAATAAGAAAAATAGTTTAAAAAAGGAGCTTATATAAATTGCGGAAAATAGGGTTCTTTCGCTAGAGACTATAGAGGTAGTTAGAGTAACTATATAGTAAAAGGCACTAGGTCGTTAAAGTATAATAACGCAGATATAGGGATATTACACAGGACTAAAGAGTGTTTAATTAATTACTTTACATTTTGTTATAATAACGCATACTAAGTTTATAAAGACGCTAAGTATGGCGTAAGCTATTAGCTATAGGAGCTAGAGTTAAAAGGACTTAAGGGAACTATAGAGTTAGATAAAAAACAAGATTAACTCTATAAGGTAGATTAAGATATTACAGCAATATATAGATAAAGATTAGCAACATTAATAATAGAGTTAGAGTACTTATTAATTAATAGTAATAAGGAAGAAAAAGGGACTAACTGGGAGTACCCAAACTTTAATAATGTAATAAAAGTAGAGACTAAAACCACTACAGAACCCGGTTTAGTAATAGGCATTATAATACTATTAGATACAGCATCTATTACTTTATAAGACGGAAGGAGTAATACCTAAAGAAGGTTAAGCAAGCAAACGACTACTAGTGCTAGCTTATCACTTAGTAAAGGCAAAAGGCTATAGGCTTAAGATTCTTAAGGAGAGATATAAAACGCTTAAGATTTTTAAAGTAAGATAAGACATACCTAAGAACCTATAATAGATAACAACCAATAGGAAAGGGCAACAGCTTAGTTTAGTAATAAATAAATAAGCTTAGGACGTAGTTTTCTAGGGAGCTAAGACTTTAAAGAATAAATAAGGTCTATAACAGTTCTAGGTAAACATAGTGTTCAGCTTAAAGGTTAAAAAGTTAATATAGCAATTAAGAAGTAAGACAACTTTAAGGATCCTTTTAGAAGACAAAAGTAAAAAAAAGGTATAGATAAGTTTAGATAACGAATTATTATATAGCAAGGATAAAAGCTAGACTAGAGATTAGCTATATTAGGATATATATAAAGGACCAAGTACCTATACGGAAAGTTACTAATAGGCTAAGGATAGGCATACTAAGAGCTAAGTAGTTAGATAAACTAGAACAAGAAGAGGATCTAGGGATTTTAACTAGATTTGCAGAATAATATACTAAAGGTTATAACAATGCAGTAATAAAGAGATACTTCCTTATAAACTGGTTATATATACTTATAAAGCTATACCAAAAATGGTATAAGCAAAGAGGAAATAATAAGTAAAAAGATTTTTATATATAGCTAGATAAAAAAGTTATACTAAATTAAGCAATATTTAAGAAATAAATAAGCTATATAAAAGGGGCATTAGTTATAATATTTAAGAACCTAAAAAACAGGCTATAAACTAGAGAGAGATGATATAAATATTAGTACCAGCAAATAACATAGTAGTATTTAGGTTAACGCGGGAGAGGTTTAAACTTAAGGATAAAGACAGGATAAAGACAAGCTAAGAGTTAACCTAAAGCACCCAGCGTATTATATATTAGCGTGGATAGTATATATAAATAATATATATAACATGCATAGAACACCTAAGGATAAGTATTATAAGTATTTAATAAGAATATATTAGATAACGGACAAAAAACGGTACAGAGACGCCAAGTATATATATAGTTCGCACCTAGTAGAAGTTTAGGAGTTAAGTAACTTAATACTTTAACCAGGGAGATTCCCCACAGAAAAATGCCTAGATAGATAACAGTGGTAAAAGTACCTAGAAAATACGTATCTATAGTATATTAAAGAAAAGAAGCGAACTAAGTATTAGCCATAGAGGGACCAAATACAGTTAAGGTTAGACAGCTAATAGATAGGAAAAGTAGAGGCCTATAAAACTAGAGGAAGCTAGTAGTAAAGCCTTAGACCCTTAAAGGAATTATAGAACAACACCTAAATTTAAGAGTTAGTTAGTAAGGTTAGAAGTTTAAAGCACTAGTAGACAGTGGAGTAATAAAAAACCATATATTACTAATAATAGTTAAAAGGATAGGGTTACCACATAAACAGAAAGAACATCTATACCTATTAATAACAATTTTAAAAGATTTAATAGCCTATAGAGGAGGTATTATTAATCTTAAAATAGGACTAATTTAGTTACCTATTAAAGGGAGACCAGTTAAGATGTCTTTTAATATTCTACCGTTAGGAAAGGATAAAGTAATATTAGGAATGCCTTAGTTATAGAAATACAATCTAAAGATTAATTAGGTCATAGGTTAGGTTAATATTAGGGATATATAACAACATAAAATGCAATAACAAACTAAGATAGTATAGTACTAAGTTAAAGTAAAATATAAAGAAACTAAGCAAGGCTTAAGTTACGTACTAAAAAGATACTATAAGTATAAAAAAAGGTTATAGAGCCTAGAAAGTGAAAAGCTATTAAAATATATAGCATAGGACTATAAAATAGAGTTGGAACTAGGAATGAGTCTAAAGTTCTTTCTAATTTATAAGCTTACTAAAACTAAGTTAGTAGCGCTTAAAGAGTTTATTTAGGAGAACCTATAAAAGGGATATATTAGACTATTGCAGTTATTAGCAGGATATCCAGTATTGTTTATCCTTGTCACGGAGCGAGCATAAGCGGTGATAATATATAGCGAAGTAGATATTATTAAGCTATATACATAAACTGCGTAATAAAGTCAAGACGTTGCGTAAGGAAAAGAAAGTAGGAAACAGGGGAAAAAGGGTATATAATGTTTGCTTAGTTGCTAGGTTAATAGGTACTATACTATACATAGGCAGGGTAGAGCTTAGGTGGCAGTTCTGGTAGAACTTGGCAGAATTCGGCAGTTAGAGGTCCTTAAAGTTACCAGTTAGCAACTCCAATAGTAGAGATAGCAGATTGCGGTAGAATACAGCAGATTACTGTTAGATTGCCGTCTTATAGTTGGTCTCTAGTTGTTTAGTTAGTGGAAATAGGTGGATGTGTGTAAGGTGTTATAGGGGTGTCCTATAATAGTACCCCCCCTTTAAACTTAAGCATCTATAAGATAGGGCTGTGGTAGTTCTAGGTAGAGTTTATAAAAGTCTTCTGTAGCTTGTATAAGTCCTATAGAGTTGGCAGGTTCCTATAAGGGTTTAGTAAAACCTCTCCATTTTATAAGGTATATATATTTACGTTTCCGTTTGTTATACTTAATATTGTTAACTCTTTTAATAAGGTATTCATCCTTACCATCTACTTTAACTGGTAGGGGAGGGTCTTAGATCTGTCTAGGCAGGGCGTCTAATATAGGGGTAGTAGGGTAGAGGACTAACGTATGGAATATAGGGTGGATTTTAACCGTATTAGGGAGCTTTAGTTAGTAGGCATAAGGAGAGACAACTTTTTCAACCTTATAAGGGCCAGCGTTCTTCTAATTAAGTTTCTTAATAGGTTGTTTTATATTTAGATTTTTTATATCTAGCTAGACGAAGTCACTAATTTAGTAGGCTAGTGCTAGGGTTTGGTTCTTATTTACTGCGGCTTTATAGACAGATTGGGCCCATATTATTTTGTTAGTAAGGAACTCTTATAGTTCTTCTATCTTCTTTATAAATTCATTTACTTCTGTAACTTATAAGGCCTAATAAGCTAGGTAAGTAATATTACTAAAGGGTTTAAAACCCATTTATAGATACTGGCTATAGTTAGCCAGGAATAGGGAGACCTTTATGGTTTCTAAGACAAAGTTATTTATAGTAAACTTAGTAAATGTAAGCCAGTCCATCTAGTTGTCCTATAGATATAATATATATATCCGAATATATTGTTCCATTATAGCATTTGCACGTTCTATTTAACCATCCGTTTCTAGGTAGTATGCCGTAGATAACAGTACTTTAATGTAAAGTTGGGTAGTTAGTTCTTCCCAGAACGCAGAGATAAACTATCTACCTTTATTAGAGATAATCGTTTTAGGGAGTCTATAGAGTTTCCATATATAATCTAGGAATAGTTAGGCGATGGCAGGTGTTAATATATTAGGATAGGCGATTAAGTGTCTTATTTTAGATAGTTGGTTTATAACTACTATAATGTTTATACAGCCTTTACTTACAGGGAGTTCAACAATAAAGTTAATTAAGATATCCTTCCATCTTTAGTCTGGAATAGGTAGTGGCTTTAAAAAGCTATTATATATCTTATACAAAGCCTTAGCTTTTTGGTAGGTATAGCAGCTGGAGATATACCTTTATATTATATTATACATATTTAGCCAGTAGTACTCCTATTGGAGTAGTTCTAGGGTTTTTCTATAGCCTAGGTAGCTGGCTACTAGTAGGTTATATACGTGTTTAAGAAGCTTAAGCTTAAGTTTGTTATAGTTAGGTATAACTAGGCGGTTCTAGTAGTACAAGCGGTCTCCGTAAGCTGTATATTTACTTAAAGAGATCTTTTTAGAGCGTTTAACGCCATCTTAAATTAGCTTAAGTGTCTCTTAGATAAACTTATTATTTAGGTATTTATTAATTATAATCTATTCAACTAATTAATTAGTTATTTTAAGGATATATATTATAAGGTCTTTAGCTAGGGGATTAAATAATTTGGGGCGAAGTAGGGTTTAATTGCGGTAGGCACGTGCTTCTTCCTATACTGGTATATCTTATAAACGTTAGGTTAAGGTATCAGGTTTTTAACCTTAAACGCCTAGGCAGTATATAATTAAGAATTAGAAATAAGATAGATATTCTAACTAGCGGGCTTAATAATAACTTAGCTGTTTTGTGGTTATAAAGTACTATAGATTCTTATAGTTACTAAGGACCTTAATTAGAAATCCAGCGCCTTCCAGTTTGGGTTACTATTGTTTAAAATATCTAATAATAGCTAATAATTCCTTATCGTAGATCTTATAGTTACATTTAGCTAGACTTAGTTATTTTAAGTATACTATAGGGTGCAGTACTCCTTCCTTATTATACTAAAACAAAATGCCTTTAGTAACGTAGTTAGATAAGTTAGCTTCTATAACACTCTTTTAGTTTAGGTTAAAGTGTTAGAGTATAGGTGCGGTAGTAAATATAACTTTTAGATAGGTAAAGGCCTTCTTACATTCCTTATTAAAGATAAAGGTTTTATCTTTTTAGGTTAGAGCCATAAGGGGTAAGACTAGGGTAGAGAAGTTATTAATAAACTGTTAGTAGAAGTTAGCAAATCCTATAAAGGCTCTTATGTCCTTAATATTTTTAGGTTCTTACCAGTTTATAATTACTTTAATTTTCTTTAGGTCCATTTATATACTATCTATAGAAATAATAAGTCCAAGGTATAGGACTTCCGTTTTGTGGAATTCGTACTTATTTATATCCAATTATAGGCCAGCTCTATATAAGGCTTCTAAGATAAGGTTAATATATTTCTTATATTTAGTTAGGTTATTACTGTATACTAGGATGTTATTAATATAAGTAGTACAAAAAATGTCCAGGTAAGATTATAGGGTATTATTTATAAAGTGTTAGAACAAACTTAGGGCATTTATAAGGCTAAACGGTGTTACTAAGTATTTAAATAGTCTATACCTAGTACGGAATATAGTAAGCTATTTATCTCCTTTTATAATATAGAGACGGTTAAATGCATAGATAAGGTTAAGTTTTATATAGTAGTAAGCCTTACTTAATTGGTTTAGTATCTCTTAAATTAACAGGAGTGGGTACTAATTCTTAATGGTAATAGCGTTAAGAGCTTAGTAGTCTATATAGAAGCGCAAACCGCCGCCAGGTTTCTTAATAAAGATTATAAGTGTAGCTATAGATAAAGAGCTTGCTCTAATAAATCCTTTACTTAGGTGTTTGTTTAAGTACTTCTATAGCACTTAGAGTTTGTTTTAGGACATCCTATATAGGGGTCTAAATCCTAGCTGTTTTCCTTCTTTAAGTATAATCTTATGGTTATATAGTTAGTGCTCTACTAACTTATTAGCTTCCTTTTATAAAAATACTTCTAAATGCTTATAATGGTATACTAGTACTTTTATAGCAGAGTTAGTATACTTCTTTAGTGCTAGGGCCTTTTTAATATTAGCTATTATAACAGTAAAGATTATATATTTAGGTTTCCTGGCAAGTTATACTAATAGGGTAGCTCTAATTATATAGATATCTATAGAAAGGGGGGTAAGTTGCTAGCTGGTAACTTCCTTTTAATTATTTACTGTTTCTTATTTAACTTTAGGTTTAGTATGAGGTATAGAGTTAGTATTAGATTTAGGTTTAGGTTCTTTAAGTATCCTTTTTATAGTAAAATACTAGTTCTTCTAGTACTTTTATATGTTAAGCTTAAGTTTAGGCTTCTGCTTGGTTTGGGGTAGTATAGTAGTTAGGGTTAGTTTATATAGTTTAGTATAATTTTTAGGTTCTTAGTAGAATTAGGTGGACTTTTTAGGTATAGGGTAGATATTAGTGGAAATTTTAGATTTTAGTTTAGGGTCTAAGCAATAAGTTATAAGGCACTTCTACTTATAACGGGAGGCGGTAAATAGAAGCTTAAGGTTGTTTTAATTAATAGTTACCTTATATAGCTTTATCCAAGGTTATTTAAGTATTACTAAGTAACCTAGGGTGGTAACAAAAAGCCTAATTAGTTCTTTATAGTTTAGGTATTAGAGTCTTAAGAATACTATATAGGTAATATAGCCTAAGACAGTGCGTTTGCCATTAAATCTAAATACATTAATATGCCAGTTAAGGGGGGTTAGGGTAAAACTATTATTTTATATAAAGATCTTGTTAATAAATCCTATGCCACTAGCTCCTATATTAATTAGGACTTAAGTATTAACCTATTAATTATTTTGCTAAAGATAATAGTTAATAGTTATGCTGCAATCCTAAGAGTTAGAATTTATAACATCTAGAGCATTTAATAAGATCCTAAGGCAGTACTATTCTAGAGAGCGACTTAGCTCTAGGACCTTCCTTTTAAAGGCAACTAGGGTGGGGTTCCTATAGAACGTTAGCTATAACTTTATCCTTATAAGTAGTGCTTACCAAATACAGGGCTAGAGCTATATAAAGATTGGGGACAGTAACTAGAGGATTGGTATAGTAAATAGTTGCTAGTATTAGCCGTTTATAAATTATATTAAGGCATAAGGATAGAGCAGTATCTTAAAATATAAGCCTTGCTTCCGCATTTAAAGCAAAAGCCTAGCTTAATACGTTATTCTTATTTAGGGGACCCTAGTAGGGCATACTCTAGGGTTCCAGAGTTAATATTTATAGCATTAGGGTGCTTAGGCTAAGATAATAACTTAATAGTTGTTTATAAAGCTGTTATATTATATTAAGGAGTGGACTTTGGTGTTAGGCGTAGTATATTATTATATTATTTATTAATAATATTTATGCAGGCGTTAAGGGCTCCTAGTAAGTCTATACCTATTAGGGAGGTTTTTAGTTTAGGACTTAAGGATTTAATAAGGCTATTAACTAGTATGGAGTTGTTCTAGCCTATTTCCTTTATATAATAGTTAAATTTAAAGAAGTATACTAGAAAGCTTTTTATTTCTTAAGTTATATAGTTTATCTTTCTCTAAGTAGTAGCTTGGCGGTTTAGGTTACTATATATAGCTTTAAGAAGTACAACTAGACTTTATACTAAATTTAGTTAAAGGGGTTTAATAAGGTTAGCTGCGTCTTCTCCTAGTTAACTTAAGGCGTAGCAGAGTTAGTTAGCTTTAGTTAGATAACAGTTAGTATTACTAGTTAGCTTATTTTTAAGCTGGCTTAAAAATAATTAGAGTTTTTATTATTTACTAGTAAATATTAGAGGGTTTAGTAGTTGTTTGGATTATTATAGTATAGTAGTTGGTTTAGGGTAAATAGCTACTATAGGTTTAGGACTCTTGTTTCGTATATTTATCTCTAGAGAAGGCGTTTAGTCTTAGGGCCCTAGTATAGGCATCTTAAGGGTGCGGACTTCTTCTTAAAGGTCCTTAATTATTTACAGGTGTTATGCTTCTTATTTAGCTTATTATTAAGTTAAAGTAGCTTAGTTCTATATAAGGGCGTCTATAAAGGACTTCTATATCTCTACTAACTATTTTTAGAGTGCGGATATAATGCTAGCAGCTATTATAGGGGCTTTAGGGTTGTTCTGCATTTTGGAGGGTAGTATATAAGGTTAACACAACATAGTGTTATAAAGTATAAGCGGTAATAATATATAGCGAAGTAGATATTATTAAGCTATATATATAAACTGCGTAATAAAGTTAAGACGTTATATAAGGAAAAGAAAGTAGGAAATAGGGGAAAAAGGGTATATAAAATTTGCTTAGTTGCTAGGTTAATAGGTACTATACTATACACGGGCAAGGTAGAGCTTAGGTAGCGGTTCTAGTAGAACTTAGCAAAATTCGGCAGTTAGAGGTCCTTAAAGTTACTAGTTAGCAACTCCGATAGTAGAGACAGTAGATTGCGGCGGAATACAGTAGATTGCTATCAGATTGCTATCTCATGGCCAGTCTCCGGTTGTTTAGTTAGTGGAAACAGGTAGACATATATAAGGTGTCATAGGGGTGTCCCGTGACAATCTTAAAGAAAAACGGAAAACTTAGAATGTGCATTAACTATAGGTAGTTAAACAGTATTATAAGAAAGGATAGATATTCTTTACCCTTAATTAGCAAAATCTAAGACAGAATAGGTAATGCGTAAATCTTTATAAAGATAGATCTAAGATAGGCGTACTATTAAATTAGGATTAAGGAAGGCAATAAGTGGAAGGCAGCCTTTAGGTTAAAGGAAGAACTATATAAACTATTAGTAATGCAGTTTGGACTTATAAATACACCAGTAACGTTTTAGAAAAGAATTAATAGTATATTAGAAGAATACCTTAATAAGTTTGTTATAGTATACCTTAACAATATTATTATCTACTTAATAAATAAGGAAGAATATGGAGAATATATTAAGTGGGTCTTAAAAAGACTATAAAAAGAAAAGATGCTAGTAACAATTAAGAAATGCGAGTTCTTTACTTAGAAGACTAATTTTGTTAAATTTATTATTAAACTAAATAAGATTAGCATAGACCTAAAGAAAGTTAAAGCTATAGTAAGTTAGTAAGAACTAGAGAATGTTATATAGTTAAGATTATTCCTAGGGTTTTACAACTACTATAGGAGGTTTATAGCACAGTAATTAAAGAATATTAAGCTGTTTATAAGACTTATAAAAAAGGAGGAACTATAGATATAGGGTAGTAAATAAAAGAAGTTGTCTAAAGAACTTAAGGAGTTGTTTACCCAAGATCCAGTTCTTAAGATCTACTAACTAAAGTTAGACACAGTTATGGAAACAAATGCATTAAACTTTACATTAGAAGCATGCCTACTATAGAAGTATCCAGACGGATAGCACCTAGTAGCATACTATAGTTAAAAAATAACACCACTAGAACTAAACTATAACATCTATAACAAAGAGCTGTTAGGTATAGTTATAGTGCTTAAGGAATAGAGAGCATTCTTATAAGGTATAGATAAACTATTTATAGTTAAAATAGATCATAAGAACCTAATAGGGTTCCTAATAATAAAGGAACTTAACTATAAACAAGTTAGATAGGCAGAGATACTTACAGAATATTATTTTAAAATTTAGCATACTAAGGGCACTAAAAACGCGAGAGCTAACGCACTTAGCAAAAGGGCAGAGTTGTAAAACAAAAAAAAGCTATTAGGGGCTATGTTATAAAGGGATTAAGACGGATTAATTAGGTATAATTACCTAAAGCTAGCGGCCATAACTAAAGAAAAGACCTATAAGGCACTAGAGAGTAATTGGTTATAAAAGATCCAAAAAGCGCAAGATAAGGATTTAGACTTAGAGCAGTACAAGTACTAAGAGGCTATGTATATACCTAAGAGCATTATAAGAGAATTTGTGGAAGATTTTTATAAGGGAATAACTTAAGGACACAACGGAGCTATAGGCTTAGTGTTAAGACTTTAAAAGGAGTATATTATTTAAGGAATCTAGGGAATAGCAAGACAAGTTATAAAGGAGTGTCTAGATTGCCAAAGGAATAAACTAATAAGGCATAAGCCGTACAGAGGGCTATAACCTATTAAAGTACCAGAAAGACTATAGGAGGTTATATTATAGGACTTTATTATAAAGTTACTAAAGTTAAAAGATCCTATTACCGGACAAGATTATAACGCGATCTTAGTAATAGTAGATAAGTTAACTAAGTAGGGTTACTTTATAGCGTATATAAAAGATATCTTAGTAGAAAATATAGCTAGAATCTATATTAAGGAAGTATTTATAAAACACAGAGCACTAATAAAAGTTATATTAGATAGAGATCTAAGATTTATAGCAGTATTCTAGGAAGTGTTTTTAGCCAAATAAGGGATTTAAGCAGTAATATTAATAGCGTATTACCCATAAACGGATGGTTAAATAGAGAGACTAAACTAGATATTAGAGCAGTATCTAAGGCACTATATTAATTACGCACAAAATAATTAGGTATTATTATTACCAGTTATATAGTTTATATATAATACAATACTATAAAAAGGGATAGACATATTACCTTTTAAGGCGAACTATGGGTATAAACCAAAAATATCGTTATCGCCATAATAAGTAAAGAAAATAAGTAGTATAGCTAAAGAAAGAATAGAGAACTTAATAAATCTTTATAGTCACCTTAAAGAAACAGCTAAACTAGTATAAGAAAGAATAAAAAGGTACTATAATACTAAGAGATCTAAGGGACCAGATCTTAAGAAGGGAGATAAATTATAGCTACTATATAAAATTTTTAAGAGTAGACAACTAAGTAAAAAGTTAGACCATATTAGACCAGGACCATTTATAGTTAAAGCAAAGATCTTAGAAGTTATATATAAACTTAACTTACTAAAGAAAATTAAGATCTACCCTATATAGTATATTATAATACTAGAGCTAGCACGTAGGAATGTTAAACCACTAGTTTATAAGGCAGATATATATAGAGGATAAGAGGAGGATAAATAGGAAGTTTTAAAGATTATTAGTTATAAGGATATTAATAATAAAATATAGTATAAAGTTAAGTGGATAAGCTATAATAAGACTACCTAGGAGCTACTAAATAACTTAAAAAATGCTATAAGAAAGGTATAGGAGTATTAAAAGAGAAAGGGTTAGGCAGTATTAATAAAGAAGAATTGCTAAAGAATAAGTTTCCTAAGGGGGACCTAAGAGGAGCACCTACTAATATACTTAGAGTTATTTCCCTCTCTGTTAGAAAAGAACCTATTCTTTTATTACCAAGTTCTTAAAGGCCTTATTCTATAAGTTTTTACTCCTTAAAACGCACCTACTTATATACCTTCTTAAGACGGATTAACTGAGTAAACGTAGCCAGGCGAGAGTTAAGAGCCCATTATTAAGTAGCGGCAGCCTTTTACTTAGCGTTGCGGAAATAATAAAGTTTAGCCAACACTACTAAGAGTTTATTATTAAGCTTTGTAGCAGCAGATTAAACCTAAGACCCTAATAGCAATTAATAAGGGCACGTAAAGGCTATTAATAGTAATAGAATGCGTATACTTAGCGTTAGAAACTAAGTAAACGTCGCAGAACGATTAAATATTTGCTATAATGCACTTTAAGTATAAAGAGGGTTGCTAAGATAAAGGACTTACTAGTATAACATAAACTAACTCCATTTTCGCACAATAAGAACATAGAGATAGTATTACTTTACTAAGAGACAGTATTGCTATAATAGTGCGAGAATAACAAACTGTAGAAGAAGAGAAAGAAGCTTTAGGTATAATAAGTAACAATATTAACCAAATTAATTAAACGGATATTATACCTCTAGTAGACGACTTAGAGGTATTAGGAATCTTTAAGAATAAAGATAAAGAGGGAGATAGTATTACAGACGCTTTAAGTATAATATTATAACTACTTAGAGAAGAGTTAAAGGAAGCTAGTTAGTTAATATAGGTATAGTCTAGAATAGATCCGGTAGAACTATATAACAAGGAATAGTAACTAAGGTTATGTAATATAATCTATATAATCTGTGTAATCTATAAGATCTATAACAAAGCAAGTAGAGTAGACAAAGTAGACAGAGTAAGGACTTTCTTAGGCGTAAGGTTGTGTATTTAAGGACTACAGTCCCTGCCTAGATAGTTCCTTTCTTTATAATAAATCTCAGAATATAATTAGAGTTAATCTATTAGGCAACTACTCTACTAGTTGTTATTTATTACTATTATATTATTAACTTTCTGTTTACCTATATAACCTAGCCCAATAATAAGTCTACCGTAGTATTTCCTATAAGGCTTTATTACACCCAATCTAGCTAGGAGGCTTAGTGGCAATGTAATAGGGCTTAATAATGTAATAAGGCTTAATAACGTAATAAGGCTTGATAATGTAATAAGACTTAACAATATAATAAGGCTTAATAATACAATAAGGCTCGACAATATAATGAGGCTTAGTGATATAATAAGGCTTAGCGACGTAATAAGGCTTAACGGCAATGTAATAAGACTTGGTAATATAATAAGGCTAAATAATACAATAAGGCTTGGCGACGTAATAAGGCTTAACGGCAATGTAATAAGACTTGGTAATATAATAAGGCTAAATAATACAATAAGGCTTGGCGACGTAATAAGGCTTAGCGGCAATGTAATAGAACTTAATAATGTAATAAGTCTTAGCAATATAATAAGACTTAAGGCCAGACAACAAGGGGAAGTGTAACGGAACCTTATAGCAGGAACTACGGTGGGTCCTATTATTAGGCTAGGTATATAGGTAAGAACAGTGTTAACAACGTAATAATAACTAGTGGAGTGGTTGCCTAATAGATTAACTCCAATTGTATTCTAAGATTTACTACAAAGAGAGAACTATCTAGGTAGGGACTATGGTCCTTTAAATATACAACCATACGCCTAAGAAATCCCTTCGCTCCGTAAGGTACGTATACTCTGTCTACTCTGTCCTATAGATTATACAGATTACACAGATTATATAGATTATATTACATAACCTTAGCTACTATTTCTCGTTATATGGTTCTACCGGATCTATCCTAGACCGTGCCTATATTAACCAACTAGCTTCCTCCGACTCTTCTCTAAGTAGTCGTAACATCGTACTTAAGCTGTCCGTAACACCATCTCCCTCCTCTTTATCTTCGTCCTCGAAGATTCCTAACATCTCCAAGTCGTCTACTAGAGGTGTAATGTCCGTTTAATTAATTTAGTTAATATCCTTACTTATTATACCTAAAGCCTCTTCTTCTTCTTTAACCCTTCGTCGTGCGCGTACGGTTTCTTCCATACTGTCGCTGGGTGAGATAATGCCGTCTCCGTGTTTAATCTGCCGCTGCGAAACTTGGCGATGAGCTTTCGAGCGCCCTGGGTAAAATTCGTCGTCTTTAAGACGAGGACCATGCTCGTGCTAAGAGAGCAAGGGAAGAGGAGCGTCGAGCCCTCAAAGCGCGCGCTTCGGCTTATGCCCGTCTTCGTCGTCTTAAGTAAGTTCGTGAGAAGGTCCGTTCTAAGGAGTGGAAACTTGTTCAACAAGGTCTGTAGGAACTTAGTAACAAAAGAACGGTCTCTCTTCCAACTAAGAGGAAAACAACTCCGAGTAGCTCGGTAGGTGCTTCTCTTGGGTCCCCCTTAGGTAACTTATTCTTTAGCGATCCTTCTTTGTCAATACTGCCTGACCCTTTCTCTTCTAATACTCCTGTACCTTTCCTATAGCATTCTCTAGGTTGCTTAGTGGTTCCTAGGTAGTCTTACTATAGCCTATCCACTTTACTTTATACCACGTTTCGTCATCTACGTCCTTGTAACTAATGATCTTTAAAACTTGCTATTTGCCTTCTTCTTGTCCTCTATACGTGTCTGCCTTGTAAACTAGTAGCTTAATATCCCCATATGCTAGTTCTAGCATCGCGACATATTGTATAGGGTAGATCTTTATTTTGGCTAATAGGTTTAACTTATACGTAACCAATAAAATTCTTTACGTAATTTTAAAAGGTCCTAGTCTAACGTGGTCCAACTTCTTACTTAGCCGTTGACTCTTAAAATTTTTATATAGTAGCTATACTTTATCTCCCTCCTTAAGATCTGGTCCCTTAGATCTCTTAGTATTATAGTACCTTTTTATTCGCTCTTATACTAGTTTAGCTATTTCTTTAAGGTCTATATAAAGATTTATTAACATCTCCATTCTTTACTTAGCTATGCTACTCGTTTTCTTCACTTAATATAGCGATAACGATATTCTTAGTTTATACCCGTAATTTACCTTAAATAGTAATATCCCCATTCCTTCTTGTGGTATTATATTGTATACAAACTATATAACTGGTAATAATAATACCCAATTATTCTATGCGTAATTAATATAATGTTTTAGATACTGTTCTAGTGTCTAGTTTAGTCTTTCTGTTTATCCGTCTGTCTGCGGATAATACGCTATAGATATTGCTGCGTAAACCCCTTATTCTGCCAGAAATACTTCCTAAAATACTACTATAAATCTTAGATCTCTGTCTGATATAATCTTATCTAATGCTCTATATCTTGCGAATACTTCCTTTATATAGATTCTAGCAACATCTTCTACTGATATCTCCTCTGTATATACTATAAAGTATCCCCACTTTGTAAGTTTATCCACTATTACTAAAATCGCGTTATAATCTTGTCCTATAATAGGATCTCTTAACTTTAGTAACTTAATAATAAAGTCCTATAATATAACCTCCTATAGTTTTCCTGGTGTCTTAACAGGTTATAGCCCTCTATACGGCTTATGCCTTGTTAGTTTGTTCCTTTAGCAATCTAGATATTCCCTTATAACTTATCTTACTAGTCCCTAGATTCCTTAAATAATATACTCCTTTTAAAGTCTTAACACTAAGCCTATAGCTCTGTTGTGTCCTTATATTATTCCCTTGTGGAATTCCTTAACAAATTCTTCTATAATAGACTTAGGCACATACGTTGCTTCTCTGTTTTTATATTTCTTTAAGTCTAGATCCTTTACCTATGCTTCTTAGATCTTCTATATTTAATTACTCTTTAGTAATTTATAGATCTGACTTTCCTTAGTTGCTATAATCTTTAGATAATTATATCTAATTAATCCATCTTAATCCTTTCGTAATAAAGCTCCTAATAGCTTTTTGTTATTTTATAGTTTAGCTTTTCTACTTAAAGCATCTGCTTGTGCGTTATCTATACCCTTGGTATACTAAATTTTAAAATAATATTCTATAAGTATTTCCGCCTATCTAACCTGTCTTCGGTTAAGTTCCTTTGTTATTAGAAATCCTATAAGGTTCTTATAGTCTGTTTTAACCACAAATGGTTTCTCTATGCCTTATAAGAATGCTCTCTATTCCTTAAATGCTGTAACTATACCTAATAACTCCTTATTATAGATGTTGTAGTTTAACTCTAGTGGTGTTATTTTCCAACTATAGTACGCTACTGGATGCTATGCGTCCTGGTACTTCTGTAGCAAGTATACTCCTAGTGCAAAGTCTAATATATCTGTCTCAACAACCGTTTTTAACTTTGGTTAATAGATCTTAAGGACTGGTTCTTAGGTAAACAACTCTTTAAGTTCCTAAAATAGCTTCTTCTATTTGCTACCCCAAACCTATGGTTCCTCTTTCTTTATTAGCCTTATAAACGGCTCAATACTTTTTAACCATTATGCTATAAACCTCCTATAGTAGTTGCAAAACCCTAGAAATAACCTTAATTGTGTAATATTCTCTGGTTTTTGCTAACTTACTATAGCTTTGACTTTCTTTGGGTCTATGCTGATTTTTCCTAGTTTAATAACAAATCCTATAAAATCGGTCTTCCTTATAAAGAACTTGTATTTCTTAATTGCTACTAGTATCTGTTCTTTCTATAGTCTCTTTAAGACCCATTTAACGTGTTCTCCATGTTCTTCCTTACTTATTAAGTAGATGATAATATTATCAAAATATGCTATAATAAATTTATTAAGGTGTTCTCTTAATATACTAGGAGTCCGTGCCACCTCGCGCACAGTGCCACCTCTCGCACACCCTTTTCCCATACAAAATCGTAAAATATCGCAAATTTTTAACCTTCATAAAATAGCAACCCCTTAGGCTATTATTATAAAAT
>Ga0307507_10002454_pt1 | contig 38815 bp, 4 predicted proteins | sample 7_EM_MG_FD_207223 | JGI IMG/M metagenome (GOLD analysis project Ga0307507, IMG submission 207223) | Populus trichocarpa ectomycorrhiza microbial communities from riparian zone in the Pacific Northwest, United States - 7_EM | ecosystem: Host-associated > Plants > Roots > Unclassified | place...
CCAAACTAAACCCCCCTATAACTTTAGCTTAGCGTGCATTGGCCCCCTTGCCTTGTTATCCCCTTAACGACTTGTGCTCCTCTAAAGATCTATAATAGAAAATTAAGTAGCTAATTAAAGTGAGGATATGCAGCTATCTCCTAGGTTAATTGGATGTATCTTACCTGCTATAAAGTCTGGAAGTCCCGTCAATTTTCTTTTAATGATGTAATATGCGTCCGCAAAAATTAAAGGCTAGAACGCCTTAATGAACCTAAAATGCTTTAGATTTTAAGGGTATAGGATAAAGATAAGTGATATATAGAGCTGATCCCGCCCTATTACGCTAGGATATATAATTGCCTTTATTTGGTTGCCTTAACGCTCCTTCTATAGCTTTTATTCGTTACTGCCCTAGCTTTACTGTTTTTACCGCTTCTTTTAAGCTACTTTCTAGCCTACCCTGTTTCTGCTAGCTATTTGCGGCTGCGTCACTCCTTTAATAACTGGCTCGGTCTTTAAAGCCGTAATTCGCTGGACTATATCGGCCGTTGATGCCTTAAAGCGGTATACTTAGCTGCCTCTTATAACCATTACTAGCGATTTAGCAGCAACTCTCTGTTAGGATCGAGATTCTGGATATAGTGTATTAATTACTAAGCTTTGCCAGAGAGCGAGCGCCTCGCTATCTATTGATATGGCGTCTTTAATTACATTAGAAATTTATTTTAGATTAACTACAAAACTTAAAACCTCTTTGCGTTCCAGTACTTACTAACTTAAAGGCCTGTAAGGCTAGTAAAAGGCACCTTTAAAGCTATATAACGTGTATCTGGGTACTGGTCTACCGCGTAGTCAACTTAATAAAGGCCTAAAAAACTAGCAAAAGCCACTAAAGCAGCAAGACCGGCACCATATACCAACAGAAGAAGCTATAATATATAAGATTCTCCTTATTTACGTAAATAGGGAGACTGTGTATATACTCGCCTATAACTTGATTAGTCTCTTCCCTAAGTCTAAATAGGAATTTCTTTGTCTTCTTTGGAGGAGAACTAAAGTAACTATAGTGCCTGAAATATGGGATATTATCTATTCACCTTTATTCTTAGAAATAATGCATGAACGCCCTAATGCAATTATATTCTAGGTATGTTTAATATCTCCTATTTTATATCTATTCTAATTAAATTATAGAGACTAATCTAAGAGAGTCTCAAAAGCTTAAAGAAGTATATTAGGAAGGAAGGCGCATAGAGAGCTATCTTTTAGAGGCTGTATCTACCCGGTATAGAACCTTAATAGTAGTTATTTGTATCTAGCTTAGAGAGTATTAAGATTTCGGTATATAATTAAATTTAAATTCTCTACCGTCTTTAAATAAGTCCCCTTACACTATAATGTGAATTCGCGTCCTCTTGTACTAAAATTCTTGAAATTGCAGTGCTTGTATAGTAGGGGGAAGCCGTACTGGTGGCGTTATTGTGTTTGTTGGCCGCTTAGTGCTCCGTTAAATAGGTGTATTCCCGCCAAATGTCCCTATACCTCTCCCTACCACTCCCTTCTTTCCTTCCAAAAATTTAACTATAGATGGATATCTAGCAATTAATCTATTAGCCCGCGCTATTACTACCAGCACTAGCACACCCAGTGTCGGCCAATTTAGCGCTAGCTGGTTTAGTGTTAATAGTTTCCGCCAGTTTAACGCCGATAGTTTAGCATAGATTAGCTTAGTATAATAAACTATCTAGTAACCAAACCTATTGCTAACCGCCGACAGTAAACATATAATAGTCCTTTAAAGAACTTTAAAGTGGACGCCTAATAACTTGTTACAATTGATAAATATAACCTTTGAGGGGGATAATAGATGGGAAAGGATTGCTTTTAAGCTTAGAAGACATGCACTCTATTATTAAAGGAAATATAACGAACTTTTTATTAATACTAGAGCGTATAGAATATAGACGCCTAAAAACTATACAATTGCGTGCTATTTAAGGCAGCAGCGCGGTTACTTATATATAAATATTGCTAGATGGGTACCACATTCGCTAGCTAATATATGGGAGACGTATGGGAATATATATGTTTTATGCCTTATTCTACTAAGACATCTTGCTTATATCTTAGACTTAAATAGAATGACCAAACTTTTGGTACATTAGACTTACCTTTAGGGTTTTGGTGTGTATTACCAGTAGGTCCCCCTTCTTAGATAGTATATAGCCTTATCCTCTACTTTTGTTTAAACTTTACTAATACTCTATTAAGATTGAAGTTGTGAATAAAATCTTGCAGGCCCAGAAGGCGCTATAAACAGCCGATAATAACGCCCTCCTTATACGTTTATGTGATAAAAAACTTGATGAGGATATATAGGGGAAAATCGTAGAATATTTTATAGGTAGAACACTATAGGGATATAAGAGCTGTTATAAGATTTTAAGGCCCAAGCTTAAAGAAATATGGACAGCTAAGGAAGAATAGACAGCCAAGAAAGAGAAACGCCTTATAGACATACGTGAGAAATAAGGCATAATATAAAATGACCTTAGAAGATAGTTTCTAGGAAGAACGTAACTCTTATATAAGCAGCATTATATAAATATATTTCCTAAAAAAGGAATAAGGCGACTAGCAGGACCAATAATACTAAAGGAAAAGAAGGCAATAAGGTGGAAACAAGCAGCGCTAAGGAAAAGAAGGCAATAAGGCGTAGATAAGTAGCGCCAAATATAAAGACCTAATAAGTGTTGCTTAACGGCAGGAGTAAGGAATATGGATCGTAGCGGTTGTTCTTATAGGTTTTATACTGTTATTAGGTTAGGCTTCTGGCTTTAGTGCTATATATAAGATAATTAGTGGGATATAGTCGGCACCGAAATAATATAAATACTGTGCACGGACGGAACGCCAAATATTGCTATTAATCTATAATATATCCTGCCTTTCTAAAGTGCGCCTTTATATATATTCCACATGCTTAACTAATTGCAAACTCTAAGAAGTTATTAAAGCTCTTAAACCTAGATGCTAGTATATAGTTCCTTTTAATCCAAGCCTTTAGATCCTTAAATGTTGCCTTAATAGGATTAAAATCTGGTAAGTATGGTAGTAGAAACTCTAGTATAACACCTAAACATTTGCAGAGCTCTTAAAGATGTACTAATTTGTAGATAGATATATTATCTAGTATAATAATTAATCGCAGTCCTAGATATAGTATACAATTTGGTAACACCTAGTGCTTCATAAAATCTTTAAAAAGCGCAGCAGTAATAGCTCCTTGAAAGATAATATGGCTTATATAGCCCTTAACTGTTAATGCTAGTAGAACACTCTATCTTTTAGATCTTCTAAATAGCACCAATACCTCGCAATCCATCCCTATTGGTGCCTAGCCTTGTTTCCTATTACCAGTCCTTTTATTTATAGTAGACTTATTAAGGAATATAAGCTAATTAGCTAACTACTATTTCTGCCTACCCTACCACACACTACGGAGCGGTGCGCTACGTTGAGTAGTACGTTTAAAGGCTACCTTTCTAAACCAGCGAGTAGCTTAGAGGATGCGGTAGATAGTAGAGGGCGAGGTTTAGATATCAAATTCGTCAAATAGGAAGTCTTGCATCTTATTGAGATATATGGTAGGTTTGCCATTAAGGAACTTAAGCAGTCTCTAAATAACAATGTTAGCAGATACTTAATACTATGCTAAGGCCTTATACTAGCTTCTGGTACTCTAGTAGAGTACTTAGTCTACCTAGCTTAACACTAGGTGGCGCGTATAGTTGACCCCAAAGGTTAAAATTTAATTAGAGCTTATAAACCGAGTTTCTCGATACCTTTAAAGCTTTTGCTATATCGGTAATCATCTTATTATAATTAAGTCGGAGTTTAATTTAACTCGCAACCTTAATTGGGAGACGATAAACTATAATATAGTAAGCTAAATAACAATGGCTCTAGAAGTCCTCTATATATATCTACACGCGTTTCCTGCTTATATAAGCAGACTTACTTTATTCCGCTTTTGGTCGGTCTCTATAGCAATTACTTTAGATTCCGTACCGATATAGGCCTATATTTGTCGTAGTTAGATTCCATATTCTTATTTATTTATTCCAATATTATTTAGTTTATCACTGAATACAATTCATTGATTTCTATAAGGATTTTAGTAGTGGGCGATATTTGGCGTTCCGCCTATGCACAGTGTTTACATCATTTTGGTGCTAACTGTAGTATTAGCTAAAAAACAAGAGTTTAACTAGAAATAGATTTCTAAGCAAAAGATTTACTACCTAAAATACAAGAATCGCCTAAGCTATCAGTCCTGTCCCTTCCGCATAGCAGCTCTGGTCTTCACTTTAGTTACCTCCACAAAAGAGTACATCTGTTATTTAACTTTGGCGTACTAGACGCGTTTTTAGTAAGACTTAAGGGCATATTTGGCATTTAAAAGCCCGCTTTTATAAACCTAGGTAGGCATTTAAGCTACCTTATATTTAAGCCCTAACTTGGTCATTTTTTCCTCTAGAATTTTACAGACCTCCTATTTATCGTCTACGGTTGTTTTGTTGGCTTCGTTGTCTTTAGCGCGGGATCTCTATAAGATAGACTGCAAGCGATGGCGATGACGCTAGGCACGATGCTACAGGGCATAATACTGTGGGGTACAATACTATGGGGCATAATACTGTGGGGTATAATGCTATGGGGCATAATACTTCCGCGAAATATAATTGCCCTGTCCCTACTACCATCTAGATTGAATATCCCACCCTGCCTAAATATTCCTCCGATTTTGAAATTGTTGATTCGGAAAACTTGTGTACAGATTAATCTACGAAGAAAAATGAGGCTATATATATATATAAGGTGGGTGGGTCACTAATACCCCTTTATCTATCCTTAATATAACCGATAATAGGCTGAAGCTAATATGGTTGACGCATTGACACTTAATTAATAGAAATAGAATAGTCTCTTGCCGATTATGCTATTACTTATTATCCTATCTCCCAAGATTGGCTTGGCCTTATGGATAAAAGGCGTAAAGGTAAGTAGAAATTGCGTAGCAGTTTTTATATAGTGGTATCTCAAGTTTTTTCTCTTGCTTGAAATTGAGATTTGTATAGAAAGATTCCCTACCATCTATAGCATTTATGCCGAGTGGAATATCTTTATATATTATAATATGCTTAGCGATTTCTAGAAAGCGTCTGCTAAACCCCTATTACTAATAATCTGGATCTATTGCTATAGTGTTAAGTTTTAATTTACCAGAGAAGAATCTATTAAGATAGTAAGAAGAGTAAAATATAAGGAATATAATGCCATATACTTCTTTAGCCTACTTAGTGGCCTCTTTATATATTCTTATACCCTTATCGCTTTGGTCTCGTTTTTTGTTTGCATATATTTCTCCCTTCTTTTTAAGATCTAAGCTACTGTAAGTAGCGCACTCTTGTTATTAGATGCTAAGGTAATAATTACCGTCTAGTAGATAGTATCCCCTTAATTCTAAGTTTAAAAGTAGAGTTATACTTATAACACCGACGATTCTATCGCTATTAATCTTGGTAGTAAAATATATTTTTCCCTTATCTTTAATAGCGTCGCGATAGAGATTATAATAACTAGCAAGTGTATCCTTAGGAAATTGTTCGTGAAACAGCCTCTTAAATTTAAATACTAGCGAAAAACGGAATACTCTAGTAGCAATGTTTGCGATATTTGGTAACTCTAAGTATTTTATAATATTAAAGCTGTCCAAGAGCGGCCGAGCTAGAGTTGTAAATTGCTTTAGTATCTCTATTATAATGATGGCCCGAAGGGAAATTGGAATATGGGTAGGGCTAAAAGTATTATAAGCAAGAAGCGTATAGTGGTTATAAGGTTGTCTCCCATAAGCCTAAGACGATATTTCTCTTAATAATAAGAGTGGTAGAAGAAGAAATGAGGGCTAGATAGATATTAAACTATAGCAAATACCTAAAAGCCTAGAAGAGGAAGGCGTGCATTACTAGAATAGACTAATTAGAAAGTAAGCATCTAGTATCTATTACCTATGTCTCCTTTATCCTAGCTAACTTATATTGCTATTACTAATAACACTGTAGTATATATAAAGCTTTATGCAAGTCTAATTACCATAGTAAGAGCACTGTATATATTTAGATAGAATTTACTATATTGTAAAAGCAAGAGGAGCTAGGGCTAGCGGATATAAAGGTTTCCCTATTTTAAAGCTTTTACTATACCTCTTCTACTTCAAACCCTTGCTATCCTAAGGTTTAAAATATCTTAATAGATTTGTATTGGAGTCGAGGAGGCTTTTAGTGGGATAGATAGTAAAAGGTAATACGTTGCTTACCTGTAAAGCTTATATTAAGCGTTAATAAGTTGGGGTTAGAGGCCTTTAGTATTCTATTTATATAATAGTTAATGGAACCCTAGCATGACTATGCAGTCTGCGGAGGATTAGTAATTAGGCGGATAATAAATAGTAAAGGGGGCGCTAATTGCGTTGTGCTAAAGATTAGCCCAATATGCCTATACGCGTATAGTATGTAACGAAGAGGCATTAAGCCTAGATCGCGGGTAGGGTATTACTAATATATATTTAGGGAATGCAAAACGCTATAAAAAGCTACTAAATGCCGCCTCGCTTCTAGCTATACTTTAGATGCTAATGGAATTTTTCTAGGAGGCTTTAAGCACAGATTAGAAGTACTAGACGGTATAGAAGGCATTATTAATACTTTATAGTGCTAATCGTGGTATGCCTTGGTTTAATATTTAGACAATAAGGGGTGCATAGCGCTCTATGCATAAAATAGAGCATCCAAATCCTTAGCGGCACTGGAGATGTAGGGCGATACCTATATATAAGCTTCTAATACGGATTTGTTTAAAGATCCGCTTTTACTACCTTTTAGGTTTGTCTATAAAGTAGTAAAAGATAAAGATAGCAGAATTAGGGGGTAATGTTATGGCTTTGATCTAAGACTTAGCTTCTAGTATATGCTAAAAGACAAAAGGAGCGCTAATCTATATGCACGCGTTATAGTGGTCCTGTTATTAGAAGATACAAGCTTTCCGTTAAGTAGAGACTAGGTAATTATAATACTAGGTAGCTTTGCCAATAATATTAGACTGGGGCTTTCCTGTGTAGTAAGTAAGTTGGTTATCTAATATATACAACATACTAGGGGCTAGATGTAACCACTATTAAAAGCTAAGGATATTCTTTTTGTTATAAGTGGGGTGCAGGAAGATACCAGCCGAGTTTACTAACTATATTATACTGGCGGGTCACTTATGGATTAACTTACCTAGTACGTTGGGCGTTTAAGTAAAAGAGTTTGCATTAAGAATTCTGCAGCTATAGCTTATATAGGGATTATTATGTGGTAATATTTCCCGATAAGAACACGAGAAAGAGGCAAGCAGTATAAATAAAAACGAGCTGGATATTCGTCTATAAAGCATTTTATAGAGAAAGGTTTACTGTAATATATAACCGTATAAGATAATACTAAGCCACTGGGGCATATCTAAAGAACTTACTCCACGCCATAAAAACAAGGCTTTATGGCAGGCCTTCTTAAAAGTAAAGTGTCCTATATTCTTCTTAGTAAGGTTTCTTCTTAATTTCGCCGGCTTAAGATATATAGTAGTCCCGGTTACTAACTAGATTAAGAATTATAAGAATATACTTTAATTTTTTATTAAAAGCTTAGGAGAGGATAACATCTTTCTAAAGCCTTAACTATTGCCGTTAAGTGGAAACATTGCCCCTAGTTTTAACCTGTACAACTAATAAAATTTCCTGCGAAATAAAAGAACAGTATAAATATCTAGGCTATAACTCTTTCTTCAAGCTCCCTCTACTATCTTTGGTAACTGTTGTATCGGCTTTAGGAACTGGATAGATTTTAGAAATCTTTATAGTGTCTTTATTAACTTAGCCGAACATCTTTATCTTTTTTTGGTTAAGGCTGGCGTCTACCAAACCCATAAGCGCCTTATTAAGGAAATCCTCTGATATTACTCTCTCCGGAATATTAAGGGGGATAATAATAGAATTGACGAAATCCTTACTTCCAGAGTTCGCGTTATCTACTTTTTGCAACTATATGCTTGAATCCCTAACTTCGATGTATATTACGCTAAAGAGATCCTACTGCTGCCCGCGGAGTTCTTTACCGGCTTTATATTTTCCGATATATCTGCCAATATAGCTGACTTCTGATTTTAGCTTCCTTTCTCCGATGCCCGTTATGGTTAAAGGAGTGATTACGATGTAAATTGTACCTATTAGACAGTCTATTGTAGTAAATATCATTTTGGCTTTGGCAGAAAGATTGTTAAATATATATATAACTAGATCGGTTAGTAGAGCATTTATATTCTGCTTTATTATATTTAAAAGCTGCTGATGTTTCTCTAGATACTGCCTCCCAGACTATCCTTTTTGCGTATACTAGAGCATACTTTTAGCTAACCAGTAAATGGTATGCAACTTTTAATGCTTGCTAGCTCCCCTTTTACTATCTAATTCCTTAATCTTCTTGTTAATTTCCTCCACTATAGTATTATCCTTGCTACTAACTTTTACCTTAATTTTCTGCTAGGCTCTCTTAACATCTTCCTAGCTGTTAAGTAAAGCTAAACCTTTTAGCCGTTTACGTTCTTCTATCTAGCGTGCGGTTGCTTTATCCGGATTAGAGTACGAGGGGAAATATATATCTATAGAGCACTCCTTCCGGACTAGAGCGAGTGTGAATATCTAGGTAGAATGTTATATAGCAGCGGATTGATCCTCTGCTATTTTGGATAAAAGAATTAGATAGAGTATATACTAATATTTTAAAGCATTATTTAGTTTCGCTACCTAAGCTTTAATAGCTTCGCCTATGGAACTGGATCCATAATATAGTAGAGGCTTATCTTTTTTCGCAGCCTAGGGTTGCGGTAGCGTTTGGGGCTTGGAGGATACGCATCCTATAATTAAGAATTAATAGGATGTGCTAATTAGGACTTTAAATATATATAAAAGGCCAAGCTTAAAGTTTGGATATATAGTGGAGGAGGTTATCAATTTCAAAATAAAAGCATTATAATAATTGCAGAAGGCCTTTTCTAAGGCCGATTTATTAATTACTTAATTAGAATGCGAGACTTCGCCCAGTAGGGTTTCCTGCAGTTATTTAAAATACTAATAATATCTGCTGTATATCCCTATAGTGGCGTTTGTAGGCACCTAGGCTTTAACTCAGTATAATATCTGCATTACTTTGGTTAAGTATAATGATAGTTATTAATTTCAGCTCTATGGGCGCTATAGTATATAGGAGGCAAACTATAGGCCTTGCTGGGGAGGTGGGATAGGGAAGCGGAGGCACTGCTAGTGTTAAGAGATAAGCGATATTTTAAACCACTTAAATACTAAAATAGGTTTTTCTAGCTATATTCCCTCCCTTAATCCCACTTTTACGCCTTGTAGGGTGCCTAATATATAGGCTACTTATTATGTATCTTGTATAGGGTTAAATGGCCGCTTAGTTAATACCTGGGGTTAATTAGTTAATTCGCTTATTTCCTCTGCGGACGCTATATTTGATAAAGCTGAAACTTAAATAAGTATAAGTGTCTTAACTATAATGCAACAAAACTAACAGTGGGCCTTTCTAACGGCTTATACCATGCGCCAATTAAGGACTTTAATAGCTACTTAGGGTATATTCTCAGCCGCTAGTAACTTGTTTAGACGCTCTAGAAGCGCCTCCTATTTATCTATAAAAATCTTAAACCAAGCAGGATATATTAGATGTAATAAGCAAAGTCATTTAGCTTTATCCTATGTAAGTATCTACTAATCTCTGTTACTTAGAGTTAAAGCTATATATAAATCCCTGCTTACCAGGAACCGCTTCTATTAAGTCTTAGTATATCTGGTAATAGCCTATATATCACTAGCTTTAGACCTAGCGGTAAGACTTATTATGCGTAGTGGCGTTAAAATAAGAGGTTAGTGTTGCTGGGCGAAGTGCCGTTTACTAAGGCGGGGCTGTTAACTATTAACCCTATTAACTCTATTAACCCTATTAACCCTATTAACCCTATTAACCTAATCGACCGCTAGTGATATAAAACTAGCTAACGCCAATACAGCCAATAAAGCTATATATGTCGTAGCGCCTCTCTAAATGTCCTGACCCTAACGTTTTAATAGGCTTATAAGACATCCTATTTTATTCTAAGCTAAAAGTTTAAAACTAAGGTATTTTGGCCGAAAATTACCTATATTTTCCTAAATAAGCCCATGTAATTGGATTGTCTATTAACAAGGATTTAAAGCTAGAGAAAGAAAAAGAATAGTTATACCGCTTAAAGTTAGGCTTTATGTCCCCTAATTATATACTATAGTTATATACCTGCTACTTTTCTAGTTTAATTAGAGTCTCGCTATCTCTAATAGCGTAGCGCTATCTATATCTCTAGCTATGTCGTTATATTCTTTATCCAAAGTAGGTGTATTTTGTGGGGGGGAATCTTCCTTTTAGAACTTTACTAGAGTCGACCCCTAAAACTACTCCTTCTAAAGTTGTCTCGCTATAGCGTTATTGATATTTTTTATTATCTTAAGGAGAGACTCTGCTTTGCACTTAAGACTATTCTTACGTAAATATAAAGTTGCGAGTGATATGAGCTTAAAAGGTGTCTTAATATTTAAATAGCTGCGTATTATTTTTAATAGATCTAAATCCACGTAAAATTTCGGTTCAAATGGCCGTACTGTATTATCTCGGAATGAAACCTTGGGGGGGGGGAGTAAGAAGTAGGGGGGTTAGGGACAGTGGCAACGCCAGCAGTAGTAGCGGCGGTAGTAGTAGTAATAGGAGGACGAGGACGAGGAGAAGGACGAGAAGAAGTAGGATAAGGAATATTTGGCATAACTTATTTCATAGTGTTAACCGTAAAAAGTAGGTTATAAAAGAAGGACTTATATGTCCCTTAATTCTATAAAGAAAAGAGACTATATATATATAAGGTAGATATAGGTATAGGGGGGGGGGGAGTTAGTAACCGAGTTAGTGGCCAAGTCAAGGGGTAGGTAACTAAGTTGGGTAGAAAGACAACCTAACTTAGGTCGACATATAGCTATATATTATATTCACACCTTAATCATAGTTAGATAATCGTTATAGCGCGGCTAGCACGTTATAAATAACGAAGAATTAAGTGTATTAAGACTTAGCGATATTAAGGATCTGATTTAATGGTTAGCATTTTTATACTAATATAAATATAAAGTCTCCAGTCCTAGGAGTCTTGGTTTTATACATATTAAAATCCCTAACTAGCTTTTAAATTTGCTAAATAAGAATCCCCTATTATACGCAACCAGGCCCTCTTGCTATATAGGCTAAAAGAAATATCACTTTGGTGGCGATACGGATAATCCTGCCCTATTACTATATGGCTTTAATTTCGTCTTTACAATTACCTAGGAGGAAAGAGTTGGTATTAGCTTATAGTAGCTTATAGGTAGTTAGCTAAACTAACCACAGTTTTCATCGAGCCTATACTCTCTATAGGGAGCGTTAATTACCTATTACAAAATAATAAGAAAGGAGCTGGCTCTTATATCGCTATAATATTTGCTAGATATCTTTTTTATGTCTCCTAGTATTTTATGCACTAAGCTCTTACTATATAGCGGAGATAGGTACACTTGTAGTGGACTTGAGTATAATCATATATTTCTAAAAATGATAAAACGGCGTGTCTTATTCTTAATAAGAATAACGGCTAAGGAACAAGTATTTATATTATAGTAAAGCAGCTATTATCTTCGGATGTCCCGTATAGCCAGAGAGGCACGTATTACAGCGCTTTAGATATTAAAAAAAAGCCTTTAGCAGCACTAATAGGGTAGGGGTATTACAGATTTCTTTTTTAGAAAATATTCATTTAGTCTAAAGGAAGAAGAATAACTATTGATACTATATAATCCATAGCGTATATCTACCCTTATCTATTTATCTAAATAACAATTCGCTATAGATCCGTAGGTATAGTAGTAGACTAATCCTCGTTAAAATTCGTCTTGTATAACTCATCTATATATTTGTTAAATAGAGATCTGGAGGGAGAGGAGAGGTTACAGAACGCCTACGGAAATAACTTGTTAGCGGGTAGAGGGTTAGGTATATAGTTGCTTACTTAAAAGCTAAGTGCAGTTAGTAGCACTGTAGCCTTTACTATAAGACATAGACTATAATACAAATAAGGTCTTTGTTGGATAGGATATACAAATCTTAAGAGGGTTTATGGTTATTTTTTTTCTATTAATAGTTGTGGAATTGGTTTGTTAAAGTAAGCAGCGGCTATTATAGGTAGTAGGCTAAGACTTAAAGGGGATTTTGGCGGCAGAGATATAAAACGTCTAGGTGGATTTAAGAAATATTCTTAGCCAGTAGTCGATTCTGGGTATGCTTTATTCTAACTCCTAATAACTTTTAGCTGTCAATAGGGTAGTATTTATGCAGAAGCTTCTATTACGTTACTCTATACGTGAGTCTATATGAAAATAAGAACACATAGTTGGATATCGGATTGGCATAATGGGATCATATTGCGTAAAACGAATTATTAGAGAGTAGTTAAAAATCCATTAGTAGTAGCAAAGACGCTACTCCTATAAAGCTGAGTAATTAACTAGTGTGGCTTGATTAAATTCTGGGGCCGCCTCTACTTTTGGTTTAAGCTTAGCTTGGCTAGGAGTATTAAATTCTAAGGCCGCCTTTGCTTTTAGTTTATAAAATAAGACTTTAACTGCACCTTCCTAACCGTTGCCGCAATAAGGGGCTGTTGGCTGCCATTTACAGTGATGCTCTTTAGACGAGATAATACGACTATGTGATTAAACTACGGCAATAGTATAATGGTGGCTATTAACTACCTTGTCCTAAACGTTGATTTGCACATCCTAATATGCCTAAAATATGGCCTTAGCCATTGCTACAAAACATTAGTAATGTATAGCAAAAGTAAATATTGGTAAACTAATAGTGAACTAGTCCAAAGTCTATTATCGACGGCATTGTACTAATGTGGTTGTGCCGATAGGAGTAAGGAAACTACAGTTTTCTATTAATATTAGCTTAAGAAAATATCAGTTAGAGGTAGAAACGTATAAATCGTTAAGATTAGCGCGCAATAACTAGTGCTGTTACTGAAATTGCGAGGTGTGGGTCGTAATGCAAAGGATTTAGTAAAGAAGGTACGGGGTTCTCAGCAGCCTTTTATATTATAGCACTGACTTAAGACTTAGCTTCTAACGCATAAAGGATAGTAAAGGGCGCGCTAATTGCGGTGTGCTTAGGCTTAGAAAGATTAACCTAACCTATATATATGCACGCGGCGGGTATCAAAAACCGGTAAATATCTATCTCGGAATCGTTAAGGCTAGATCGCGGACAGGAGGTGCCACCAATGTATATTTAAAAACTATAAGGTTATAGAAAACTTGCGTAAATACCACCTCGTGCCCAGCCATGCTCCAGACACTTATAGAATGTGGGGCCGCTGTTGGTGTTGCGGATAGTAAAGATTGATAAAGGTTAAAAATAATGTTTAAGGCTTAAATTGGGATTGCCAGACGGTATAAGACAAGAAGACGCTATGAATGTATCTATAAAAGCCTATTTTGCGCTACCTTTAAGTTCTTCACTCTGTCGCCGGTTTCAGTAAGCGTACGCTGCTTGACGACAGCATTCTTAGAGCAGGGCGTAAATTAAAAGGCACTAAATATAAGGAAGTTCAGGGAGAATTTGTATATACGACTGCGGAGGACAATATATAAGCATTTTGTTCTAAATAGAGACGCTAGTTGTAGAGCTACTTACCTACAAGTATTACCTTTAGGATTGAATTAGAATTAGTAGGCAAAATTAATAGCTGTATATATATTGTTTAGAGGATACCATACGCGATAAAGACTAGTTAAAGGTTACGTGCCATATGCTATTAGTAGGTCTTATTACAACTATATACAAAGTCTGGGCCACTAAATATTATAAAGGGCGAGAAGGGCGGTGCAAATGCATTTATATAGAATAAGATGTTAGGCGTCTAATGTATATAGCGGCCCGCACAGCAGCCATTATGCATGTTAATTATAGAATGCTATGCGTAGCGGAGATCGTTTAAAGGTTATGCGGTGTGATAGTTCCTATTAGAGCATGCATAGGGTTTAAATTAGGCTGCCAAATATTATAAAGGACGAGAAGGGGCGTCATAAGCATACCTATAGAAAATAGGGGTTAGCAGCCTATTGTAGGTAGAGAGACGCGGGTTATATAGTTGCTTGCCTTTAGCGGTGTATTTAAGGCATTAAAAACATTACTACTAAATCCTTACTAACAAAAATGGTAAAGCCTAAGCGTTAATAGTAACATTTACTTAAGCGTTAGGGCGTTAAATATTTAAGGCTCGTTTTAGATGCCAAGTATTTTAATATCCGTGTATGTTTACTACCTAGCGGAGGTTAAAAAGCAAAAAGCCTAATAAAACCTGCCCCTCTAAACCGCCTACCCCGCCACTAAGTTAAATTTCCCGGCAGCGTCCATACCAAATTTGGATATAATAGTGCAAGTATAAGTAAGAACGAACCGCCTGAGAAAGCTCTCTTAGAGAGCAATATTGTCATACCCGTTATTAAAGAGAAGTATACAGACCTTGCATAGTCTAGCCTTAAGAAGACAATCGAGAATATTATATAAACTAGTAAAACATCCGCTAACCCTTTTATCAGTCTGGAGGAGACTAGGGAAAGCTTTTAAGCGCGCCAACGTGCTATAAATATATGTTTACTTCAGCCCACTTCTATAGTAAGTTGGATGGCTGACGTAAACAAGATACTAAGATTGAAGATGCTAGAAATACTTTATAAGCTAAAGGTTAAAGCAGATAATGTTTCCCTTATAATAGGCCCAATACTCTATTTTATAGGGAAGTATACTCGGATATATTACCTATATAAGTTAGTTGTTTGCACGTTAGTATTTAGCCATTATAGGGACTTACAGGTCCCAGATGGTAATAAAGTTCCAAAGGTTAAGAGCAGTTAGGGTTATTACTGGGCCGGGCCGCGATATATTAAATAGAAAGGGAGCGGAGGCAGCATTAGTGCAATTATAACGGCTTCTCTTATAAGTTTAGGCGTTACTGCTAGTTCTGCTTTATAAATAGTTAAATAATTATATTGTGTTAAGAGTTTAAAACTTGGGTATAGGAATGATCCTTATATGCCTATTATAGAGCATTAATCTTGTCTTCTTGCTGTTACTACTTTCTGGTGGAATATTAATGGCGGTATTAGCCTTATATCCCTATTCCAGATTATTAAAGCTTGTCTCTATATTGCCGCTGCTTGCTAATAGCATGTTGGTAGCGGTGTAACCCTTATATACCTATTACAGAGCATTAAACTTTGTCTTCTCGCTGTCGTTGCTTTCTAGTAGAATATTAATGGCGGTATTAGCCTTGTATCCCTATTCCAGATTATTAAAGCTCGTCTCTATATTGTCGCCGCTTGCTAGTGGCATGTTGGTGGTGGTGCGACCCTTATATGCCCATTATAGAGCAGTAAAACTTGTCTCCTCGCTGTCGCTGCTTACTAGCGAAATTTGCGCAAAGTTGCCGCGGGTATTAAAAGGCGGGGGGAAATCTTGTGACAAGTGTTCTTAACTAGGGGGGATTATAAGGGATTTGCATACTAGCTTAAAGGCTTAAGAATACTGTCCAACTAATTACAAAAAAGATGTTCTATGGCCTGTAATAAATTAGAGATTCTGCTATTTAGAAGCATAGCTCTACTCTTATATATCTATATGCTCTCTGCCTAACAACCTATAATAGCTGTAAGTGTATTTAATCCTCCCCCATTATAAATTCCCTGATTTAATAGGTGATTCTAATTCGTATTTATCCCTTAGTAAAACACGCCTTTAGGTAAATTATTCACTCCAAGTCCGGTAGGGCCTAAGCAGGCGCGTAGTTTGATTGGCTAAGAAATCCCTAGTATACTTAATACGTTTCCCTCTATAATACTAGTTAGCGACCTTAAAATACGGACTAGAAAGAGTACTAATGGATAGGTAATTAGTCCTGTCTACTTATACCTAGGATAAAGCCTAACTCTAGCATTAGGATATAACTCCTTGGTTAGCTTTAATTGCTAAACGTAATCTACTACGCTACCAGACCTACGCCTTGGGCACTTATTGGAGCAGCGGAGTAGGTAATAGAATAGACCTTTTTATAGGGCCCTAATTGTGCCTCTAGATGCAAGGGCTGCTTAAGTATAAGAGAGTTTATATTCTGAATTAGCTAAGCGGAATAAACTAAAGTAGGTTTAAATGGTTGTAGTAAGCTATTACAAATTTGTATACTAAGCTTATTCGCTTTTACAGATTCTACTTTATCCTTAATTTTTAAGGTTGTAAGAATTAAGACTACCGCCTTAAGCTTAGGACTATTATTTGGCAAGCGGGCCCACCTAGATTTTTTAGTTTTTTTAACATTCTTATACTTTTAGAGACTTATATATTATTGCTAATTAATTCTGGAAGCAGAAGTAGGAACCTATAACCACTTAAAGGAACTTTTAGATTATTAAACTTCCCCCTAGCTATAACCTAATTTGTTATGTTTTTCTATACCTTTTCCCTATTGGCTCTAGTGGTATTACAGATAAGCCTAGTTAGCACAGCATAGTTTAGTAGCAGTTAATATAACTAGTAATAAAACAGCATTAAGAATCTCCAGTAGATTCTGTTAATAATAACATTCTTCACTAATAGGATGGTAGTATTATATCACGCACCTAAGAGACGGCTAATATTAGCGTTTAATTTTTCTTCGGTTCTAGTTACTTAGAAGAGACGAGTTAAATCCTTAGTCTATTCCAAGTAGTCAGCTTTAATACTGTTAGAAATACAAAGCTGCTCCTCCTTTATATTTAGCAAGCACTAAAGGTTAGTATTTGGTAAAAGGGCTTTGTTTAGCAAAGGCTCTATAACTAGTAACTTGCTTTAAGGAGTGCTTAATACTAAGGAGTTGTCTGGCGAAGGGCTTTAGGTATTAGACAAAGGCTCTATAACTAGTGACTTGCTTTAAGGAGTGCTTAATACTAAGAAGTTATCTGGCGAAGGACTTTGGGCATTAGACAAAGACTTTATAACTAGTAAATCGCTTAGAGGAGTGCTTAACGTTGAGTATTTATCTAAAACTAGATACCTTAAGACTTACTTAGCTTTTAGACATAGTGTTTAGGCTAATAGAGCAATAAGACTTTAAAACTAATAGACATATTAGTAAATTTATATTAAAGACCTAGCCGGTTACCTCTTCGTCTATAAGAGCTTTATTAAGTGATAAAGACTTAAACCGCTAGAATCCAGGCTTACTAATATCAGCGCCCATTATTAAGGCGCCGTAGGTGTAAGTATAAAAAGGTTATTAGAGATGTCTGGGGAGGCCTATGCTATTAAGGCTATACTAAAGCGCCTACTTTGTAACCATAAAATAGGCGCCTTAGTATAGCCTAATATCCACCAACTAATTCCTAGAATGTAACGGACGTATATACTTCCTACATAATAGGACTAGAAATATGGCAGTGCTAGTATCTAAAAGATTTACGAGATTGGACCCGTGGCGGAAGCCAATATAACATTTAAGAAAACTCTACGCTGTAGTGATGTTTTCCTTAGATAGCCTAGGGGCTTTAATCCTTAAGTTTTAATATAGTTATTAGCTAGGTTAATACATAGACCTAGTTTAAAAATGTTATCTTATAGCGTTCCGCAAACTATCTTTGCAAAATAAAGATATTCTTACTAGAGGTTATAACCTATAAGCTACAGGCATACCTTCTTAAACGGGCACAATGTCTTTCTTTGGCTTTACGGTATACTCCATAAGCGCTCCCCAAAAAGAAGTAATTACTGTGGTGATACCCCTTTGTTAGGGAAGCCAACGTTGGCTTTTAGGGGAGGGTAGTTATTAATAAATCCTTAGATAAGTCTAAATCTCAAATATCATAGCAAGGGGAGGACGAACGCTTAGTGATATATAGAGCAATTACGCCCCGGCGATTGGAGATGTATGTTAACTATATAGTTACCCCGTTTCCTTAAGGTCTCACCGATTCTCTTTGTATATTCCCTATAGATGCGCTCTGCTCTGATGTTATTGGGTAAACTACGGCCTTATTTACCCTATTTCTGCGCTACTTGGACCAACAGGACTTATTTATTAAGATAGACTCTACCTATTTCTTTAATATTACCGCAATGGTGCTTTCCTTCGCTATTACTACAACTATAGCTTATATGCTTGCAATAGGTGTTAGCATTTATATTCTTTTTTAGATACTTACACCCTTCTACAGCTCCACTAAAGTTTTTATAGTCATTGCTTACGGGGCACATATTACTTTTACAGTTTTGGCATTTGCATTTTTAGAAATCGCTCAAAAGCAGTATAGGACCAAACAGAAGTTCAAAAATGTTTCCCTGGCAGTATTGGATTGCGTGCTAGAAATAGTAATATTTTTATTTATGAGTGCGGTGTCTGACCTTCCTCCCTATAGCTAATATCGTTTGTAGATCCTAAAAATTACCACATTTCTCAAAACTAGCGTAGTAGAAACGTCTAAGTAGGCCTTCTAGGTTCTGGCCAGATGGTCTTTCCTTACTATAGTAGAGGTGGCTTTGACATTAATTTCGGCATTTATATAAGTAAAAAGTTTTAACTTTAAGCTCCAAATGCTGAATTTATTGGAGTGGAACTCCTAGGATAAAAGTATAGACGCGCTGCTTAATATATGGCATTCTTATTATAAAGCAAATTTACCTAATTTATTTCCTAACCTAGGAACGCGGGAAGGGTTTATTTCGCTTAATAATAAGAGGTATTAGAATCTGGGGCTAGATATAAATCATTTTACTATTTCTTATAAGTGTTACAGTTATTGTATCTTTAGTCCTTCCTCTAAAACTTTTAAAGGATGGCTTAGCTATATACTAGGTACTCTTTTTCCAGCTACTCTTATTTAAATCACTAATAGTTATAGGGCAATTTTTGCTTTGTGTCTGTCTCTAACATTCGCTTTTTACCTTTTGGAGTATAGGCTAGATATATTTTATTCTATTTTAGGCCAGGCCAACTAGCTACCAACCTAAGCCCATACCTAAAAATAACTTATAAACAATTAGTTCCTACAAATCTCAGCCTAGAAAGGGCATATAAATCTCCCTTACCGCCTCTCAAAAAGTCAGAGGATATGAGCTACTTAAAAAAGGAAAATTATAACTAGCTCGCATCTAAGGCATCACTATATAACTAGGGATAGTGAAAGTGGATTTCGTCTCCATGCTATTAATAGATTATGGTGTACCGGCGCGATAATTCGTACACCCTACTAGTAGATTAGATTTCCGCATATAATTATTATTAACTTTCTTAATAAACAAAGTCTATAATTCGGGGATAGGGAGACAGTTAACAATCTACATCCTAACTAAATATTAGAGACTTAAGTCTACGCTTCTTTATAGTTATTATACAATTTTCTTAGTTCTATGCATATAAGTTTATTAGTGCGCTAAATTTGTAAAAATCTAGTAAGTTCTTAAAGTATGCAGTTCCTAAGCGCAGTATAAATCCTTTATGTGGTCTTGAAATCAATCCAGTAAAGACTCTAAAAGCAGTCGTTATACAATGCGTATACTACGGGAATCGCCCTACCACAGACTTTAAGACAAACGGCTATAAACCATGTATATTCATAGCTAGCTACCTTAATTTAGGTAAACACGTTCAATTAGGGAGTTAACTATAACGCAGACTATAAACGCCAACTTAAATATAATATTCCTTCTTCTATATCTACCCCTTACCCAATGCCATGGGTTATAGCCCTAGAAATAGTAAGTGCAAGCCTATTCCCCCCCCCCTAGTTAGTCTCTCTGTTGGACCTTATCCAACGGATCTGTGGGAGATCCTTAATAATAGATAATATAAGCCTCTTTAATAACCCCTTAAACTTGACAAGCCTTCAGCACAATTACTTAACGCCGACGGTGCCTTATAGGGGGCTAGTCGGGTTCTTCCTTATGTTGACTTCAATTTCTCTTCCTCTCCAGATTAAAGCTATGCTAGAGACGGCCGAGGTAATATCTATTTAGTTAATTAATATAATCTAATGCTAAGTTTTGCCCATAGAAATTACGGGAACGTAAGCGTAAAAACTAAGCCTGTTTTCGCTAACGCTAGAGAGAATTAATTAAAGACCTTAAAAGAAAAGTTAATAAATATAAAGAAGAGAATAAGAAGCTTTAAAGCTTGCTAAAAAAGAAAGGAGCCTCTAAAAACGAGATAAAGAAATGCAGTTTATGAAATTCTTAAAATCCAGATCAAGAACTTTTGGTACTGCTAGATAAGGGCCTAGAGCAGTTACCAAAACCAATACAAAATGCGGTACATTCTACGGATATATAGTATTTTATAGACGGCGGATTTACTAACTCTTCTACCAAATCTTCTCTTTCTTAGCAATGTCCTTTAACTTCTAAAGAAACTTCTATTAACGGTTCTTAACCTAACGCGGAGGAGCCAGGCAACTACAGCTAGGCTATACTAGATATCGTATTCCCAATATATTTATACCTGCACGCTGTATTAGCCAATCCCTTTACTAACCCTTTTACTATTTTATAGTATCCTTTAGTTCTATTAGCTTATCCTAGTAAGTATATACCCACCTTAATAAGGAATAAGGCGTACTCAATTACCTTAGCAGAAGAGTACCCTTAAATAGAGATAGAGAGAGGTGAATTATTTCCAGAAAGACATTTAGGAGATTGGTAAAGCAGTCCAACCCTACCTAAGGCTAGGGATATATATATGTCAACCAGGATTGGATTTGTCTTAGTTGCCTACTACCCTATTCTAGTTGCCTGCCCCTTCTATTTTAGTTACCTACCCCCCCTAGTTTCCTACACCCTCCTTATGTATATATAGAGGCCCTAGAGCTATATTTAATAGTAAGAGTTCTTATCCTTCTTTTCTAACCTATAAGGTTTAATGATAAACGACCTAATAAAGAGGCTAGTATAGACTTTTAAAGATCCTTATATCTTGAGCCAACAATTAAGGAGGAAAGTGGACTTTATTTAAATAGTTGCACAGTGCTGTCCGAAACTAACTTATAGAGGTTGCAGTTAAGTCTTGTCACTTAAAGGGAATATTAGGGGTGACTAATAGCGAACGCTATAAATCTTAATATATCTAATACTCTTTCTATCTACAGATTCTTGACATAATGGCTATTCGCTATACTTTAGCCCGTTACCAATACCACAGCTAGAAAACCGTCTTTAGATACAGGATAATAGAAATTGCAATATAAGGTATAGCATGGAAGAGGACTAGGATAAAGATAGGGATGCGTATAAGGACGTACATACGGAGGACATAGTCGCCGGGATTAAGGCTTTAGGGATTGATTTGGAGAAGAATATATCTCTTTACTAGCAAGAACTGTTCCTTCTACAAATAGCATAGCGAAGGCTATTATATAACGTTTTCGCATTTTTATGTATAATTATGGCGCGCCAATTTACACCTCCCCCTATACTACGCAATCATACTTGTGGCTAGCCGAGCCAGGCTTCTCTGCTTGCAGTAGGTTAGCCTCCTATATTTAGTAGATCTTTTAGTAAATATTTAGAATATTAAAAAAAACTTAAAAGCTGTGTAATCAAGCTGTTAAAAATAAACTTAGTAGAACGCTTAATAATGTAGTAGAATTCTACCAGCAGAATCTTGTTATTCTGCCTTGGCGGTAAGCTGGCTTAGCGGTAAAGACTTTTAAAACATACCTCTATAAACTTCAATCTATAGAATTAGAGGTAGTGTAACTTGACGGAGCGTCTCCGGGCAGAACTATCCCACAGAACCAGATTACTTAGCAATTAGTAAGCTTGTATAGGCCACTATCACCAACGCCAAATTGAATTTAAATAACAAAGCACTATTTACATGTGTAATACTCCAATATTTGGCCGTCTATTTTAACAGGATCCTTTCCCTTTTTACTACTATGTATACGCTTGGCCTTAGGGGACCTAATAGCAAGTGCGCTAGCTTTACGGGCCTTATATACGTCTATAGAAGCTCCCTATTGCGATCGCTTTAATTTTAATGGAATGCTAGCCTCTTTTGGCTTAGGATTACTAGGACCCTCGTTAGTATCACTTATAATTGATATAAAATTACCACGAGCTAATTAAGTATAGGTCCTTTAAGCTCTAGTATACGCCGCTCTACTAGATTAATGGAGCCGAATGGTTCTCAATAGGCTCCTTCTTACTGATATTTTGGTGAGGGTCGTCCAATATAGTACCTTGGAGTACTTCCGCGTTATTAAGCTATAAGTTGTTATCCTCCCTTATTTCTAAAATGACTACCTCGTCCTCCAACCCCCCTAAAACTTCGTTATATAGTACCAACGGCTCGTCAAACGGTTGCTGCTTATCCTCCTTAATATCCATATCTACTTCGTCGGCTGGCTCTTTGTTTTGGATTAGAAATTGGCCAAGATCTACACCGCCGCTTAGTACCTACTCCTTTTACTTCTAGGCCTCCTTCTACCTTTCCTTTTAGAGCTCTTGTACAGCGACGTCAGCAGCGCGTTTAGTAATCTCAGCGCTTGTTTTGCCCCGCTGGTTAGCCTTACTATACTTCTTTTTAGGTGGTGGCTGCTAGCGAGCCTTTAGAGGAACCTCAAATAGAGCGCCCTTGGGTAGTGATCGAAGCTCTACCTATCTACTTAAAATAGCTATTTAAGCCACCTTAAAGTCTTTAAATTTACTAGCAAGCTCGCCTATTTCTTTAGTAGGAAGGTCCTTAATAATATTAAGGAGGTGGAGAACTAATAGCCAAATCCTAGTAAGAGCTTCTAGGTGCTCTAGCAGAGGGTTGCCTTAGAACGCCATATCCTTAATATATCGCGGTTGCCAATCTGGAGCGGCAATTAGCTTTGTTGCAACACACTAGCGAGGGTAGATTAAAGCCGGCGATATAGGAAGCTTCTGCATTAAGCACTAAATAAGTATATAGCGACAGGGGAGACTATATTGGTAGGGGTCCTTGTAGTTATAGTCGCCCTGCTTCTACTCCTAATTGGCCTACTTCTGCTTTTCCTTATTTGTCAAAGCCCTCGCGCTATATATAGAGTTAAAGATTCGCTTAAGCGCGTAGTGTGTTACTACACTATTAATCTGCATAAAGTAGTGCTAAAAGAGATCTAGGGTGATAATTTAGGGGAGGGACGTTTTGGAGGTATATTTAGATTTGATTAATTTCTTATATAATATCGAAATCCACTTCTTTAGCTTAATTATAGTATCCTTAAGGCTTAATTGATAATTGGTAAAGCATTTCAATCCTCTATTAATACCCTCGCCTTGTTGGCTTGCTGCTGTACCTAAGTTTGGAAGGTATCTAGTGAGGAAGTAAGTAGTTGAGGAAAAGTTGACGTTAAAATAAGGTTTTAAGCTAGGGAACAGAATATCGTCAAGAGGCATTTAGATGAGCTTTACTATAGGCCGGCCTATAGTAAAGCTTATCTAAATACCTTTTAATGACATTCTGTTCCCTAGCTTAAAAGTTAAACTTATCTAATATAGCAGGTAATTATCTGGCTCTCCTTTTTAATATATATAGTCTAAAACCATACCTTATTGCATAGGTGTAGCTTATTTAGGACTGCCTTTTAATTGGCTTCAAGCTCTACTACCATTTTAGATTTTAGGTAGGGCTAAAATAGTTCCTTTACTACTTTCCTCTCTTCTGCTAAGTAGCTATATGGCCTCTTAGCCTTTGTCTGGATCCCCTTATCAATCCGCTTCTTTATTGCCTTTATGGCGTACTACTAGCAGTACTAGAGAACAACTGCGATTAACTGCCCTACTAATAAGGCGGCTGCAAGGCCCTTACTAAAGTCGGTAATAATAACTTTAGGTGGCCGTTTCCAAAGCTTCTACTAAGCAGACTCTAGGAAGAAGGCCTAATCTAGCTAAGACTTGCTCTTAATAAACAACTACATTACTAGAAAAGAGGACCCCGTATTAATAACGCCAGTAATAATAGCTAATAAGAGCTTAGATCGATTGGTATTAAATATAGCATCTATTTAGTAGCTAAAGTTAGTAATAAACCTTTGCGCCAAATCTACCTAGATAGGAAGCTAGAACATAAGCTACTAGAGACTCTAGGCAATTAGACGACCTAATTCTAGATTAATTGTATAGATATATTAAAACCGGTACTCAAATCCATGCTAGTAGAGAAGCGGCTCAAGCATACTAAGCGCCTGCGGCTGACCCTTAGCTCTACTAGGAAGGCCGCTTAACGATCGCGCTAAGCCATAGTATTTCTTCTTGCTTATATGCAACTCCTGGGTAGAAAGTTGACGCTATACAGTAAGATAGGTCTCTTGTATTGCCCTAAGAGCATAGGCTTCCGCGGCTGCCTCTTTAGCCTCTGGTAGTCAATCCTGGTGGCTAATATAAGCAAGAGAATTAGTAATAAAGTCGTGCGGACAGGCCTCTAGATTGTCTGGATTGCTATACTTAGTGTAGGTAAGAGTCGCTACCCACCCATATACTAAGCCTATATGCTTAATAAGCTGTTTCTAGGTCACCTAAATAGTTCAGCCGCACCTTATCTGGTGCACCTTAGTGGCCTCTCGCTAACGGTTGCTGTTTTCGCCGCGAAAGTCGTCTAGTTTGCGGTAGTTTTGGGTATACTCGCCATGGTGCTTATAGACGAAAATGGTGCGCGGCCGTAGAGTATCTAGGCCAGATACTAACAATTTAATAATAAAGAAACCTTTAGAGAATGCATAGTCCTAATATCAATTAAATACGGCGTTAATATCCTTAAAGATTTCACCCGTATATAGCTCTAAAAGGTGTTGGGCCGGCATTGAGTTAACTACCTTTTTTACTACTGGTACTAAATCTAGGTGTAACTAGGGGTTCGGCTTCCACTCTAGACACTCAATTTCGACTTCTGGTAACGGCGATTGAAGCTATAGTAGAAGAGGACTTATAGTATAGTGTTCTAAGGCAGCTAAGGCAGCGGAAGTAGCCCGATGTTTATGGCGGGTATAGGGTAATATTCCAGGTGGTGGTAGAGTAGGGAAAGGCTTCTTTGTAGAAGCCTATATATCTACTTAAGACGCTGCTAGATGGTTCTGTACTGTAAACTAGGGCTTGCGGAGCTATAAAGGGCCTTAAATAACCTCGTGTAAGGAAGTAGGGATGGTTTAGCAAGGTAGTAGTGTATTAAAGAGCTCAATTAGATTACTTTGGCTATCGCCAAGTTTTCGAAAAGGTGCAGCCAAAGGAGCACCCAAGGGGGTAGTGGATGTAGTAGTGATAGCTAGACAGGCCCACCTAGTCTATAGGAGCTTGTTAAGGTTAGAAAGGGACAAATCAATATTAAACAAAGAGCTATTGGCTATATTATATAATAGGAAATTAATATAGGCTTAGAAGAGGTAGATTTGACATAGATTTATAGTAATAATCCTTTAGAAATTAACTATTCTATACTCCGACTTCGGCCTTTAATTTTTTACCCCGCACGGATATGTTCTCCACAAGCCGTTTAGGGCCTATTGTTAGCATACTAGACTGTCAATCTATTACCTTAGATAAGCATATATGCTTTATAGTTAGTAGAACATTAAGCTATTTAGATTGTAGTAGATACTGGCTTTTTTAAAGTTGATTATATGCTGGCAATAGTGGCCTGTACAAGCTTATTAATTGCTAAGTAATCTAGTTCTGTGGGATGGTTCTGCCCAGAGACACTTTAGTAACTCGATGACGCTGATACCTTATCGCCATCTAAACTAGACAATAGTGGTGGTAATAATAAAGACACAACAACACGGCTAATAACGGCCAATATTAGTAAACTTCTAGGCCTATTAGCTTGACTAATTCACCGTCTTACTAGGATATAACTTATTTTAAATATGCTAAGTAGGCAATTAGATGTTCCCACCTTTGAATTACTCTATTTATTAGCAGTTGTAGGGTCTTAGATGTAAAAATAATACGTATACGCGTTAGAAGATTAAAGTATTTTTAGTTTCTATTCAGACCATTGGCGAATTTATTGAGGTAATTAGCTATAATATAAAGCTTATATCCCTATTTATCTAGTCAAATATACTAACCCCTATTGTTATAACCTCGACTTTGTTCTTTAAAAGCAGCTAAATAAATCTTTAAATTATTATGGATTATAAGCACTTTATCGCCCTAAAAGGTTCTAGAGAATATCTATTCACTTATAATATTAATCATGGCTAGGGAAGAAAGCGAAGAAGCAACCAATCTAGACGCACTATATGAAAAAGCATAAAAGAGCGTATAGTTATGCTTAAGGGAATGGTCGCTGACTAAAATACTAAACTCGCTACCTTACGGCACAAGGTCATTTCCTAGAAAGGGCTGCTTTAGGCTAAAGAGTTTTTTAAGGTTCTTAACAAAGACCTAGCCTTTACATTTTACTTAGAATTCAAAAAGATAAGAGAAATTAACTCTAGACTTATAAAGGAGGTCTCTAATAGAAATGAAGACCTATTATACGCTAGAGATCACGAAGAAAAACTTAAAAAACAGCTTAGATAGCTTTAGCTTCAGCTTCAGCTCAGCGCTATGCGTATGTTATTCTTTAATATTTATGTCTTACCCTAGCTTAGCGGTCCACTAAAATAGATACTCTCCATACTTTTAACGCCTAGGCCGAACTTTGTAATCGGCCTATAATATCAAATACAACCCCTGGCTTAATAAGTAAGCAATTAAACACTAGCTCTATATATTTAGTATTAACTTAAGACTTAATAGGATTTGTAGAGATAGAGTAAAGCTAGATTAATTATAAGCAATAATTGCCCTTATATAGGGGCTGGGTTTAAGCGTTTGCTAATACCAGCCCTTTTTACGTAAGGCATTAATTGTATTTGTATAAAAGAAAAGGAATTCCCCTTGGCTATTTAAATGTCTTAAAGGGGGGGTTAGGTAATTCAGGCGCTAAAAGCCCGCGAGTCGGCCTAGGTACAAAGAGAAGTAGTAATCTTTATTTTGAGTACACATCCTATCTATAATAAAGTAAAGCTTCGGTATATAGTCTGTTATGTATTTTATTCCGCCTAAATAGAAGCAATTTATGTGATTTTAGATTCTGCTTTTGTCCTAACCTTTATAACAACGTTTTGGAATTAGGATATTTATTGCTCTAATATGTAATCTATAGAGAGAGCCTATATTAACTATTGCTTAAATTTATATGGGTATTCAAAGTGGATATTTTGGGTATGGCGATGATCTTTAGTCCTTTACGCATAGAGTAGGGTAGAGAATTGGATTAAGGCTCTTCTAAGCAATATTAACTAAAATCCTAATAAAACTTGCCTTATTTTAATTTACTTTTGCTTCCAAGGCATTAATAAATAATAGTTTTATAAGCCTTTTTTGGGAAGGGATTAAAGAGACGCAGATATAAATAATTGAGAAGAAGTGGGTGTGGGAATCATATAGACCCTAAAAACCAGTCAAGACCCCTTAGCGGAGTGCCACTAATGTAGCATAGCTTGAAATACAAGCGGCTTTTTACTAATAGATAGCTGAATTTGTCACTAATTAATAGGAGTTCTTTATCCAACAATCCTTATAAATTATAGTATTCGAGGCTTGGCTAATCGTTAATTAGCTAGAAAGTTACGTGTTTAGCTATGTGGATATACTATTAATATCAGTCTACTATACCCAACCATTCCAACTTACAAGTCAGCATAGTTAAATTTTAGAAACCTATGGTGACATATTATGCCCCTATTTTATAGGGCCTTGGTTTGGGGTATAGTAGTAGCTAGGGTTTTAGTTCTTAATAAATGTATACTAAATATATTACAACCTAATCTCACCCTCGCATTATGAGCAGCTGTGCCTTTAAAGAAGTAGCGCTCCCTTGCTTAATTAATTCTAATTGATCTATGTTTGAATTTATAAATATACGCCCCCGTACCTAAGACACTTTTTATATTCTAATAGAGACCGATCTTTTACTATCTATTATACTATAATAGTGTTCGTATTAGGGCTTTGTCGTTATAGTAATAGAGCAAGCGAACCTTTTCCAGAGCTTTCCGGACCTATACAGGAGCAATTAGTATAATAGCATTTATATTAGGAATGTCCTCTACACTCCTCCCTAAAGTAAGTCATTGCCGTTTAAGGATTACAACCCCCTCCGTACTACTAGCTTTAGCTTTGAGCGGAACAGAGAATTCGATATTAATAATTATCCTTCTCCGCCTAATACGGATAACTAGGTGAGCAATACTTTAATAGCTCTAGAAAATATACCATTATTACCTTTACAAATCTATAAGTGGACGAATGACGCTGGAAAGACTCTGGTTGCTAGTGTAGTCCTACCCCCGCTAATAATAAAAAAGCCCCCCTACTATCTCGAAATTTATGGCCAAACTATATAACCTAACGACCTATTACCTAAGCTGTATTGCGGATCTTAGAGCTCTAGAGCTAATTTAATTCCGCCTAAATAAATAAGAGTCTCGCCTTAGGAAATAAGGAACTATTTACCCCTGCTATAAGCTTAGCAATCCCCCCTAAAACGATATAAGGCGTCTCTAAAAGCTACTACTAGCACTATAACCATACCAGAAAAGAAAACACGCCGTGGTTATAGACCTCTTAGTGTCTTTAAGGAAGATAGTGCTGCCAACCCTACCTTTTTAGCCAAGCGCGAAAGCCATCTCGAAAGGAACCGCATCATAGCGCACAAGTGCCAATAGAAGAAGAAAGAGTGGGTCGAGGACCTAGAAATACAAGTATGTAAACTTATAGCTATTTAAGCGCATCTAAGATCCTATATTGCGATGCTAAGAGAGTAGGTTCTATTGCTTAAGAATAAGCTGCTCTCCTATGCGAATTGCGGATATAGAAGGCTTAATATATATATCAATTAAACAGCGACGCAGATTTCACCGTTATCTTATATAGCAGCCTTAGAATTGCTAGGGGATATTAAGGGAAAGAAGACGGAAGATAAGACTAAGCTGGGAGATAAGGACGCATTTAAGCGTTTGGAGGATATCCTAAAGATAGATAAGGGTAAAGGGTGAGGAGCTACTTAACATTACTTCTAAAAATAATTTCCTTAATAGCTTGTCTTCTACTAACGTTAGAAGAGCACGGAATTATATCGCATTATAGCCTAACACCACTTCTTATCTGCAAAAAAATGAAGTAAGATTCCTATATATTAGGCTAGTACCCCTCTTATTAATTCCTTAAGTAGATATACCATTAAATTTTATTCAACTGTTTGTAATATCTAATTACTGTAAAAAATTTCTAGTGGCGTAAGCCCTAGCGTGCTTTGACCCTAGGAACCCTAGATTACTCCCTAATAGCTCTATCCTTACTTTCCTCATCTATGTTATAAAATATTCTTATATAAGCTGTTTTTGTGAGCGCGAATATCAATAGTTATTGACATGATTAAGAATTTCAATTATGGGGTCGATTTTCCTATAGTACTCTATAAGGACGCTCCAAGCTTGGCAGTAGTCTATATAGGTACAGCGATAATCTTCGGTCCTTTGCATATAGAGTAGGGTAGATAACTAGATTAAGGCTTTTTTATAATTTACTTTTACTTCCTTGATATGCTTTACAGGGCGTTAATAAATAGTAGTTTTACAAGTCTTTTTTAGGAGGGGATTAGAGAGGTATAGATAAGAATAATTAAGAAGAAGTGGGCATGGAAATTATATAGACCCTAAAAACCAGTTAAGACCCCTTAGCAGAGTGCCGCTAATATAGCACAGCTTAGAATATGAGCGGCTTTTTATTAACAGATAGCTGGATTTTGTTACTAATTAATAGGAGTTCTTTATCTAATAATCTGCATAAAACATGGCGTGATTGATCCAGACTGCTATAGTATATCGTTTTATTAGATATTATTCCCTTTTTAAACCTACTGCAAGTATCTGTAGGCTAGCCCACGTGCTAGCGTAATAGACGGTTAGTTGGTTAAGCGGGAGATAAAATCTATTAGGGGAAAAAAATTCTGCAATAAGCTAGACCTAGTGTTAAATGGACGATTAGGAATGAAAACTCTATAGTATTATAAAAGGCTCTAGAGCCTCACTATATATATTAGGTAGGTGGCAAATAGACTAACGACTACGTCGTTATTTAGTTAGTAATTGGTAATGGAAATAGGTAATAAGACATTTAATAAGACATTTAGTTATAAGTTAAGATACTATATTAGCTATAACTTGTATATATTAGCGGCCAGAGATTCTAAGTATTTACATTTTATGTTCTTCTTTATCTATTAAGTATAAACCGATTAAAAGTATTACTAATAAGCAAATATCGCTATCGCCTTATTTTATGAAAATACAGTTTAGTAAATTACTTAAAGCCTTAGAAAGTTCCTTGGAGCCTTATAAGTAAGTAGCAATTATAATTTATTAAATCTAGCAAGCATTTAATAAACTGCTATTTCCCTACTCTAGCGTTCCCTAGCTAACTTAAAGTAGCTAAATTAAACCATGTTTCTTTCATTTAATGCTATGGAACTTTTATAGGGTTTCCTATTATTCTAATAGGTTAGTAGTAGGTATTAAATAAGGTTTTTTTTTACTAACTATTTCTGAGGTAATAAGATGCACCTATTGCTACTCCTATTTTCTTAATGCTCTGTCGTATCTCGTGTTTAAGCTGTGTAATATCACCCTTGGCACCTAAGATATAGGTTTAGGCACTATGTTGAAATAAAAGCTTAACAATAGTCTTATGCCCCCTAAGTACTGCATAGTATAGTAGCGGGTAATACCGTATTCTAAAGGTTACTAGACCGTACTCGCTCTGTAGAATTTCTTGGTCTATTTCAATTAGGTAGTTAATCTTAGCCCTATTCTAAATAAGAAGAAGGACGATATTTTTATAGCCCATTATATAAGCTCTACTTAGTGGAGATCCGTAATTAGTCCGCGCGTTAATGTTAGCACCTCTATTAATAAGATATTCTACAATGCTATAATGGCCTTCATTATAAGTAACAATTAGTGAGAATACTAAGCTTTGCGCGTTAATATCTGCCCCTTTATTAAGAAGGTATCTTACTAGGCTTTTGCAACCTTTCTAGACGGTATAGGCAAGTGGACGGCCTATAGTACAACGATATCTATTAATATATGCGCTATAGCGTACAAGAAGCTTCACGACATTATTAAATAAAGAGAGGTAAGCGTTAGCAAAAGGGGTTAACTAAAATATAGGAATATAGGAGTATAAATCCCTAGAACGTAGATTTTAGTAAAGGATATTCTCTTAGTATGGATGTAGTACTTAAGCAATATAGAGGTTGTTAATAATAACACAATCTTTAGCTGCTAGTAGCAACTCTACAGGCTTAGTATTGTTGCTATATTTAAGATTTACTACCTCGCTGGGTGTATTAGCTACTTTAAGTAATAATATCTTTACCGTAGTATCTGGACGAAGATTCCTCTAAAATAGAGCGAGAGTAGGAGGGCTGTTAAATTAAATAGTTCTATTAGTGTAGAGGACGTCACGCGCCTTATAGTAAATTTAATAGTAAGTGTGTAGGATTATACTGTCCATTCCCGATCCTTGCTCTACGGCTATTATTGACTCGTATTAGAATAATAATCGGAATTCCCACTTCGTCTCGATAACTAGTGTTTTGGCGGATTCGCCTAAAAGAAGCTTATATATTTAAATGCGTAGTTCAGGCGGTAGTTTAAGAAAAGGTCCATGCCGCGGCGGAGGGGTTTTTGTAGGTTGAGAAGACTTTAAGCGTAGGGTTAATATATTTCGAGTAGGCGTTCTTTAAGACTATTTCTTAATACCAGAGGGCGATACTAACGCGTTTTTTAGCGGACTACTGGTTTTATAGCGTATCATAGTCGTAGAATTGGTATTAGAATTGGTAAATATTAAAGGGGTCTTGGTTAGTAGGGTAAGTGTTTATAAAAGAGAAAGCGTATAAACTAGATATAATTGACTAAGCGGGGAAGATTATATAAAAAATTTAAGGGACTAAAGAGTGCTAGAATGCTTATCTATATATCTAAACAGCGAAATTCCGCGCTGGAAAATCCTATATATTAAGGCGAAACGGAGATTTTATTAGGTATATTAGTTAATTTAAGGACTATCTAATGGAATTAACATAGTAGTTAGTGCCAGGGAACCCCTATCTGCTAAGCACTCTGGATGCACTCTTTTTGCCTCTTGCGAGCATATAATCCGTTACTATGCTCGAAACGACTCTACTCTAAGAAAAGACGGCTGCCTTTATAATCCTCCCTATTTCCCCTAAGCTGGACTGGCAAGCGGAGTTGGGAACTAAAACAGCTCCTCCTTATAATAAGCTGGAGAATATAAAGGTTTCTTATTATAAGTTAGCTTTAACAGCGCCTCGTTAAGCCACGTTATGGTCTGTATAGACTTTGGTTATGCTACTAACTATATTAAAAGACACTTAATACGTTAACAAAAATAGTACGCCTAGCTGTTCTATATAATTGCTGTATAGTAGCCACTCCCTGTAAACTTAGCTATCCCTTTCTATGCCCCACCCTATTTCTTTATCCATTAAAACATACTTGATGGCGAAAAAGAAATGCGAGATATATTATAAATTACTATTATATAAAAGCTATAAAGGCTACTTGGAAATATATAACCCTAACCAAAGAAGACCTTATAAGTGCACATACTCTAGTTGTAAAAGAAGATTTGTAAGACTTAGCAATCTTAAATTTTATCTATTAACCTATAACCCTACCTAAGTAAAACCTTATAAATGCTTATATACTGGTTATAAAAGAGAGTTTGTAAGAAGTATCGATCTTTAAAGGCATAGGCTGGTAAGAATAATTTAATATTAGTTAGAGTATATACTAAGTAATTATAGTGCTATAGCAAGCAGCGCAATTATAAAAAATACCCGCACTATAATAAAGAATTTAGTTAGAAAGATTCGTTATAGAGGTAGAGTTATCTATTAATCTATACACGTAATACTAATATTATTATAGGTATGAAAGGCGTGGGTGCCCTACGCTTAAAGAAAAAGTGGAAGCAGTATTAAAGAAACGAAGTTTAAAATCGCCTAAGTTAACAGATGTTAATAAGGAGTATTTTATAGCGGAAAGTGTGTCTGCTACTAATAAAGAGGAATCAGATCTTGAATAAGTAGTTATATTAATAAAGTAGAAAGGTATAGGAAGGTATAAAAAGTACAAAGCGCTCCTTAAAACTATTTAAAGTATTGAGTCTCTATATAGCAAGAGCTCTAGAGAGGACCTAAATAAGCTTATATAGTTATAATATCAATATGCTTAGCAGTAACAATAAATAAATATATAGATTTTTTATCACCCTATAAATATGCTTGGTAGTAAGGGTATAAAAATATATAGATTTTTTATTATACCCTAAATTGGCTTGGCGGTAAGGGTATATAAATAAATAAAAAATTATTATTAATTCTATTTATTGCCTAATTTGGTCCCTCTTTTAGGTATAGGCTTCTACTATAATGGTGCTAGAGCGTGTCACCTGCTACTTTGCCGTTTTCTAGGCAATCTACTAAATTCTGCCATATTCTGCCAAGTTGCTATTGGCTCGCTTATTACTAGCGCCTTAATAACCCCTTTATATCTTGCTAGTCTCTACCAGTCTTCTTCTCCTCCTTAGCTTAGTATTCTTATATAGTAGTAATCCATAAGCTTTGGTTTAGAAGCATTTATACAAGCCTATTACATCTACCTTCTATATATAGGAAAAAGCCCCTAGTAGGGGTAAAACCTAAGTATATCCTTCTAGCTAATCTTACGCGCTCCACCTTCACTTAGCACCTGTGCTGTATATTTAAGTGCATAGCGTGCCTAGACCCTTATTAAGGCGCTTTAACTTTGGCTATAGTTTCTTCGGCTAGAGACATATATAGCTACCTTAGAAATACGCCAGACTCCCTTTATCTGTTAGTTGTTTTATAACCTATAATCCAATAGCCTTCTATATAGTAGCTTTAGAAAACTAAATGGTACATATCTAATCTTTAAAGTGCGCTATGCCGAAATAAAGCATATCTACCTTCCCCTAGCGGTATTAAGTTATATAGTTGCCCTATATATCCACAATTTCATTATTAAGTATAGAGATTGCTAGGTAAAGCCACTAATTATCTAGCTGTTTGCTAAAGGATAACCTACTAACTAGACTAAAGGCCAATAGGGCTATTAGCGAGCGCTATAGGTGTCTTCTACCTCTAAGACTTTAAAATCAAAGGCTACTAGGTATTGACTGCCTAGAGCAAGTCTTTAGAGCCAATATAGAGTCTCAATTAATGGAACTATTTCTTTTCCATTTCCGCCGAATAGGAAATACGCTCGAGTAAGTCTTCCTTAGTATATAAGCGTTTAGCACTATAGACCCAGCCAACCTTAAGGCTATCCTGTCCACTAACTTCAAAGGTCTATATAAAGTCTTAAAAATTATCTCTTGCCTACCCGCTGCTAATTTTATTTAGACTGGGGTATAGGAGCGCGGCGACAGATTACATTCCCTATGTTTAGGGATAGTATCTTTACTTAGGAAGGCGCATTATGGAAGCGTTTACAAGAATTACTAAAGCCGCAGTTTTATTATAAGCAGTATAATAACCTGGAAGTATTCTGGGAAGCTATTAATAACCTTATCGATATTATCTTAGAAGATAGCGTTATTAACTTACAACCTCTATTCTTCTATTTAACCCTGGATGTAATAACCAAGTTTCTTTTTAGAGAGTTAGTAAAAAGCCTAAAAGCTCCGGAATTGATTAGGGAGCAGACATTTGCCAATACCTTTAATATAGTATAGGCGTATATCGCAAAGAGGTTTCGGCTCCTAGATCTCTATTAGCTTATTAGAGAAAAAAAGTTCTAGGACGCTTATAATAAAGTCTATTATTTTGCGGACCAGATTATAGATCGCAACCTCTTACAAGATGCACAAGAGGATAAGGGGCAAAAATATGTCTTTTTAGACTCCCTTACCTAGAATACCCCTAACCGCATAGCATTAAGGGGTTAGATAATTAACATCCTGATTATAGGAAGAGACACTACGGCCTACCTTCTCTTATGGACATTGTGAGTATACTCCTAATATGGCGTAGTGCTTCGCCTTTTCTACTCCTAATCTTTTGCACAGCTTCCTCCTTGTCCAATATCTAAATGTTCTTGCCAAACTGAGAGCAGAAATAGCTGCTGCGTGCAACGGCAGTGTAGAGTTATGCCGCACAGACCTCTAGAACATGGAATATCTTTAGAATGTCTTAAAAGAGAGTAAGTTCCTTAATCGTTAATCCATAGAATATTACTAAAGAACGCAGCTCTTTGACTCTATCCTTCTATTCCTATAAATACCCGCATAGCTCTAAGAACTACTGTGTTACCTATAGGCGGCGGCCCTAATAGAACTTCTCCCGTTCTGATTCCTAAGGGAACGGCTATAGTATATAGTGTCTATACAATACACAGACGACCCGACCTTTACGGGATAGACGCTAAGCTTTATCATCCCGAAAGATAGGATGAAGATATGCTACTAAACCATAACAAAACTAACGCGAAATGGGGTTATCTACTATGTAATAGTGGTCCAAGGATATGTCTAGGAAGTAAGCGCCCTTTACTATTAGTTAAGCCAGAATTACTTCTTGATATTAATTTATGCTTCCTTTTGCAGTTGATTTTACGCTTACAGAAGCCGCCTACGCAGTTATGCGGATTATTTAGAGATTCCAGACAATCAAGTTACCTAATAGTGCGGTTGTAGAATTGATAGGAGTGGAACAGCAGATAATAACTTTAGTAGTATCTGCTACGGAAGGCTATAAAGTAGAGTTACGATAATTTATAATAGATGCTATACTATAACTATTTAAGGCTAGCAGGAGGGGGATTAATTTATAGTATTATACAATCAAATTTTACATATGTATAAGATAAGAATGGAGATAGCTAGTGGTACACAAGTTAAAAGCTTTTATAAATATGCACGTTCCTGCCATGTTATTAAACGGACGATTAGGAATAAGAACTCTATAGTATTATAAGAGGCTCTAGAGCCTCACTATACACTAGATAGGTAGTAAATAGAATAACGATATAGTTGTTATTTAGTCAGTAATTGGTAATAGAAATAGGTAATAAGACATTTAATAAGATATTTATGTATAAGTTAAGAGATAACTAAGACAAAGTTAGTGACTCCTAATAGGACTTAGAAGTAGCAGGTTATACCGCCTAAGCGAGGCTAATAAGATACAGAGTCGGACCAAATAGAGGCTTTGCTTTAATCTGGTAAAATCCTAACCTAACGGCGCTATGATGGCGCTAGGGCCGTATTTCTGCTATATTCCGCGATTTTACTATTGGCTCGCTTACGACTAGCGCCTTAAGATATTTGTTTATACTACCTATGACGGCACTAGGGGCGCGTTACCTGCTAAATTCTGCCGTAATACTGCTATATTCTGCCAACTAGCGCCTTGGCGGCTAGCTTATATATTTGTTTACGTCGGCCCTAGGACACCCCTTTTCCTTCTCTTGGCTTAGTATCTTTGTAATTTTAGCCAGGCAGGTATTAAGCAAATAACATTAGCTAGCTGGTAGGTAGAGATATAGAATTGTATAAGTGATCTATCTTATTCAAAGTGGCTCTCGAGGATCTTTATATACACGAGGAAGTTGCTAGAATAGAAAAGAAGGGAGGTTTAGGCAATAGAGATATCTACTAAGACATACGAAATATGAGGGTAAGCACTAGGGTAGTCTTACATAGGGTACTAGGCAGTAAAGACAATTATAAGACAATTTAAAGCACATCTAATTTAGGCCAATAGCTACTTCCGTAGCTAATATATAATATAGTATTCGTTCAAGCTTCACCTTGGAGGCATTTGTTCAAGCTATAACACTACCTCTAACGACCTTCTCCTTTTTCTTCTTCTTCTCCTTAGCTTAGTATCTTTGTATTATCCCTTATACTGATATTTTGCGTCCTTGGAGCACAGCTCTAAGGACGTAAAATATTAGTATAAGGGATAGCAATCCACAAGCTTTACCTTAGAGGCGTTTATACAAGCCGTTATAGGCGCCAGATTACATTTCAAAACTTAGATCAAAACAGTTAGAGTTTTGTACTAATTATAAATAAATATTATATATATATATATATATAATTTTTATTTTTAGTTTATTAAAAAGCTTTAAAGCTAAGTATTTACAGGCTTTTTTTTATTTAAAAAAGAACCAATTCCATTCTCTACTTTTTATATCTTTAAAATGTCATATTCTAGTGCTATTATAAAAGTTACGTCAACCAAATCGCCTCTTAATATGAATACGCCAAATATAGATACCAGCCCTATTCGAAATCAACTTCTAGAAATAAGAAAAAATATACAAAAGATAGAAAAAGATAATATCTAGCGCGCGGAAGACTACCTTAGTATAGAACGCTGTATCTTTAATCTAAAACTAAAAAAGGAAATGAGACTTTCTATCAGTAAGCAGGATAATCTAGGGCAGTAGGTTGGGTCTATAAGAGCGAAGTTTAAAAGGGATTATATTAAAGTTCTAGATTTAGTAGAGAAGCTTAAAAAGAAGGTCGCTAAGCTTTAAAGCGAGAGAGAAAAGCGTTACGAATATCTTACCTGTTGTATCGAGTTTATTCTTAAAGGGAAGACAACACAAGTGCATTGGTTAATAAATTATATTTGTCTAAGCACTTAAGAAGAATAGAATAGAAGGTAGTTAATATAAAACCCCTATACTAGTTGTATATAAGCTCTAGACGGAGCCTTATAGTATATAGAGGGAAGACCTCCTTAGGCCCCCTAACCCCCCGGGCGTACTGTGTGCTCCATTTACATAGAGCTCCATACATGGTTTGCCCTAGAGCTTTGTCTGCAAAGCTCCTTACTAAGCTACTTACAAAATTCTCTACCTCTACGCAGGTGTAGAGTATGCAATTGTTACTCCTCTGCTACCCTAGCTTGCAGAGTTCTATAAAGTAGATGTATTATATACGGGCAGAGTCCTCTGAAAAAATTATAAATCGTTTAGCGCGAGATAAAGAGCTAAATTTTTCTATTAGTTCCCTCCTCCTAAATCTAACTTTATATAGTAAAATGTAACAGTTTACCAGCACTACGCTAAGACATAAGATCGTCGCCTAAGAGGCTCCAAAACACAATCAACGCTACCCTTGTATGTCTCGGATACGGTCAAATATTAAGTTATAGACTATGGAGTTCTGGGTCTCCTTTCATGTATTTAGTTCACTTAATTTCTATAGATTTATAATAAAGTTGCTTATTTAATACCCACACTGCACTGTTACATAAAAACTAGTCTATAAATTATATAGAAGGGCTGCTATTAAAGAAATACTTTAACTTTATACTCCTAATCCTTAGTATGTCTAGTAAAACTTCTACTTACTCTCTCTCTCAGGCCACAATATTTGGACGGGCTAAGAACTACTGCCTATAGAACCTTAAACTTATATAGGAACTCAAGACGGATAGTTTTATA